>VFQM010000049.1_pt1 | contig 149675 bp, 127 predicted proteins | sample 3512391 | NCBI WGS metagenome assembly VFQM01 (sample SAMN10412369, study PRJNA504923) | tailings metagenome | isolation source: Replicate 1 from Balatoc abandoned mine | place: Philippines
AAGAGCTCATTAAGTGCAGATGAATTAATGGCCTTTTCTAATCCTCCTGCAAAAAGAACTTTGGGTTCACTTCCAAAGACGAATCTGTGTTGATCTTGTCCATAAAAAAGCGGTTTTACCCCAAATCTATCCCTAACTAAGACTAGCTCTTTTTTTGCTCGATCCAGAAAAGAAAATGCGAAAAAACCATTTAATCTAGGTAACACGGAAACCCCGTATTCGATCAAGAGGTACAACAGGACTTCCGTATCAGAATGGGATCGAAATGAATATCCTCGCTCCGAAAGTTCAGATTTGAATTCATTAAAATTGAAGATCTCCCCATTAAAAACGAGTATATAGCGTCCATCCTCTGAGCAATAGGGCTGATTTCCCGCTTCCGTCAAATCCAGGATAGAGAGCCTGCGATGAATGAAACCCAGATTTTCAATTAAGTATTTACCTGAGGCATCTGGACCCCGATGAAGGATACTATTCCCAAGAGAATCTAGATCCTGAGAAGATACGTTTGTTGAGTTTTTATAAATAATACCTGCTATTCCGCACATGTATTTTTAGCGATAAATAATTAATCCAAATGGGAAACGAAATCCCTAAGTTTACCTGATTGCTGTCTGAAATCGTGATTTTCGATCAGAATGACGTCGATATCAAAAAAATATTTTGCTGCCTCAGTCAACACCAACTCTTGAATTTCGGCTGTGACAGGCTCTTTGATCCATATTTCCAACTTCCCTTTTTCGTACTGATGTGCTTGAAAGTCGATCGTTCGATGTTGATTGAAATAAAGATTTTTAAAAATATAGTAAAGGGTAAGGCTCGGGTAAATCTGATCTTTCCCAAATATTTTTTTGCCAATTCTGCCTGTCACTTCTCGTATGACAGGTGTCTCCATCCCGCATGAACAGCGAAATGAATCTTCGGCCAATTCTATCTGATCTCCCAACTTATACCGGATCGAAGGGAATGAATAACTCTGCAAGTTGGTCACCATAATCCCTCCATCTTCTGGGTCTTTTTCTACAAAAACCCCCTCCATGTTGATGTGCATGCTTCCCTTTGGGCATTCAAAAGCAATGATCCCCGACTCTGTAGAGCCATATTCATTGGCTATTGACATTCCATAGACTTTGCTTGCTATGGGTTGATAATGAGGAAATACTTTTTCAGAAGTCCCTTTTACCAACTTCAGTTGGTCAAATTGTGGCTTTTTATCCGCAATAAGGTTAGCCAATTCATAAATCATCGAGCTATACCCTTCAATTATATTTACTTTCTTGAGCTTAGGTAATAATTTCCTGAGCTTTTCCGGGTCATAATCAAAAAGTCTAAATCGATTGACCAAAAAGTCCATAAACCTCAATTTTAGTCTTTTGAGGGGTGCGGTATTATACCCCCAAAAGTACAGCTTTCGATCCCAAGGATTAGCCCCAAACCAACTGTAACCTCTCCATATGGATGCCCTATTGAAGGAATCCCAGGATTCGTCTCTGAAAAAAGTTAAGATTTCCCCTGAAGTACCTGAAGTCTCCACGAAGAACCTTTTTTTGAAAAAACTTGAAGGCGTGTGAATTTCCTCATTGAAATCGATTAATTCCCGTTTTTGGACGGGAGGGATCTTCCTAAATTCTTCCAAAGACCACTTGTTTTCAGGATCGAATCCAATTTCCAAAAAACGTTTTTTATAAAATGGACTGTGATTGAACGCAAAGATACAGAGCTGTCTTAACCTTGATTCATTCAGTTCTTTAAGCTGCTCATAAGAGAGTTTTTCCGTTTTCTTTAACTCGGAAAAATGCTGAAATATCGAAGGATTTCGGCGTTTTGCTCCTTGAAAATACAGCCATTTATGAAAGCCTGACATCCTAAAGTTTAATTATTAAAGATCTCCAAATACCTGTTCCAAATGGTATTCATGTTCTTTTGGAGATTTACATTTTCCTCAATAAATAATCTATTGGCCTTCACAGCATCTTTGAAGACCTCCTGATTTTCGAGATAACTCGTCAGTGCATTGGCAATCTCGATTGGTGAGTTGACCGGTACCAAAAAACCATTTTCGCCATTTTTAATAAATGCCCGAGTGCCTGGCAAATCTGTGACAATCGGAAAACATCCTGTAGCCATTGCTTCAAACAGAGAAGCCGAAACCCCTTCAGTTTCCGGTACAGAAAGATAGATCGAGGCTTTGGCTAACAAGGCCGGTAGTTCATGATTTGGAATTCTTCCAGTAAAAGTAACCTGATTCGATAGATTCAATTCTTCTGTTTTTCTTTTCAGATAATCTGCTAGAATTCCATCTCCAACCAAGATCAGGTTGAGTGACCATCCATGACTATTTAACAGAGCCAAAGCATCTAAAATGTCCTCATGATGGTAGACCTCTGTAAAACTGCGAGTAACAATAGCTAGAGCGGGATCTTTTTTTTCAACCATCATATATTTGGTCAAATCTATCCCTTTTGGAAGAATCATTATTTTTTTCGGATCTGCTTTGGATTCGATCATAGCAGGAACCATCACTTCTCCCCAAGCATGAATTAAATCTACTCTTAAATAGACTGTTCGCTGCAAAATCCGCTTATAAAATCCTGAAAAACCCGACTCTGGCCAAGCATCAGTTATTCCTTGCTGTGCAACAATTCGTTTTTTAGCTCTTACCAACAATGAGAACAAGCCATAGCTGGTCGCTCTCTCAGCCAAAACCAAATCATAGGTTTTGGTGAAATTGAGCACGATTATTTTCCAAGCAAATCCAAAAAATGCCAAAATCCTGTTAAATCGGGTCCTGGTGGTTTTTACTTCCAAGGTGTCTACCTTAATGCCTGAAACAGATTCAATACCCTTGATCCAAGTTTGAGCATCTGCCCGATAGGTTTCTCCTAAAAAGAGAATTGATTTAGGCTTTACCATCACTAGTTCAAATCAAGGTTTCCGATGACAGGCCTAGGATTCCAGCCAAGTTCATTTCTTGCTTTGGAATCATCAAAAGTCAGAGAATCACTAAGTTTTGCCAACCTATAGGAGTTGATAGGAACTAGTGGAAATCGATCACCCAAATAGACCGCAATTCTCAAAAGCCAACTTGGAATTGTTTTTATTTTTTTTCCGTAGAAACTCCCCAAATAATCTTCCAACTCAGCAATAGTTGGATTTTCTCCATCAGTAAGATTGAAGGTCCCATTTTTGGAGATAAGTGTCGGCACCAAGGATGCCACATCAGATGCTAAAACCATGGATTTTTTAGCATTCCCAGCACCAATCCTGAAATAATACCCTTTTTTAATTCCTCGAATCATTGCCCCCAGATTACCGGGAGTATTTTTTGCTCCTGCGACTAATGGAAGCCTGAGTATTATAAGATTCACACCTTTAGAAGTAGCCCAACCCTGTAAAAGTAACTCTGCTTCAAGTTTGCTTTTGGCATAGGGAGTTTCAGGTCTAGGTTCTGTTTTTTCTGAAATTCCCGTTCCTTTTTCAAGACCATAGACTGCTACGGTACTAATAAATACAATCGTCTTGGGAAGAATGCCTGAATTTTCCAATCCGTTAAGGAGGTTCTTTGTCCCAAAAAGATTTACCTGATAAAATTTACTCTCTTCCTCAGGGTTTTTGGGAATTCGATGTGCCCATCCCGCATTATGGACAACCAAGTCCACGGGAGGCAAATTAGGGATCTCTAAGTCTAGACTACAAGGAATAGAATTTGAAGATCCTCTCCCTAAGGTGACGAGTCCATTTTGGAATTGCTCCTTAAGATAATAACCTAAGAAACCGCTGGCACCTGTGAGTAGGGTTTTCAATCTTGTGTTTGTTGAATTCCTCTTAAAAACTTCTGAGACAAGTGATCTCTGTTAAATTCATTCTTTGCCAATTGAAGTGCGTTCTCACCCATTTTCTTTGCCAGATCAGGCCTTTGGACAAATAGTTTTAAGGCATGGGCAATGTCTTCTGGATGATTTGGATCTACGTTTATGCCACATTCGGTTTCTCTGACTAATTCTGCAATCCAGCCTCTCGTAGATTGGATGATAGGAACTCCGGCAGCAAACTAATCAAACATTTTATTGGGTGAGCTAGTGTGTAATACGGGCAAATCTTTAAAAGTGACAAAACTGGCCCTCGCTTGCTGAAGCCACTTGACCACCTCTACTTTTGGAATTAAACCAAGAAACCAAACTTTCTTTTCCAAGCCATATTCTTGTGTTAGCTGTTGCAGAAGTTCTTTTTCAGCCCCATCTCCTATAAATACAAATGCTAGTTCAAGATCTTCTGCGGCTTTTATTCCCTTTAGAATCTGCCTGCAATCATCCATCAGTCCCAAGGAACCTGCATAAATAAAAATCGGAAGTGTAGGATCAACCCCCTTTGGGAAATGGGGTAAACCAGCATCTGAAGAAAATAAACTTACATCGGATGAGTTTGGAATGACTAAGGTCTTGACATTTTCCGCTACCTCCTTTACTCCGGCTTCCATTCCAGAAGAGCAAGAAACTACTAGATCTGAATTGTTGTAAATCATTTTTTCAAATCCCAATGCAACACTTTTTGCCAGAGGATTAGAAAGCTTTCCAAGCTCTATTCCTCCTTTTGGCCAAAGGTCCCTGACTTCAAAGACCAGTTTTTTTCCTCTAAACCACTTTGATGCCAGCCCTGGAATGGCTGTAGTTATTGGTCCCGAACTAGAGATGACTACATCATGAGACTCAGTCAATGCATAATAAACTGAGATCAAGCTAAACCTTAGCGCATTCCACGCTCTTTTTAAAAATGAATCTTTATTGGAATCGGGAGAATTAATTATGATCAAATTCACTCCCTCTATTGAAGTCCTTTCGATGAATTTATCAGTACGAATATCAGATTTATAGTAGGGAGAGGTGACAACAGTAACCTCATTTCCTTCCTTTACCCATCTCCTGGTAAACTCATAATATCTGGTACTCCAGCCTCCTTTTGGAGTGCCGAAATACTGATAAAAAATCAATATCCTCATTTTGAAAATACTCCCAGTTAGAGCTTAACCACGGTTTGATTCACCTCATTCTTTGGTTTTACCTTCTGATTAGCTATACCTCGGATAAAAACCATACTTAACCCAATCGTCATTGGAGAAACAAAAGTTCTCATAGCAGCATGAAAACTGGTAAATACGCCAACCACAAAAAGTGCAGTTACAACCCCAACTAAGGCTGGGTTGGGATTGGATCTTGGTAGTGTTAGTCCATAGTTGACTAAAAGGATGAAGTAAAGAATACCAAGAAGACCATGTTCTCCCAAAAGTCTGCTTAACTCGACGTGGGCCACGACACCTGTCATCTTTTCTCTCAAATACTTGGAGGCACCTGCTCCAACACCCAAAATTGGGTTTTCTAAAAACAAATCTATATCGCCTGTGAAAATGTCAAATCTCCCTGAAGTTATGGTATTGAGTGACTTTTGTTTAGATCCCGCCACTGTACCTGCGGTTTCACCCTGATACCTGAGTAAAAGCATCCCGTCTGTCAAACGATTGACTACAAAAAACACCCCCATGATGAGAATAAACGATGGAATAAGGTATTTTCCGATTCTTGGAAGATGATATTTTTTGATTTGCCATGTTTTGGCATTTCTCAAGGCGATTAGCAGCATAAATATTCCTAAAAATCCAGTGACCATTCCACCTCTTGAAAAGGTCAATAAGCCCTGAAGGATAAAAACGATCAATAAAGTAGTATCTAACCAACGATAACCTGTCAGTTTCCAATTATTGATCCAGAAAATGAAAATTAGAAAAGAGGCTAGACCGAGACCTGTAGAAACTTGATTAGAGCCGAATCCACCGCTTGTAACCATATTTGCACCTAACTCAAATTCTACGTCACCAAGATCAGGGGCTTTAAAAATAGCATGAGCCAATACAGCCACCATCGGATAAATCATCAAAATTATCAGATTCATAAACATGGTTCTGGAGAAGCGTTTGCCTTTAAAAAAGAGAATTGCCAAGGCAACATTAAGTGGACCCAGAAAATTAAAAATCATATCCAGAAAAGAAACTTGACCCGAAAGATCCAAAATAGCTCCTGGGATGAGGGCCAAGGCCATCCATAAAGCAGGCCACTGGCTAGTCCGATATTTCAAAATCCCGATTACAAGAAGAATAAAAAATAGATATTTCCCCATCTCATAAGGGATATATGGGGAGGTCTGGGCCATACGGGCAATCAGCTCAAAAGAGACCAAATACACCATCATCGCAGCATATATGGATGGTGGAGTCGATGGCCTAAGGACTTGGACCATGGATGTAAAAAAGCTTAGGTAAAACCAAATGATCAGCGGAAAAGGACTTAGCAAGGATGCAAAACCCAACAAGGCATGAACGCCCATCCAAAAAATAACTGATCGATAATTTAAAAGGTATTTAATCACAAACTTGAATTCAGTACGATAGAGCCTTACTTGGCAATGAATCTTTCCATTAATTTTTTAGGCCATTCTTTATCCATACATGGCTTCTCTATCCAGATGAAAAATAGAGCAGAAATCACCATCAATAAGACCAACCCAATAGTGAAATGAAAATAAAAGTTTGAACTGTAATTCTCAAAAAGGAAAATAGAAGGGGAAACCTTTACTATCAATCCAAAGAAGGCTAAATGCAAAAGGTAAATTGTATAACACATCCCTCCTATCAGATAAACTACTGGTCGAGTATAAAGCCAGTTATGAATCCAGCCTTTAAAAACTGACAAAAACAAAATAAAAATAGAAACATTGAAAATCACCTGATTGTAAAACCCAGCCTGAGGTTTGTAAAACACGAAAAGAGAAATGCATGAAACTATTCCAATTAGGTCCCAAATCAGGTTTTTCTTTTTTAACCATTCTCCCCGAATCAAGAATAAGTAACCAAAACCAATCCCAATTGAAAAATGACTGAAGTAGCCTACAATATTGGCCATCATTCCATAGGGGCCCTCTCTTAGAATCCATCCTCGCATATAGATGGATCCAAAAAACAAGAAAAGAAGAACCCAAAATGCTAGCTGCCGACGGTTTGGTTTTAAAATGGCCAAGGCTAACATTGGAATGAGAATATAAAACTGCACTTCCGTCTCCAAGCTCCAGGTGACAGGATTAATGATGGAATATTCATTGAAAATCACAGTATGCAAATACACCAGTGTGGCAAAATAGTGTGGAAGCATTTGCCCAAAATCTGCTCCCAAAACCACCGCATGTACTAATAAAAATCCTGTAATAGCCACTAAAAACGGTGGCTCAAGCCTAGTCAATCGACGAATAAAATACTGTTTGATTGAGATAGATTTGCCATTGAACCAGTATTGCTGAATAAATGGAACACTCAGGATAAAACCACTAATTGCGAAAAACACCTTAACACCCAAATCCAATCTGGAAAACCACCAGCCAGCAGTAGTCATATCACCGTCTGCCCAGTCCATGGTTACTTTTCCTCCTATTTCTTTTGAAAAAAGATAATGGAAATGAAAAACGACCACAGTCATGATGGCCAAAAATCTGAGGCCATCTATCTCAGGAATAAAGCCTTTTCCAGTGGTGGTTCGCCTGAAAACTGAAATCCAATTCCCCATTTAAACGAGTTGAATTCTTGGAGAAATCAAGGTTCGATAAGCTTTCCAAAAGCCCTCTTTTCCAAATTCATTCTCGACCTTCTTTTGCAGCCGCTTACCTCTTTGCATTGCATCTGGATAATTATTAAAAACCTCAAGCATCGATTCAGCAAGTTGGTTGGGGTCTTTTGGACTCACTACCCAGCCAAACTCTTCATCAGAAATCACTTTTTGACAATCACCTACATTGGTACAAATCACCGGTAAACTGGCAAGTCCATATTCCAAAAGAGCAACCGGAAGGCCTTCAGATTCTGAGCTAAGAATACCCACATGTGACTTTGCCAAGTAAGATTCTACAGATGTGGATGGGCCGATCAATTGGATGTATTCCTCCAATTCCTGGCTAGAAATCTCATCCTTGACTTTGGCGGACCACTCAGCATCAACCCACTCCCCGACCATCAAGACTTGAAATTTTTGGATCTGAGAAGTAAGGATCTTAACTGCCTTTATAAGATTAATTTGATCTTTTTGAGGCCTAAAATTGGCCAAATTCAGAAAAGTAAAAATTCCAAATTTGTCTTGAGCTTTCAAGTTGATCCAGGGAAAATTTCCAACAAATAGGATATCTCTTTCCCTTCCAGTAAGTTCTTTTCTCCAATGGTTTTCTAGTTTCTCATTAACAACCATGAGTTTATTAATCCATCGGGCAAAAAACTTCATTTCTCTTCTTGGATAAACATCCAACTGATCACTTAATCCAAAATGATCATGCCATACCAAGAAAAATTTAGCGCTTAGCCACTTGATCGCTACAGCCCAGTAAATGGATGTACTATGTGCGTGAACCAATTTTGGTCCTAGAACTCTAATGAGACGCCATAATCTAAAAAAAGCGAAAATGTCATAGAATGCTTTTTTATTTAAAAAATGAACAATTACACCCTCTGGAATTTGCGCCTCAAGCCCTCCACCTCTACGAGAAACAATTAAATGACTTTCCCAGCCCTTTTCCGAAAAAACTGCGGAAATATTGATACTCATCCGCTCTGTCCCTCCCATGGAGAGCGTGTCGACAATTTGAAAAAATACTTTTTTTCTCACCCAACCACCAATTTTTTGATTTCTGACTCAAATCTTTCCAAGGTAAATTGCCTAGACCAGTCCATGGCTAGTTGTGATTTTTGATTATAAGAGATTCTATCTTGTAGGTAAAAAACAATTCTATCAGCAATCTCCTGAGCATCTTTTTTCACCAAATCTCCCCTTTCCCCATTTCCAATCATGTAGGGGACGCAAGAGACTTTCGTCGTAAGCGGTAAACAGCCCCAAAACATTGCTTCTGCCACAGCTTTTGGCCAACCTTCAGTCTCAGATGCAAATACCAAGAAATGACTTTTTTGGTAGGCGTCTTTTAGCTCTTGAGAAGACACATTTCCATAAAGGATAATTTGGCGTTGAAGCTCTTCTGATTTGATAAACTCTTCAATAGCCTTTCTTTCTGAACCTTCGCCATATAGGTGCAATTCACTTGAAATCCCCTTTTCAGCTAAGAATTTAACAGTATGACAACTGATCATAGGATTTTTACCAGGATGTAGGCTGCCTACAAAGATCAATTGAAGAGGTTCCTGAAGGATTCGAGGAGTTACTGGAGTTTTTTCCTGCTCAGAGTAACTTGCTGTAAAAAAATCAAGGAGATTTTTATTTGGCTTACCCCACTTTCCATAGACCAAGACTTGAATATTCTTAGTCAAAAATTGGCTGGCAAGAATTTTTCTTTGCCACTTATAGGTTACCGGTTGAAGACTTTCCGGATCCCAATTACCTGCATATTTCGCAGTTTTCTTTTTTTTCGGAAACAGGATTTGAGCCAATGCACCGATCAATCCCATGTTTCCAGGACATCGTAGGTGGATATGATCCGCTTTCGCCATTTCTAAAACGACCTTTTGAAAAATCGAGGGCAGTGAAAAAATCGTTTGGAATCTCGATTTCCAAGACAAAAGATTGAATTCTGGGACTTCGACGAAGGTGATCTTCTGATGCTGGTAGGACAAATCAATCGGATCAGGGGAAACATGTTCGACTTTGGGAGCAAGGATTACTACCTCGTCCACATACTTTAGCCAAAGATTCATTTCCTTGACATAGGGACCATATGCAAAAAAACTACTTCCTACTCGCTTATGAACTACATGGGAAACGATCAAAAATCTCATCTGAAATTCAAACCAGCTTTTACCTTGCGATAAAACTCTAAATTTTGAGGCAGGATGTTTTTTATATTAAACTGTTGATTAACCTTAATCTGGCCGGCAATCGCCCTTTTTTGCATTTCAATAGGGTCAGAAAATACATCGATGATCTGCTGCGCAATACTCAAAGGACTGAGTGGATCACATAACCAACCCGATATTCCATGCTCTACTACTTCAGGCCCAGGACCTAGTGATGTATAGATCACTGCGCGTTTAATAGCCATAGCTTCTGGAGCTACTAATCCTAAAGTCTCAATATGTGAGGGGAAAATACAGCAATTTGCCTTAGCATAAATCTCTGGGAGGTCCTTTTGGTCTACTGGTCCATGAAAGAGAACATGGTTTAAGATCGCTGGAGACAATTGAGATTTGAGGTAAGAAAGGTAAGATTTGCCTTTAGCATCTTTCCAATCCCTTCCATAGACATGAAGAACAGCTTGGGGGAAGGCCTTTACAACCGTCTCCATCGCCAAGCAAAGTTGGCGAATTCCTTTTTTCTCAATTAAAGTACCTGCAAAAACAAGACTGTAGGGTTCAATTTTAGAGAAATCCTGTTCTTCAAACATCCCAAGATTAATCGGATACATGATTACCTGAACAGGCTTATTATTCAATGAAAGCAATTTGGAAGTGTGCTGAACCACATAGTTAGAAACCCCTATAAATCCATCGGCCTTCTTAAAGGACCGTTTTTCCTGGTAACCTTTCCATAGGTTAATCTTTCTGTTTTCACCTTCTGCGAAAAAATGATGCCCTCCATGAAGACGAATGATATAAGCGATGTCATTCCTTTTGGTGATAAATGCGAAACTCAACTCAGAACCTTCCACGATATCGATTGGATTGTTCTGATGAAGGGTTTCGATTTCTCTGTCTACAGCACTGTAATTATGATACCAAGCTAATCCTCTTTTATAAGAAAAAGGGGTGTAGATAATGGTGACTCCTTCTCTTTCGACTACCTCTCTCTCTCCATCCGTACCATTAATTACAGTAACCTTATGGCCTTCTTTGGCCAATGCTGGGCAAATCACTTTAAGAAAACTTCCAATACCGCCATGAGGCTGTCCCGGCTTGGGGTATTCATTAGTTAGGTAACAAAGATGCATCGCTCAGTTTTTTGGCTTCGGCATACTTGAGAATGCCTCCGCTACTCTAGTTGCAGCTGACTTTTCTCGTTGAGGTTCCACAATTTTATCAAACCATCTCATTCGATCAGGGGCTATTTGATCGGGATGTTGAAGGGCTGCCTTCACTTGATTGAGAATTTCATTTTTTGAATAGATGTAGCCAACCGCTTTCCAATCTCCCATAGATCTAAAGTGTTGAAACTGATAGATAGTCTCAACTGATGATTTTTTGCTCACACCCTCATGATCATATCTTAAATAAAGGCCTACATTCCCAAAAACTGAAAAATCTAGCGCCATAGTGGACCCCATATTAACCACCACTTTGCAATGGTAAGCCAAATTGACTAGGAGCTGAAGGTCTTCAAAAAGTGGGAAAAAGCTACCCCAATGATTCCCTTGAACCCATTTTGGCGGTACTAATTTGATTTTTGGAAAAGATTGGAGAACATCTTTAAACCGATCCATAGGCTCCACCGGCACTGGCCTAAAAAGAAGCTGAATTCCAACTTCATTTTCAAGTTCTTCTGCTACGTCACTCAAAAACTTGGGGTCATCTGGAGAAGTATAAGTATCACAGCCAGAAAAACAAACCCACTCTTTAGAGGGATCCAGATCGTATTTTTTTGCAAAATCAAGCTTAGATATAAGAAGCTCCTCTTTGAAGTAAAAGTCGAATTGAGGTGATCCTGTAATTGAAATTTTATTTTCAGGAATTTCAGGGTAATAAGTTAAAAGCTCATCTTTCATGTACTGACTCCAAACCAAATACCGATCAACTCGGAAGGGTAGCCTCCCTTTAGGCAGATTATCCCAAGAAAAAATAGCTGTAGAGGTTGGAATCCCAAGTGACTTTGCCGCTTCTATGGCAGCAGTGACGGAGAAAACTCGCTGGTGGGTACAAAATAGGAGATCAGGTTTGATTCTCTCTAAGGTTTTACGAGAGTCGATAATTTCATCCGATCTCTTAAGCAATCTAAATCCTTGCGATTCAACAAGTTCAACTGCACCATAGGTAGTAATTCGCTTACCTAACCATTCGGCGGCTTTATTAAGTAGCTTCCCTTTTGAAGAGGAAGCTGCGCCTGACCAATTGGTCAAAATGGTAGGATTATTCATTTTAGAAGCATTCAGGCGAATCCTGGCGTATCGGCCTGCCTCTCTTAACCATTGAATTAAAAATCCATTTGGCTTGTGCTCAAATTGATATTGCTCCAACTTAAATCCAAGTCTAGCCTCTACCGATTGAATCATTTCAGAATCCAGACTATGCCAAAGTACGACTTGGTGACCTTCTTCCATTAAAATTTCAAGAAGATCCGAATACAGATAATTCCTTATTCCGACCCCATCAGGAATCAATAAACAAATGCGCATTAAATCCTTGATTAATTAAAAGAAAAGTGAACTTCTCTTTTGAGGTGAAAGACTCGGAGCCAAATTTCCAAAACCAATGCAGAAAACAATACTCTTGCAAGCGATTGCTGAGGCATTTGCCGATGTTGATTTAAGATTTTCAATAGGCCTTCAGAATTGAAGTTGAAATAAGTTTCTGAGAGAGGCTCTTTTAAAAAGCCTTCCAAAATATCACCCCATGAGTGTTGCAAATAGGTCATATATGGTATTGAAAAACCTTTTTTGCTTCCCCTATGAGCATATCCTGCAAAATCCTGATAGATGGATTTTGTAATTTCCTTATCGATTTGATTTGGCATTAAAGAGTTTAAATCACTTTCAAGAGATAAATTCACAAGCCTGTGATCTAAAAAAGGTGCTCTTACCTCCAGCGAACTTCTCATAGCTGCAGCGTCTACTTTAAACAAAAAGTCTCCGGGTAGTCTGGTAAGTAAGTCAACTCCAAAAGATAGTTTTTCAGGATTTCCCCGATATTCAGAAATCAGTTCCTCAGCCACATGAGAAACATAGTTAATAGGTGTACCTGATTTAAAAACCTCTTTAAAACAACCTGAAAGGTTATTTTTCATGTAATAACCTTTCCAGCCTGCCAGCCTAAATCTATTTTTATCTGAAAGGTATTTGCCAATTTTTTTTTGGGGCAGATTTAACAAGGCATTTAAACCAAGCTCTCCACCAAGAATCGGATTAGATCCAAAAGATAGGTAAAGGTTAGGTTTATTGTAAGATCCAAAAACTTCATCTCCGGCATCCCCAGACAACATTACTTTGGTGTGTTTGGAGACTGCCTCAGTAACCAAATGAGTGGGAATAAGTGAAGCATCTGCCAGTGGCTGAATCGATTTAAAAAGCTTTGCCAAAATTGAAAGTGCTCCTGGATCCACATGAACCACTTCTTGTCTTATATTAAGTTTTTTCGCAAATTCTTTAGCATCCGCAGTTTCATCACTTAAAGGATCTCCTGTAGACATGGTTACAGCCAAAATGTCTGGTTTGATTTCCTTAGCAATAGCCGAAATAACAGAAGAGTCTACACCAGAACTCAAGAAAGTGGCTACAGGTACATCGGCATGTAGTTCTTGATCAACAATATCATATAACAGAGATTTAACTTGCTTTTTAAGCGAAGAAAATCCTGTTGAAGAAGTTACTTTTTTAGGGAATGAATAATAAGTTGAAAACTTGAGATCGCCACCTTCAAGAACCATTTGAGCACCAGGAGGAAAGATCCTTACTTCAGAATAGATCGAATGATGAGGATTTATAAACATGTTCTCCATCAAATCCACTACTGCAGATTGATTGATGGTAAGTGCTCCGGTATATAGCTCCGCTAATGCACCTAATTCAGATGCAAACAAAAATTCTTGGTCGTTATGGATGTAAAAGAAAGGCTTTTCACCGAAACGATCTCGAGCCGCAAAGACAGATTGATTTTGATGATCATATATCACAAAAGCAAACATGCCAATCAGTTGCTCACAGACAGCCTTACCATAATGCCTAAAAGCTGCCAAAAGAACTTCTGTATCAGAGGTTGTAATGAAGTGGTAACCTAACGACTCTAATTCCTTTTTTAAACTTAAGTAATTATAGATCTCTCCATTAAAGACGATGGTCAATCCCAGATCTTCTTTAAAGAATGGCTGGTTGGCAGATGAAGAGAGGTCAATAATAGAAAGCCTATTGTGACCTAAAGCCACCTTAGAATTTGACCAAATTGACTTTGCGTCTGGCCCTCGGTGAGCTTGCAATTGGAGCGACTTCTCTAGCCTATCCAGGTGGCTTGGAGTGAGGTCATTTTTTAAGCTTAGTATACCCGCTATACCACACATATCAGGAACCCAACGCTTTTAAATATCTTTTTTCCCAATTTTCAAGACTCTGAAATCCATCAAGCAGATCCTTGTTTGGGAAAAAGTCATCTCTTTCTTTCCAAGCAATATCAAACGCTGCTTCCCACTCCTCCAATATGTTTGGATGCTGTACCAATAATGCTCCGGGCAAATTACTGATTACCTCAGGGATACCTCCCGAATTTGCTGCAATAATACGGTTTCCGCACTTCGCAGCTTCAGCAAGCGAAAGTCCGAACCCCTCCTTCCACAAAGAAGTAAACGCATAAAAATCTCCTATTTGCAAGAAATAAGGGAGTTCATTATTAGGGATCTTACCCAAATACCTGATGTTTGGAATATCTTCTGAAATTGGGGAATCCGAACCAATAACTATTATTTCTAGGCCTTGAAACTTAGGAGTTATTCGTTTTAAAAGCTCTTTAAATAAATGAAACCCCTTTTTAGGCCTCGGATTAGATAACCAAATCAAAATCCTTGATTCCGGATTATATCCCAAATCAACTTTTCTTGCCAACTTTTCATTTTGGGAAAGCGGAAAAAATCGGGAAGAATCTACTCCATTACCTACAACAGAAACAATGGGGGTAAAGACTTCATTTCTTTCTACCGATTCCTCGTAGCCCAAATTTGTTAAAAAAAGTACTTTGTCAACTTGTTGTGACCATCCCCCTCCAAAAACAAATGAGTGGCCATGAAAAGAAAATACAAGTTCAAAATCAAATCCTTTGGACTTAAGTCTAGCAAAAGCTTCCAGGAGGATCAGATCATCCATGATCAGCACTTGGACATTTCCGCGATGAATATCCAGCGCTAAAAATCTATTTACAAATTGTCTAGAAACATGGGAAAGGATATGCCAACTTCTAAACCTTGAAGGGAAAAATGGAATCCACTTTTTCTTCTCGCAGAAAATAAAGGAGTCATTAGGTCTTTCTGTTGGAGAAAGAATAAAATCAAAAAAATTCGGGTTATTTTCTATTAACCTAGTAATTCTATTAGTCCAACTACCAATTCTGGTAGAAGGAAGAGGTGTATTAGAAATTAAAACTCTCTTCAAAGGAAAAATTAAAATTCTTGGAGTTCCACCATCCTCTTGAATTGAGGATTTGACTCTAAAAGATTTTCGAAATTGTTTGAATCGATAATTTGCCCTTTGGACATTAACGAAATGACATCTGCCTTCCTAACCGTACTTAATCGGTGAGCAATTATGATCATAGTAAATTTCCCCATGAGCATATCAATATTATCCTGAATTTGTCTTTCAGTCTCCGAGTCTAAAGCAGAAGTTGCTTCATCAAAAATTAAAATATCTACCTCTTTAAATAATTCTCTAGCTATAGAAATTCGTTGCTTTTGCCCACCACTAATCAAAATACCATTATCACCAAGCTTAGTTTGTTCTTGATCAGGTAACCCAGAAACAAAAGCATCCAAGTTTGAAAGCTTTATGGCTTGATTAAATCTAGATCTAGTCTCTAGATTATCAGGAGCCCAAAGTGTGACGTTATTAAAAATCGTGTCATTGAAAATCACTGGTTCCTGGGTAATGTATCCAAACCTTTTTCTGTAGGTAGAAAGATTCACCAAGCTTCTATTTTCATGGTTAACCATTACATTACCCTCTGTTGGAGTCAACAATCCTATTATGAGGTTAACCAAGGAAGTTTTACCACTACCACTTTCACCTACGAATGCATAGGTTTTAAGAGGTCGTAATTCAAGTTGTATATTTTTTAATACTTGAAATCCATTTGGGTAAGAAAAACTGATATTGTCGAGTTTTAGGGATTCTATTTTCTTTAATTCATTATCTAAAGGAAAAGATTCAGCACCATCTTTGAATTCATTAATTAAATCAACAGAAGCTCTGAGTCCTCCAATATTGGAAATGAATCCTTGCCAACTCCCCTGCAATGTCACAATGTAATTTAAAGCTCGGTAAAGGAACATTAAACTCAGCATAATTGTGGCGATTGTTCCACCGAAGTAATTTACTTGAATAGCGATAATCAAAACTACAACCGATAAAATCATTGGCTCACGAGCACTTGACATAATAGCATTGTATATTCCTATTTTTCGCTGGTTTTGCTCAATTCTTTCAATTATATCCTTTAGCTTTTCCTTATAGGAAGAAAAATAATCGGTCGCCTTCAAATATTTGAAATTATATACTGATTGGACCAAGAAAGATTGATAAGTATGACCCAAATTAGAAAGGCCTACTGACGCTATTTCTGTATTCCTAAATAGCACCCTAAAAACGAAATTTGACAAATACCCACCAATGCTTACTAGAATTGCAAATTGAAAATTAGACAGCATGGCTAACCCTATGTAAACTAAAAGAAGCACAGCATGCTGAACAGAATTGAAATAGGCCAAAAACCCATAAGTTAATTTAATACCTTCAGCCCCTAGAACGTTTTGGATTTTTCCTGAATCAAGTTTCAAAAAATTTTTATAATCTAGGTTACTTAGCCCATCAACTAATTGATTTCTTAAGTTTTTAACAAATTGATTTTGTAGCTTAATCTTATACCATCCATCAATGAACTTCAAAACAGCCTTCAAAACAAAAAGAACAACCATCACTATTATGACAGTATTTAAGTCAAGGTTTAGTCCTAAAATTTTCAACCAATCGATTAAAAACTGGAGTTCTCCCATAGACTGAGATGATTCAAGATTTCCTCCCTCAGCAGCTAACTGAAACACAGGAATAAACATAGCTAATCCGAAGCCATCTAAGAGACCTACAAATATGCTGAATGAAATGAGCAAAACAGATCTATGTCCTAGATAGGAATAAAAGAAAGAAAAGTGCCTAAAATACTTTTCTTTAAACGCAGAGAAATTAATCATGATAAATCAAGCTCGGTGCTTGAAAACAATTGTCTTTAGTTTATAGTAAAGGTTATATTTTAATCTTTTAAAGAACCCAAAGCTAATTTTCTCATTATGTGTACCATCGTAAGCATCATAGGCAGGATACGCCGGCCAAAGAGTTAGTTCACCTCCATCAATAAGGTAAAGCAATACTGACTTCATTAAGGCATATTCCATGTATACTTTTTTACTTTCATCAAGGTACTTATCAATTGCGGGCAAAAAATAATTTAAATAATAAGACTTACGCATCAGCATTAACCTAGAATCCGCCCATTTAAGGTTTCTAGTAGGATTTACATAAATTTCTTTCGAGACAAAATTGGTTGGAATAATCACATCATCGATATTTTTTATAACATATCGACCTGTTATTTTAATCAAATAATCCACTTCTTTCAGAAATTGAGAATTAGCCATTGCATAATGGAAAATTTCAACCTCACCATGAGATTTTCCTAAGTGACTGGTTTTTGAAGTGAAACTTAAATACTCCAAATTATTATATTGTGTTCTGAGGTTAAGTATTAATTCAGATTTTGTGTCAGAATTCTCAACGAATACTACCTTATATCCCTTAGCTAAATAAAATTTAACAGCTTTAAAATAATCTTTTTCTCTTTCGCTTATATCATTTCTACCCTTGGGCTCAAGTATACCCAATGGCTTGATGGTAGCAGTTAAAAGAAGAACATAACTCATTTGATAAATAACGGAGGAAAATAAACAGGTATTAGACTATATAGCTAAATTTTACAATTCTAAAGTAAACACAACCTATAATTCAGTTTAACAAGATTCTTTATTAGAAATTAAAGTTGACTAATTCTTCTTATTGAAATACTTTTTAAAGAAACTCTGTTTTTCCTTTTTATCGTCATCATAGTATCCGTAGCCATAACCATAGGTATAACCATAGCCATAGGTCACGTTACTTCCATCCACACCATTAAAAACAGCATATAAATTCTTAAGACCTTTGCTTGACTTTAGACCATTTAAGGCTTCCACAAAATTCCGCTGGCTGTAATTTTGTCTAAACACAAACAAGGTGAGATCCACGTATGGCAAAAGATCAATTGTTTCACTTACCAATCCTATAGGTGGAGTATCAAGAATCACTACCTCGTAATTATTCTTAAGATCCGAAATTAGATTTTCAAAATTCTTTGTAAAAAGCAATTCAGCTGGGTTTGGAGGAGTTGGCCCAGAGACTAAAATATCCAAATTATCATACTTGGATTTGCTCACAGCCTTTGTCCAATCTATCTGCCCACTCAGTACCGTAGAAAGACCAACTTCATTAGATATTCCAAAATCATTAAAAATTCTTGGCTTTCGCATATCACAACCAACTAAGATGGTTTTCTTTCCTGTAAGTGAGTATACTGATGCTAAATTCATAGCACAGAAAGTTTTTCCTTCACCAGAAATAGTGGATGTAACCATTACCGTCAATTGATTTTCATTTGGAGCTGCAAATCGAATATTTGCTCTTAAAGATCTAAATCCTTCAGCCAACCCTGACTTACCTTGCTCGAGTACTACTAAACTTGATTTTTTCTTATTGTAAAGAATAGTAGATAACAATGGAATTCTAAGTTTCTTTTCCAGATAAGAAACGTCTTCAATTTTAGTTCTTGTAAGCTCCTTTATCAAAAGAATTAAAATTGGAATGATAAGGCCGAGAAAAACACCAAGCGAATAATTCCGGATTGGAATAGGGCTTATCAAATATCCTCCCGTAGCAGGCTCAATTATTTTATTCTCAGCTTTATTTGAAGCCTTTGTAATTGCTGCCTCTGCCCTTTTTTCCATCAAAAAGTTGTAAATATTCTCATTTAGGGCAAATTGTCTCTGAATCCTTATCAGATTTTGCTCGGTCTCAGGAAGATTTCTAAATGATCCTTCAATTTGAGAAATCCTTGATTTCAAATCCTGAATTAAAAGAGCGGAATTACTGTCTACATTTTTTAAAACTTCCTGAATAGACTTATTGAGCTCTTTAATCTTGTTGGTAGTTGCTTGTACAACCGGAGCTTGCTCAGTAAGCGTCGCCAACTGTCTGGATTTATCTACTTGAAGGTCCATCAAATTAGATATCAGGGAATTTAGAATCGGGTCATCAATTCCAATTCCTGAAGGAACCACCAAATCGCTATACTGCTCACGAATTAAATACCCGGCGAGATTTCTGTAATACGTCCGTTTGAATTCTTCCTGAGAAAGCTGAGATTCTAATTCTGTCAATTGAGTAAATACAGAAGAACTTTCAGATTCTAGATTGTAGATTTTGTTTGAAGATCTAAAAGTTTGAAGTTGGTTCTCAAATTGACGCAAACTATCGGATACACCAGCCACTTGGCTATCTATAAATCGAACAGTATTAGATGCAACCTCATTTTTCTCTTCCAGCTCGAGAAAAAGATAAGTTTCCATCAGTTTATTAATGTATACCTCACCTTTTCTGACATTCGGAGTTTGTAGCCCCATTTCTAAGATTGAACCCTCTTTTTGAGAATTTTCAACAATCAACTTACCTGAATATTCCCCTATCAAAGATTCCAAATCTCTTAATTTCACCAAAACTTCCCCCTGAGGTTCTGCACTTGTTTTGGTCACTTTTATTTCAAGATTATTCGTTTTTATCCATTCCCCAAATTTAAACTGGGTTGGTTCTGGTATTATTTCAAGCTTTGCTTTCGAGCCATCAGGCAAGTATTTTAAGTAACTTTTATCTTCAAAAGACAAGGTAAACTCATTTTCATTTGTCCATCTGACTGTGAGCAATCCTTGGATAACCTGAGGTTGCTTCCAATTTACCTCAACTAATATTGGGGTTTTTTGATACAGCTCATTATTTATAAAAGTACTTTTCGTGTAATATTCCACATCAAAGTCAAGCTGCCTTAAAGTTGCTTCTGCAATTGGTCTAGACTTTAAAATGGTGATCTCATTTACCAATCCATTTTTTGCTGTCCCATCAATTCCAGGACTGCTAAATAGACTAAACTGACCTTCGGTATCCTTTACAAAAAATAAGCCTGACACCCTAAATATTGGAGTAGTCATTCTTGTGAATATGTACGAACCTAGTGAAAAAACGAAAATTGAAACCAATATTATTGGCCAAATTCGAATTATCTTGGGTATTACAGATCGGATATCAAAAGAACTTTCCTCATTAAAAAATTCTTTCTCTTCTGAATCAAAGCTCATAATTTTTAATTATTCTGGACTAACGTAAGAATTAAGGCAATCGCGGTAATCGAGGTTGACAACAATGTAAGGGTTTCAACTAAGGTACTTCCTGCACCTATTTCTCTCACCTTCATGGGTTCTGCGTAAATTAGATCATTAGGCTTTAGCCAGTAGTATTCAGATGTGAGTAAGCTTCTATCCAGTAAATTTATCTTATGGATTTGGGAGCCATCTGGATATTGTCTAATCAAAAGAACTTCATTTCTTTTAGCTAACCTGCTCAAATCACCCGCAAAAGCAATTGCCTCGAATATGGTTACTCTATTTTGAAGAATTGTAAACTTTCCTGAATTATTAAACTCTCCTAAGGCACTGAATCTAACGCCCCCGAGTCGAACTCTTACAAAATACTCTCCTTCCTTCACGTACTTCTTTACTTCTTCTTCTACAAGAATTTTAGCTTCCTCAATAGTCAAGCCCTCTAGCTTTACCTCTCCAATCAATGGTAATTCTATTTTGCCTTCATCATCAAGAGTAAAACCGTTCATGAAAAATACATCCCCAACGCTTTGACCTCCTGCCATTTGATTCATAACCTGATCAGTCCCAGTTGCCATCAAAAGTCTATTTAGATCAGGATCAGTAGTTTTCACATTTACTTCTACTATATCATTGACCTGCAGCAAATATTCTTCAGTCTGATAGGGATACTTTACGCTGGATTCAACAAGCGGACTTGTACTTCCTTCTAATTCTTGCATGTAAACAAGCTTTTTATTAGAAACACAAGAATTCAAAATAATCAACGAGGTGCAAAAGAGCAGAACTGACCGAAATCGCTTTAGGATCATTTTTTTTATAAATATGGAATTAATCAAAAATATGAATTTATCAGAATTATAAATTTTATTGTTTTATCTAATTCTAAAGTCTCGCGTCTACTTTCTCTTTCTCCAAAAACCCTTTTACGTCATATACCACCTGGTTTTTAGATTTTTGAATGTTTAACTGACGAAACTGCTTGTGCGAAACAGCCAAAATAACCGCAGAATAGGCAGCTAGATTGGGAACTTGATCTCCTGATGTGATGGAAATACCGTATTCATGTGCAACTTCCTGAGGACTTGCCCAGGGATCATAAATATCTACTTCCATGTCAAAAGATTTCAATTCATTGTAAATATCAATTACTCTAGTGTTTCTTACGTCAGGGCAATCTTCCTTAAAAGTGAATCCAAGAATCAGAACCTTAGAATCTATCACTTTTAGATCCTTGCGCATCATAAGCTTGATTACTTCTGTGGCTACGTGTTTCCCCATACTGTCATTCAGACGACGGCCTGCAAGAATAATCTCAGGATGGTAACCTACCTCCTGGGCTTTTTGAGCCAAATAAAAGGGATCGACTCCTATGCAGTGACCTCCAACAAGTCCAGGTTTGAATTTGAGAAAATTCCATTTTGTACCCGCTGCCTCCAAAACTTCATGAGTATCGATTCCGAGCAAGTTGAAGATTTTCGACAGCTCGTTAACGAATGCAATATTGATGTCACGTTGAGAATTCTCAATCACTTTTGCAGCCTCAGCTACTTTGATGGAAGACGCCTTGTGGGTGCCCGCTGTGATCACAGTTTTATAAAGCTGATCCACATATTCGGCAACTTCAGGTGTGCTGCCAGAGGTAACTTTCAAAATCTTCGCTACCGTATGCTCTTTATCTCCGGGATTGATCCGCTCAGGCGAATACCCAGCAAAGAAATCTTCATTGAATTTTAATCCAGAAACTTTTTCCAAGACCGGCACACACTCTTCCTCCGTCACTCCGGGATACACTGTTGATTCATAAATCACCACATCCCCTTTCTTGAGGTACTTGCCGATATTCTCGGAAGCCTTAAGCATAGGTGTCAAAACAGGACGATTATGCTTATCTGTAGGTGTTGGAACCGTCACGACGTAAATTTGACAATCCTTCAATTCGTCCGTTTCAAAAGTAGGAAACAGGCCTTTTTGACCTTTTGAAGGGGAACTTGCTGTCAATACAGATGTCAACAATTCATCCTCAACTTCCAATGTAAAATCCTTTCCATTTTGCAGATCAGCAACTCTTTTCTTATCAATATCAAATCCAATAACCGGAAACTTCTTTGCGAATTCTACAGCAAGAGGCAATCCTACATAACCAAGGCCTATTACCCCGATTTTCACATCTTCAAGTGGTGTCAACATGAAACTACTTTGTTTAAATTAATTCTTTCTTCTTGTAAAAATTTAAAGCTTCGCCCTTTCAGTCCCAGGACTTAGCTATTTTTTTAGAGAAAAACCCAAACCCAACCGGAGCAATAAGCACTTTTTTATTTCTCCTGATAAATAATGAGTACCAAAATTACTCATTTTACTTCTTGGGTGACCTTTTCGATTGATAAATGTTTGTCCTCATTTAGAAGGAGTAAACCAAATTTAGATTAGCAGAAACAGTGAAAAGCCTATTCCCTCCCTGAAAATCCAGTGTTGCTTTTTTTGATCCATACCATTGGTAATTCGTCGCCTTAACAAATTCTGTTGATGAACTAATATTAAATTTATTCCATTTAAAATCAGCTAAAACGCCCGTTGAAAAATCAATCCAAGGTGCTTGAGTAGCAATCTCATGTTTTATTTGATAAAAGAAATCCTGATGATTTTCTATTCGTTTGAAAATTACTCCAATTTTACGTGCTCCCTTGAGCAGTGATGCTTCTAATATCTGAGCATTGGCTCCTACGCCAATTCCTGTACCCATAGATTCTCCGTAGTTTGTAAATCCTCTTACTTGATAGTGGGTAAGCCAACTGGTGTTCAAGACTCCCAAATCAGCATACCTGATGTACCGGTTTATTGACTCTTGTTGATGAATAATTTCTCCCCTCAACTGAATTAGATTTTCCTTTTGTCGAAGTGAGAATAATTTTTGAAATCCAAATAAATAGGCCCTAGCATGTTCTGGATTCAAAATAAATTCTCTCCAGTTAAAATTATGGTCATGCTTTCCAAACTCAGTGTATATCTCAAACTTTCCTTTTTCACTTTTAAACCTCAGAAAAAAAGAAATTAGTTGATCTTGGGCCTCTTGATCATAAATTACTGAGTTACCATTTTGGAAGAACCTTTCTTTTTGAAATGCTTCAAAAACAGGGATTATGCCTGAAAATGTCTTTGGGGTATCCTTATTAAACCTTTGAAAAACTCTATTAAATCCTATAAAAAAGTCCTTTAAAAATACTGGGTTGTAAACTAATGAAATGCCATTCACATAACGCCAATCACCTGAAAACGGACGGAAATATTGGCTGTTTAACTGTTGATTTTGGGTGGGGGCTAAGCCAGAATCTTCCGCTCTTGCAAAAATTATTTGTGCTTCTAAATGACCTATACCAATATTAGCAGGAGATTTAGTCTTCAAAAAGAGATGCTTCATTCCTCTAGCATTATTACTAAAAATCAGCCCAGTAAATTGTCCAGGACCCCACCAAATATTCTGAGTACTTAAGCCAATTTGAGCTTTACCAAAGGAAAGAGATACGTAAGACTGCCCCCAGTCGGCTATTCGGTTAAACTCTCCCGAAAACCGCTCCGGATGATCACCAAAATTCCAGTACCTAAATCGAGCGAAGTTGGAACTAACTGAAAAATCACCTGAAAAGCCTTGAAATTTTCTATTTTGACTGAAATAAAATTCTGGCCTCAATTGTACTTCCAAAAAATGAAATTTGAGAAATACTCCAGGGGAAACAAAAGATTGAAATCCCACCCCATTTTGAAGCCCATAGTTGCCCCATCCGTATGGTCTATCAGAATTGAAAACAGTTGTACTGACAAAAGGAAGAACTTTCGCCACTTTTCGTTCTGCTTTTTTATCGACCTCAGATTTACCTTGCCAAGTAGTAGAGACGAGAGAATCTGCCACATCTCGCTCCCAAAGTAATGGCCGTGATCCAAAAGAATACTTTTGATAACCTACTCCCAAAAGCTGACTTCTTCTCGCCACCTCTTCCCACACCGGAAAACCAGCCGGTAGGGTCTGGGAGATAGAATTAACTGACAAGCAGAGGAGAAAAATAAAAGTAATCCAGTATAAAAACTTCATTTCAAAATGACAGCACTCAAAGCGACTGAAACATTTTAACGTATTTCTTGGTGATTGCTTTCCAAGAATAGTTTTTCTTGGCCAGTTTTGCCAAGTCTTCCATGATTTCATGTCGGTTTAGCTCACGGATTTGAAAAAGCAAACTCTTCAGTTCTTCAAAACTGTCAAAATACAATGCTCTTCCAAAAGTGGTTTCTCTATTATAATTGACACCGTAGGCAATGACAGGTAATCCCAAATACATGGCTTCTACCAGAGATGGATTGGTGCCTCCTGCGCTGTGGCCATGTAGGTAAAAAAAACAATTGGATCTCAGGACATTGAGCTCCTCCATTTCGTAAATCGGATTGTAGAGGATAATGTTTTTGATCTTACTATACTCATGGTATAGCTTCATTCCATAATCATTGGCATTCCAATTACCTACTACCACATAAGGCATCCCAATCTCACACTCTTTGAATGCCCTGAGTTGCATTTCCACATTATTTTCAGGCTCAATCCTACAGACGGTAAAGACGTAGGGCGATCCCAAAAATGAAAATTTCTTTTTATACTCATCGGGATCTACAGGAGAGACATGATCTGCTCCATAGGCTATTAAGCAGGAATCTTTTTTGTATTCGCTTTGTATATAATCCTGAATATGCTTGTTGTCAGCGATCACTCCATGGGAAAACATCACTGCCAATCTTTCTGAAAACTTTAGAAACTTCTTAGCAAACCAACCCCATTTATCTCTTCTCCACTCCAAGCCATCTATGTGAGTTACAATTTTTGCTTTGGTAAAAGGGCGGAGAAATGGGATCATGATTGCCCCAGAAACACCAAGAATTAGAATAAAGTCTTGATCTTTATATGATTTTAGAAGTGAAATAGAATCATAAAAAATACTATCTACACCATTCGCTTTTTTATCAAGGTAAATTAATCTTGCATTTTTATAACTTTGAAGTTTTACCGGGTAAGAATAACTTTCACAATACACAGTTACATCAAAATATTTAGGAATAAAATCTAATAGATTATCTACTAAGGTTTCAAAACCACCATAATTGGAGGGAACACCTACAATACCAACAATTGATAATTTTTTCTTATCCATTCAAAATAACAAATTTCATTTAAACAAATAAATATTTTTTAATATTCAATATCTAAAAATATTTAGATTTGATTTACTTAATATTTTTTATATAAATTAATTAACATAAAATTATTTTTATATACATTCTAAAAAAATTTAATAAAGTTATAATAAATCTTAAAAATAACCACTCGAATCAAGGAGAAATCGATTTCTAATTCACCCTTCAATTTATTCCAAGATTTGATGTAATATGGTATGAACTTAATCTTCCTCATAAGATATCCTTTTGATACTTTAAAAGAGCCAAGAACATTACTACTATGTTGTCTATACTTAACTAAGGGTTCATCAATAAATAAAATTTTACCATATCTGGCTACTTTGATTGAAATCCATTGATCATAAAGGAAAAAATCTGTCTTAATTGGGGTTGCTAGTCTCACTGCAGACCTATTTAGCATAATAGTATTTCCTGTAACAACACTATGCGCTATTAGTTTCTCAAAATCTTCCAGTATTTGCGGAGAATCTTTTCGGTCCCTCCAAAATGATTTACTTATTGAATTCAATTCAGAGTCGACAACTTCCAAGTCAGTACAAACCATAAGTGGAATTTCTTTTCGATTATTTTCTTCTGCTTGAATTTTAAAAAGGCATTTTTTAATTTTTTCAGAATCCCAAAAATCATCTTGATCACAAAACATTACATATGAAGCCGTAGATTCTTTCAATAGACGTCCAAAACTCTGGGAAACCCCTAAGCCTTTATCTTTATCTTCCAATAAAAATAACCTATTTGGATTTGAACACTTCCAATCGTGAATTATTTCAAGAGTACCATCAGTAGATCCATCATCTCTTATCAAAATTCTCCAATTAGGATAAGTTTGATTCAAAATCGAATCAAGTTGAACCTTAAGATACTTGGCTCCATTAAATGTTGGTATTAATATATCAATCATGGTTAATATATTTAAAAATGACAGGGACCTCTTTTTCCATTTATCCCATCAGAAATTGAATAATAAACCACTTTGAAATAAATCTTGTCACTAATGGATTTAAAAAAATTTAATATTAGGTTCTTTGCTAAAAATAAAAACAAATAAATACGAATAGGTAATTGAGCAAAACTAGAATCCTTTAAAAGAAATATGGCATTTCTAATTTTGAAGTATTCTCTTGGATAAGAATGGTTTGTCCCTGAAAAAAAGTAATAATTTGTTGATGAATGCCCCAAAGTATGTGAAACTACTATTCTGGGAACTTGGTAGATCTCATAGCCGAGTTTATTTGATCGCCAACACCATTCTGTATCAATCCAATCCATAAAAAGATCTTCTTTCATTAGACCCACACTTTGAAAACTCCTAGAAGGAATCAACATTCCTGAAGAAATCATATGAGAAACAACATATGATGGATCATTCCCATAAAATTTGGTCAAATTGAATTTACTTAATTTAACCATTGGGTGAATTTTCCCCTGGTTGTTTTCATCCTTGAAAACTGGCCCTATTGCCCCAACTTTTTTATTAGAGCGATTTAGGTCGTTAAAAACCTCAAGAAGGGAGTTCACATATTCCTTAGGATATATCGTATCTTGATCGGAAGTAAGTACAAAATGGGCACCAAGCTCAATCGCTTTTCTAATCCCAACATTCTGCGCATAGCCAATACCCTTATTTTCTAGCAAATCAATATGTATAAAAGGCAAATCCAAATATGAAAAATCATCTGAATTATTACTAACCAATATTATATTTCTTACCTGCGTAGATAAAGAGATCAAACCTTCCTTAAGTCTATATCGATTGGGGAAATAAGTTACTACTACTAAATCAACTATAGTAAGCATTGAATCAGGGAATAACTCTTACATTAACCAAAAGATGATAAAAATAAAGGAGAAAAAAAGCCATAAAGAAAAGAGATGCCAAATACCATTGCTTAAATTTCAAAACTACATAAGGAATTAATAACAAAAGTGAAATATTTAAAAACTCAAATATGCGAAAAGCAACAACAGGTTTATTTAGGATTGCGAAAAAATAAAAAGAGAAAATTGATAAACTGAACACTTTAAAAAGATCAATTTCAAGTTCGGAAAACTCTTCTCGTAAATAATAAATTATTAAATAAATCCCTAGAAACATCCCCAAAAAACCAACATTGATAAGGTTAAAAATATTTACGGCGGAGTTGTGTCCTGAATGAGAAGAATAATATAAGACTAAGGCAGGATAATCTGAAATTGCTGTTAATATGTATTGCTCAAAATTTATTCTAGATAAATACACAAAAATGCCTATAAAGGGAAGTATTACAAAAAAATTAAGAGATAATCTCTTTACAATTAAATAAATGGGGACCATAATTAGGGCAGTCCAATGAAATAGACAAGCCCAAATTACTTTTTTGAAGTATTGATACCTATTTACTTCAGACAAATCGTGTAAACTCAATAAAAAAATCCCAGAAGCAACACCTGCACGGATTTGGGTATAATCATGAAGAAGAAAATATGAGAAAAGATAAAGTGCTAAACTCAAAAAAGGAATCGGTGAAATCTTATTAAATGCATAAAATTTAATGGATAATCCCAAAATAGCAAAGATTAGAAAGAAGGAATTTACACTTGAATTAAATATGATTGAATTTATACCAAGCAATAACCTGAATCCAAATTCTTTTGTAAATAACTCTAGACTATTTTTAAGGGTAAGTAAATTTAGGTAGTTAAAATAATCCGCATCTTGACCTAACAAACGTAAACCAACTACCGGAACTAGAATTAAAAAAATCAAAAACCAGAAAATTTGATCGTAAGTCAGAAAAATTTTCTTCATTCAATTAAATGTTGAAAATAAAATCTCCGAAATCTTATTGTTAAAGAAAGAATAATTTTTTCCACTACAGATTTCACTTCATTTTTATGAGGATATTTTATAAAGTTGATCCTGTCATCAGCAGAAAATTCTCCCAAAGGCAATTCTTTACCGTTTTTCCAAAAAATATAAGGAAGGCTTAATTGATCCCGCTTACTCCCTTGACCAAACTCTATCCACCATTGTTCCATCAATGATTTAATCAAAGGAAGATTATGTCTCCTAAACAGAATTCCATTTTCAGACAATCCAAATTTTCTAGGAAAACCTTCCTTTTTATATCTTGAAATTTGACTTATAGTCTCTTCTAAACCCGATTTTTTAAAAATAATACATTCCTTTGCCTCATCGTAAACGCATTCCCTTAAGGAATGCCTTGGCAGTAAAAAATCTTTTTCTAATAATTCACGTTCGATCAATTCCCGAGGATTTTTCAATGGCTTAATGTTGACATCTAAATACAAACTGACTTCATATTGACTCAAAAATAAGTGTGGAAGCATTTTGTATTTCCTGTTCAGGAGAACTGAGGATTCCCCTTCGCTGGCCACATTTACAAATTGCCATATAGGAGATCGTAATCCCTTTTGATCAGTGAAACAGATAAAATCAAATTCTTCCCATGGTTGGTCAGGATCTACTATTTTATCGTAATCACCAAACAATGCAGTATATATCACCCATTTCTTCATTGATCGTCAATCCATTTGGAATACCACATTTGAAAAATCAAAATGTTCCAAATTTTATTAGCAAAGTTGATATCCTTTCTAAGTTCAAATCTTCTCATTAATTCCTGGATGGCGAAAAGGTTAAAAATACCTTGCTTCAGAATAAACTCATTCCCTAAATAATAGGCGACTTGATCTTTTAAATTATTGAACAGCCAAGAAACAAGCGGTATACTGAACCCCATTTTCGGACGATCCATCAAAGACTTAGGAATGTATCTATGAACAATCTCCTTTAGTAAATACTTTTTAATTCCATTTTTTACTTTCAGGTCCACTGGAATTCTACTTACAAACTCGAGAAGTCTATAATCCAGCAGTGGTTCACGTCCTTCAAGACTATGTGCCATAGTAGCTCTGTCTACTTTGGTGAGAATCACTTCTGCTTGATAAGTAAGATAATCCAACCCCATCATTTGGTCCAATGGATCTTGGATCAGGTTAAGTTTTGGATTATACCGCTGATCCAAATTCTGTGGAGAAAGTTTGGAGGAGATTTCTTTCAATTCACTGTCTAAAAAAAACTTTTGATAATTCTGAAGGTAATCTACAGCTTCCTTTGATTGAGAATTCGATAGGATATTATCATAGACATAGAGTTTTGACTCATTTAAAACCCTATGATCAACTAGAAAATCTCGTGCAGGAGCTAAACCATAATCAATTAATCCTCTCAGCGGCAAATAGGAATTCAACTTCCTGTAAGTCAAGGCACTTGAATATTTTTCATATCCACCGAATAATTCATCTCCCCCATCAGCACTAAGGGATACAGTAACCGATTGTCTTGCCATCTTACTTACCAGCAAGGTGGGAATTGCTGAAGAATCTGCAAAGGGCTCATCCCAATGGTATACCAATTGATCAAGTACTTCCAAAGCATCCTGTTGGGTACAGCGGTACTCATGGTGGTCAGCACCCAGATGTTGGGCAACCTTTCTGGCAAAAGGAGCTTCATCAAATTTTGCGTCTTCGAAGCCTATGGTAAAAGTTTTCACCTTTTTCGTTGCTTTCTTTTGAACCATTGCTGCAACAAGTGAAGAGTCATATCCTCCACTTAGAAAAACCCCGACAGGAACATCAGCAATCATTCTATAATTGCAGGAAGATTCCAATAATTCGTCCAGAGAATTTAGAATATCTTCTTCTTTCTCATTTGATTTTTCTTGGGAATAATGATCCAAGACATCCCAGTACTGATGGATGCTTTGCCCTCCATTTTTCAAATCTAACTCCAAATAATGCCCTGAGGAAAGTTTGTGTGTGTGCTTAAAAATAGAATAGGGCTGATTGATGTATCCATATTGAAGGAAAAGACTGAGCCCTTTGAAGTTGATCTCTTTTTCAAATCCGGGATGATGAAAAAAGCTCTTTATTTCGCTGGCAAACATAAAAAGCCCGTTCTTCCTGTACCAATAGAGTGGTTTCACTCCGGCTCTATCCCGAATGAGGGTTAGTTTCTCCTTTTTTTTATCATACAATGCAATAGCAAACATTCCATTTAATCGGGATATCATACTTATCCCCCATGCGTGAAATGATTTTAAGATCACTTCTGTGTCCGAGCCTGATATAAAGGAATACCCAAGGGATTCAAGTTCTGTCCTGACTTCTTTAAAGTTATATACCTCCCCATTATAAGCAATCACTAAGTCATGCCATACCATAGGCTGATGCCCAAGTGGGGACAAATCCAAAATAGAAAGACGCTTGTGACCTAAACCCAGACTACAAGAAGGATGAAAATCCATAAAAGCCCCCATATCATCGGGACCTCTATGAGTCAAAGCATTCGACATCTGTGAAAGATGCTCGGCTGTAGTTTCCTTCTTAAAATCTACAAATCCTACTATTCCACACATATATTACAAAGAAGCTTCCTTTCCTAGCATTCCTCTTTCACCATTTTTTAATGCTTTTAGAAACCAGCTCATTCTGTTTAACACCAATTTTGGTGATTTTGGAAAAGCTTTGGCTCCCAGAAAGCATAGAACTAAAAGGAAAATAGACTTATTGGTGAAATACGCTATTGGCTTAGTCACCATTTTTCTAGATAAATAGGTGGTATTCCTCAACCCGTAAAAGAGTTTAAAAAGGGATGTTTTCTCATTAAAATATCCTCCTCCTTCACCGATAGATTGGTCAATATCTTGAATCTGGCTAGAATAGATCAAAAACTGATTGATTCCATTTAGATGAAATCTATAAGTATACTCTTGATCATCAGCATACACAACCATTTCTTTCTTAGGGAAGCCTATTTTCTTTAGATTATCGAGGGTAGTAAATAAACCGCCGTAAGGTCCCCACTGAACAGGTACTATAGGGCACTTTACATCTTCCGGACTCAAACTATCGATTCCGTTCTTTTTTCCCCTATTAAAAAGATCTCTCCATACAAATCCACAAAATGAATTGAGTTTCGGCCCTTTAATATAGCCTTCATTTACTGCTCTTCTATCCTCTTCCCAGCTTTGTCCTCTATAACTGTACAAAACTGGAATCCCTCCTGTTTTTTTTAATTCTTCAAAGACACTCAGAAGTGAATTTAAGGCACCCGGTAATGGAAAATTATCATCATCTAAGAACCAAAAAAACTGATTTTCAGAAAAAGAAAAAGCATGATTTAAAACTTCATAATAGGCTCCTGCTGAACCTAGATTATCTGAAAAAGAAAACAATTTTAAAAAAGGAATTTGCTTTGCTTTGGCTAAAAGCATTTCCTTAGAAAAAGGGTGAGAATCATTATCTACAATCCAAATCTCATCGACTTTCTCCATGACAAGAGAATCGATAATCTGATCAACCAAATGAAACCTGTTTCCATAGGTTACGCTTACTGCTGTTACCTTCACTCGAGAAAATTAGTTGTTATCGAGTTGTCATATTGAAGTCTTTTTGAATAAAAAAATGCGTTTAGCATTAAATAAAAATAATAGAGTTTTTGGCTGACCGCTTTGTTTTTTTCAAAAGCATCAAAATTCATAAAATAAAATTTAATAATTGAAAAAAAATCCCTTCCCTCAAGTATTTGAGAATAAAAACTTTCCAAAGCCAAAACTTCATTTCTAACACTTCCATTTATTAATGCTCGAATTTTAACTTCAGTGACAAATAACCTTTCTTTCTCAAGGGCATTTCTGAATGCTTGAAATTGAGGGTTTGATTTCCTCCTTGAAAAGAACTTTGAAATTTTTTCTCGGACCGAAATAGAGGTTTGGGCCACCCCTATTGAATTATTTAAATGCTGACGGTAGGAAGTAAGTGGCTCATGCAGATAGGTCAATCCATTTTTCAAAAAAGCAATGACACCAATCCATTTATCATGTACATATAGTCGATCAGGAAATGGAAGTGCATGGTCAGCAAGTTCTCTTTTAAAAAGTGACGTGCAACCTGTCACCGATCCATTTAATAGGACTTCGGTTAAAGACTGTGGTAGGGTCATTTTTTTTGAAGCTTCACTAAAAGAATTGGCCATCTGAAGGCCATTTTGGTCTATCAGCACAGCGTCAGAATGAATTAATAAGTTATCACCTATGGACTGAACCAGACGGGAAATTTTTTTTTGATTCCATATATCATCTTGGTCTGCCAATGCTATGTATTTACCTGAACAATAAGAAATTACTTTTTCAAAGTTCTTTACATAGCCCAAATTCTGATCGTTTTGGAAATATTTGATTTTACCAGCCTTGGCATAACGCTGCAGAATAATAGATGTGTTATCAGTGGAACAGTCATCCGAAACCAAAATTTCAATAGGCTGGTAATCTTGGTTAAGAATACTTTCAAGTTGCTCCACCAGAAATGCCTCTCCATTGTAGGTAGCGAGGGCTACAGACACTAAAGGGTTAGCCATTAAGCTTTTTCTTAATTCGCATTAAAAAGTACCTATAAAACTCCAAATCCCTTGAGAGGCTAAATCTTTTAACGAGTGATCGTTTGGGATCAAATTCTTTTAAAAGACACAAATTAAGCTGATAAGCTGGGAAAAAATACCAGTGAAAATTTTTCTTAAGGGCGTATTCTTTTTCATTTTCCAATAGCCAAATAGAGTCTCTTAAAATCTGTTCTCTTTTTACATTTGTGGCATTACTTCCGTGCAACCGATACAAAGCTACTATTTGGTCAACGTAAGCAAAACGGTAATCTTTTGCCAGTTTAAGCCATAATTCCCAATCTTCGACACAATTTCCAGATGTCCATCCGCCAACCTTTCTTATAGATTCAGTGCGTATTAACGTAGACATAGCGGGAAGATAATTTCCAGCCAATAATGACCAATAACTCCCAAAATCTTCCGGGTTATTGACATTTATATTTCGCCCAAAAGAGTAATAATTCAAAAAAAGATTATGGGAACTCAAAACATTTCCATCACTATCTTTAATATCGAAATTGATATTATTCCCATGTTCATTTATAAACTGCGCATTTCCAAAAGCTGCTGCATATTCCTCTCCTTTACGCTCCAGAGATTCCACTAAAACAGAAATCTTATTCGGACACATGATATCATCCGATGCAATTGGGGAAATATATTTACCCTGAGCCCAATTTAGTGCAGAATTAAGTGTGGCTGTTAGCCCCTTATTTTCTTGATTAATATATTCTAATCTAAACCATCTCTTTGGAGCCTTTAAAAGCCATTCCTTAATTACCTGATGGGTAGAATCAGTGGAACCATCGTTTATTATTAAAAGCTCTAAATTTGAATAAAGTTGGGCAGCGGCACTATCAAGACACTCTTTTACAAATTTATCGTGATTATAAGCAGGTATAATAATAGTGACTAAAGGAGAAATAGAAGACATAGAATGATTACTTTTTAAAGCATTATTTACTTCTTCAGACTAGTGCCTTAATACTTTTTTTTTCAAGTAATAAATCAGACCAACAGATTTATTAAGTTCAAAAAATGAATATATACAAGCTAAACCAGAGGTAGGAATTCCAATAAAGTAGTAGAAATAATCATTTCTAAAAAAATAAAAGTTAACCAAACATATAAGAACAAATGATAGGAATATTAGAAATTTGATATTAATACGAAAATCAATTCTAACATCGAACTTCACATAACCTACCCACATAACTTGAATGGCGTAGAGAAAATAACCTCCAAAAAATGCAAATCCAAGACCTTTTAGCCCGAAAAAGTAATAGCCAGCTATATTCAAGAAAAACTGATAAAACAAGGCTATAAGTTCATTTTTGAGAAAAAAGGTTGAACTTCCCTTAGTCAAAATTATATAACCTAGACACCAACCATATGCCTTAAATAGCATACCCAAAGCGGACCAAAGGAGCATTTCATTGATTAATACAAAGTCCTTGGAATAAAGGATAATTATAGTAGGATTAATGAATACAACAAATAAACACAAAATAGGCCCTAAGAGAAGGATCGCTACTTCCATTTGATGATTTACAATTGAAGAAAATTTAATTTTATCAGATAAGCTTTCGGATAGTCTTGGATAATAATCAGTAGCCATTGCGGTAAATACCAAACCCACATAGGTATTAATCATAGCAAATCCAGCATTATAAAGCCCAACATCTTCCAAAGTGCCTACTCTATTAATTATTAGTCTGAGTAGATAGGCTGATGCCAAAGAAAAAAAACCAGACATTCCAATAAAAAAACCAAGCTTCAATATTCCTTTCCCCTCATTTAAACTTTCGAGGAAAGTTACCTTTACATAAGGTAGAGAAAGCTGCTTTGAAAAAAACAATACAGCCAAAAGACCCGATAACGAAATTAAAATTAACGCTGGGACAATTCCTTCATTGCCATAAAAATAATAAAGTGGTAACGAAATGATTACAGAAAAAATAGAGTTAAAAACTGTGATTTTAGCCAAAAGAGATAGCTTCCTTGTTCCTTGAATCAAAGCCATTCTGCCAGATAAACCCTGATTAAAAAATAGGATTACCGAGAGAAAAATGAAGGTCCAAATGTACTCCTCTGACCCAAAAATAAGTTGACTCAGAAAAGGAGAAAGTAATACTACTACACAGAAGCCAACAATGCCTGTTATCCACGCAAGATTTTGAATTATTGAAATTGTCCTTCCAAAATTTTGATTTTGGTCTTCAGTATTTTGACTTGAAATGGTCCGCACCGCAGAGGTTGCAAGCCCGAAGTTGGTAGCTGAACCAAAAAAATCTAAAGTTGAATTAAACAAACCTACAATCCCCATTCCAGCAGGACCAAGTAAAATCGCTGCAACCTTAGTCCTAAGAATGCTGAATAAAATTACAATTACTTGCACTCCCCCAAATAAAGAGGTTGCTTTAAGAATTTGAGAAAAACCTTTTTTCTGGCCTTCCATCTAGGGTTTATTAAGGAACTGCTTGACAAATTGAGCAATTAACTTAATCTGAGAACTTTTCAAACCTGGCCAAATCGGCAGGCTAAGAGAGGTTGAAGCCAGTTCTTCTGCAATAGGGAAATCTCCTTTTTGAAAACCAAGTTCTTTATAAGCATTCTGAAGATGAGGGGGTATTGGATAATGAATTAGGGTTCCAATACCATTTTCATTCAAAAATGCTTGCAATTCATCCCTTCGTTGAGTTCGAATTACATATAAATGATAGACATGGGTAGAATCAGGGTGGACGGAAGGAGTGATCACCTCAGCCACATCTTTAAAACATTCTGTATACAAATTAGCAATTTGTTGTCGTTCGGATGTCCAGGTAGGCAAGTGCCTCAATTTTACAGATAAAAAGGCCGCCTGCAATTCATCAAGTCGCATATTATGGCCGATAAGGTCATGTTTATACTTTTGACTGCTGCCATAATTTCGAAGCTTTTGAATTTTTTCAGCTAGGCATGGATCATTAGTAGTTACAGCCCCAGCATCTCCCAAAGCTCCAAGGTTTTTTCCAGGGTAAAAGCTCGTACCGTTAACATGCCCAAAAGAACCTGTTAGTTGCCCCTTGAAGTATGCTCCATGTGCTTGGGCATTATCCTCTATAACTTTTATTTGATACTTGTCGGCAACTTCCATAATCTTATCCATCTCACAGGCTTGTCCATAAAGATGGACTGGCATTATAGCTTTAGTACGGGGAGTAATTGCTGCTTCAATTTTGGAATGATCCAGCAAGTACGTATGGATATCAGGCTCCACAAAAATTGGTTTTGCACCGGTATAAGAAACAGCTAATGCTGTAGCAATAAATGTATTAGAAGGCATGATTACTTCATCACCTTCTCCTATTTTGAGGGCTTTCAGTGCTAAATACAAGGCATCCAATCCATTGCTAGTACCGATAGTGTAGTTTACCTTATTAAACTGAGAATATTGGTTTTCGAATGTTTTAAGACGCTCTCCTAAAATATACCAATAACTATCGTAAAATTTCTCAAAAGCATCCTGCATCTCTTGCTTGATCGCAGAATGCATGGGTTCAAAATTTAGAAATGGGATACTCATTAATAAAGTGCTCTACCAGATTTTATATGTAATTCATCAAATTCTTTGACAATGTCACAAATGACTTTGCTGTAGGGTTTAGTATTTTCCAACACGTATGCATTTATTTCTTCTTCATATTCTTCAAAGGCAAACTTCTTTATCGCGTACGTATTAACAGAAATAGATTTTCCTGGAATATATCTTGAAAATGGCTTAACATTTTTCATTGCTGCAGCATTTGTAGCTACTATAGAATAATGTCCAATTACGCTATATTGATGAAGAGTAGCCCCCATACCAATATTACAACCTTCCAGCAACTTGGAAATCCCTCCAATAACTACATTTGGCGCCAATGAAACTTTATTTTTCAAAACAGCATCATGAGGAACATGTGAGCCATGCATCAAAAAAGTATCATCACCAATTTTTGTAATATCCTCATAACAAGGCTTTTGAATAGCAACATGCTCTCTTATGATATTATTACTCCCGATTTTAATTAATTTTTCTGAAGCATCATGCCTTGGATTCTTAGTATCTTCACCTGGAGTACCAATTACTACTTGAGGGCCAATCCAATTATTATCTCCTATTTGTAATGGACCTATTAAAACAGTATATGGAAGAATCTCATTATTGTCTCCTAATTCAACATTACCTTCAATAATAACTGTAGGATGTATTTTATTCATTTCTCTTAAAATTTAAGAACTCTAGATAATCACGTATGTAATCAGTTTCCGAATATGGTATAGAAGCCAAGACCAAACAAATTGAACCTGATGAAAAGTTGTTCAATTCCCTCCATAATCCTGCGGGAATAAAAACACCTTGATAGGGCCTATTTAGTTGAAAAGTACGTTTCACTTTCCCATCATCCAATGTTAAGTCAAAACTTCCTGAAGCTGCAACAATCAATTGCTGAAGATCTCGGTGGGCATGGCCACCTCTTGCCTCCCCACCCGGTACATCATAGAGATAATAGACCCGTTGGATTTCAAAAGGGACTTCCAAATTATTGTTAACAGCTGTGATATTTCCTTTTTCAGAATGATTTTTTGGAAGGTCGAGTAGTGTACAATCAAAAACAGTAGAATGGATCATTTTACACTTTTTGAAAAAACTTCAAAATCTCTTATATAATCTTCCTCTCTGTAAATATTACTTGACAAATGAAGTCCTAAAGAATTTGTAGAGAAATTTTCCATATGCCGCCATGTCATTGCAGGAAGGTATAGACCAAAATAAGACCTATTTAAAGAATACTTAATTTCTCTTCCCTTTTTATCAGTTACCACCACATCGAAACTTCCACTTAATGCTATAATTATTTCTTCTTGCGTATAATAAGCATGCCCTCCTCTCAATTCACCACCAGGCACATCATAAGTCCAAAAAACCCTTTTAATTTCAAAAGGAATTTGTTTATGATTTTCAAGAAAGGTAAGATTCCCTCTTTTATCTAAAATTTTAGGGAAATGAATAATTCTAACCACGAATCAAAAACAAATAAAAGGACCTAAAGGATAAACCGTCAAATTAGACAACTTCTGACCAATCTTCTTTTAAATTTGACCAAATTTCCTTGATTAGGACAATGCCCAAAAAAAGACCTATACCTATTAATGCAAATACTACCACTATCATGGGCCTATTTGGACTTGACTTTTGTACAGGAATAGTGACTTCTTGAATTATTGAAAAAACTGGAGTGTCTTTAGCAACTTGTAATTTAGCCTGTTCAAGCTGCTTTGCGAGTTCAGTATAAATGTTAAATGCAAACTCGTATTCTGCCTCAAGCTTTTCCTGCTGACTTAAAACTGTAGCTGATATTATATTTTGATTTCTGTCTTTAAAAGATGAAAGTCTAGACTGAATATTATCAAACTCAATTTTCTTCTCATTAAATCTCTTTTCAGTGAATTCCAATTGTTCCTTAGCATTTTGAATTTTAAAATTGATAACTGCCTCTTGAAGCATCATTTCTGATGCCTTAGCTAATTCAGCCGCCATTAAAGGATCTTGCATGCTGAAACTCAATTCTACAACTCCTTCTTTATCCCTATTGACAACAGAAAGTTGTCCGTCAATTCTTCTAAAATGTTCATACTCTTCAAAAGTCATCTGAAAAAATCCTTCTTCCCCTCCTTCTTCAAAAGAAATTAACTCAGGTTTCTTTTGAACTAACTTTAATGCTTCCCTTGGTAACCCAAGGGTGTATTTAATCAATAATTCAAGGAGCCCTGGAGTATAATGTTTCTCATAATATTCTCTATATGTCACCTTCTTACTTGTACCGGGAAGAGTAATTAGAACTTGCAATAACTTCTTTTTAAATTCAGTAGAAGAAAGGAATTGAGGATAAAGCGAAGGTAATACTTCATTTGCACCTTCAATACTACCTAAATTAATGCCAGCAAGGGAAGCCAAACCACCAATGGACCCTGAATTCTTAGCTGATTGACTGGTTTGTGGAATAAAAATTGACCTAGCAGTATATATTCTAGGAGAAACAATTGCATAAAAAACCCCAAAAGAAACCGATAATACAAAAACTTTTATGAATAGTTTCCTTTCTCGAAAAATTCTTTTAGCAACTAATACTAGATCAATTTTTTCCTTGCTTTGCATCTATTCAGTTTATTTTTATTACAGAATTTTTCATTTATTAAATTAAAAATCTTATAGAGCATTATACATTACTAAGAAAAATAAAGCCCTGAAATTATAATATAAAAAGAAAAGAGGCGATTGTCAGTATAATTAACAATGCCTCTTTATCAAAAACATTATTTATTCCCTATTCCATAGTGAACATATCCCAGCGATTGCAAGTATTTTTTATCATAAATATTTCTACCATCAAAGACAACCTTGTTTTTAAGGAGTTTCCCTACCACATCCCAACTTGGAATTCTGAATTCAGACCATTCAGTTACCAAAAGCAAGGCATCTGAATCTACTAGCGCTTCATAGGCATCTTTGCAATAAGTCACTTTATCGAAAATATAGTGGGCCTTCGCTTCTTCCATAGCAACAGGATCGTAAGCCTTAACAGTTGCTCCTGCTTCTCTCAATTGATCAATGATCACTCCAGCCGGAGCTTCTCTCATATCATCTGTATTTGGCTTAAAGCTTAATCCCCACATGGCAAAAGTCATCCCACTCAAATCATTTCCAAAATGAGCCTTGACCTTATTCGATAAAACGAATTTTTGAGCATCGTTTACATCTTCTACTGCCTGTAGCACTCTGAGATCATACCCATACTGTTTAGCAGTTTTGATAATTGCTTTCACATCTTTAGGGAAACAAGAACCACCGTAACCTACACCGGGATAAATAAATTTATTTCCTATTCTTGGGTCTGAACCTATTCCTTTTCTTACCATGTTGGCATCTGCGCCCACTCTTTCACATAAGTTAGCGATATCATTCATGAAAGAAATTTTTGTAGCAAGCATGGCATTTGCTGCATACTTAGTCATTTCGGCAGAGGGAATATCCATGTAGATAATCTTATCTCCACTAAGTTGAAATGGCTTGTACAATCGTTGCATAATTCCTTCTGCTCGGGAATCATCCACACCAATCACAATACGATCCGGTCTCAAAAAGTCTTCTACCGCTGCTCCTTCTTTCAAAAACTCAGGATTAGACGCTACAGCAAACGGAAGATCCGATCCTCTTTTATTTAAGGCTGCCTGAATAGCTTCCCTTACCTTTTCACCGGTAGTCACTGGAACAGTACTTTTGGTCGCAACTACGATGTAATCAGTCATTTTTCTACCGATTTCATCAGCAACTGCCAAAACATACTTAAGATCAGCAGAACCATCTTCACCAGGAGGAGTTCCTACAGCGATAAATGCTACTTCTGCACCTTGGATTGCTTCACCTAAATCGGTACTAAAATGCAATCGCCCATGTTTGAAATTGCGGTTAACGATTTCTTCTAATCCAGGCTCAAAAATCGGCATGATACCGTTCTTGAGCTTTTCGATTTTTTTCTCGTCTATATCTACGCAAGTCACGTTAATACCCACATCAGCAAAACAAGCTCCTGATACTAATCCGACATATCCTGTTCCTACTACAGCGATTTTCATAAGTTCTTTTTAATTAATTAGAATTAGAGTTATTAACTAAGGTCTGTACTAAAATGCCAATCGTAGCCAGACTTGAAGCCAAACCCAGCCAAACCGCAGGAGTGAGTCCCGCCTTTTCAGGCTTTACCGGCACCACTATTTCTGAGCCAGGTTCTAAAATTGGGAAAAATTTAAAACCCAAAACCGAATGTGTTCTTCTAGCATCACCATTGGCATATATTACATAGGTCTTACCTTTATTAGCTCGCTCTGTAAATCCTCCAGCTCTGGAAACATAAGCTCTAACCCCTCTATTTTTGACATATCTAGAGGTAGTGGGCATCAATACTTCACCTACCATTCTCACGGTCTGAAGTTGTTTGGGAATCTGAATCACATCGCCTTCTAAAAGTATCAAATCTTCTGGCCCACCTGGATTTGCCAAAATGGCCTCTAAATTAATTCCTACTAGATCTTTTTCTTTTAGTCTCACCTTATTAATAGCAGAATCTAAACCCACAGAATCCATTGAAAAAAAATCAGCTTTCCTTCTGTCTGATTTTTCCAATTCAGCAGCCATTTTCTGATTTTCCAATTCAGTTAGTTTATTTTCCAATCTTTCAAAGAGTAAATTCTCGGCTTCATTTCCAACCCTATTTTTTTCAGGATCCAACTTTGATTTTATTTCCTTCAAAGTTGCTTCTTTCATTTCATTTTCAGTCTGCCCTCTGTAATAAACAGTCCTACGAATAAGATTCGCCCCTTTTGGATAGGCAAATTGATTTAACCCTCCAGCCCTTCGAATTACATCCGAAATTCGTTCATTCGCACTGGATATGGCAAACTCCCCAGGAAACATTACCTCTCCTGCTACGGTCACTATTTGTTCTCTTTCGTATCCTGGGCTCTTCCTTATGAACACATGGTCAAAAGGCAATAACATCGTATTTCTTTCCTGATCCGACAATTGAAGGGAAGGTGAGATAGAAAGAGTAATGATTTCAGCTCTTTTGCCAGAACTAGCATCTCTAACTCTTCTAGCTATTTCAATGTAAGAGCTACTGGCAGACTGCAATAATCCTCCTGATCTAAGGATCAAATCTCCAACAGTCAAGGAACTTGCATAAGGATAGGTTCCAGGAAGATTCACTTCACCTGATATTCGTACATAAAATTCCTCCTGAATATCATAGCGACTTGGAACGAAAAGTAAATCTTCATTTTTCAAAACCACATCTTCTTGGCTCCCTTCTAAAATCCCTTGAAGATCCAAACTTTGAGAGGCTAGGGTAAGGTCAGAACTAGTTCTGTATAAAGTAGCTCTATTGGTAAATGCTTCAGGTTTTAGACCTTGAGCTTTTTCAATCAAGGATTTCACTGTAAGTACACCACCATCATAAGAATATTCCCCTGGACGAACTACCGCACCTGTGACTTGGACTCTATTCGAGAATCTATCCATTGATTCACCTACTAGTATCTCATCGCCATCTTGGGGCTGAAAAGTATCAAACTGATCAGATGAGACATCGACAACCTTCTTAGAGTTAGATTCAAATCGCCTAACGGTAACTCGGTCTTTAAATGCATTAGGTAAAAAGCCTCCCGTAAAAGAGTATAAGTCTTTAAGTGACTCGTTAGGCCTGACCTCAAAAAGCCCTTCTCTACGAACAGGACCGGAAATCTCCACCCTTGCTGAGATCGGTTGTACAATCACAACATCGTTGTCTCTTAAGGTAATGTTGGATGACTGTTCTCCTTTTACCAAAAACTCATAAATATCAACGGTCGCTACTAATCTACTGTCTCGATAGACTTGAATATTTCGAAAGGCTCCATTTTCATTAGGCCCTCCAGCAGCAAAAAGTCCATTAAAAACAGTTGCGAAAGAAGGTAGTGTGTAGGTTCCTGGTTTATTCAGCTCACCTACCATTGATACTTTGATAGACCTTATGTTTCCAAGTCTTACTTGTAAAAAAGTGTTGGGATTTCCTCCCAAAAGACCTGAATATATTCTTCCCAAAGAAGTTTTCAATCTTGCAGTTGCTGATTCAATCGTACTACCTCCTACCTGAACAGGACCCAGATTAGGAATCAAAACTCTCCCCTCAGGAGTCACAGTTAAGTCAAAAGATTGCTGTGATGCACCATAGACATCAATCAAAAGTTGATCGCCAGCTCCAATCACATAGTTCTGTGGCGTAGGAAGATTAAGACTGGGATTAAAATCAAGGTTTCTGTTATGAAAAAGTGTGTATCCAAAAATTTTCTTCTGAATTGGGGTTAAATCATAATATGGATCTGCCTTTCTCAAGGAATCAAAGACTGTTTCATCTGGCACTCCGCCAGAAAAGGTTCTTAGACCTGTTCGATTTCCTGATTTGTCATTAGAAGTTAAAGAACTAGACAACTTACCAATCCTTTCACGAAGTTTGGCAGCTTCAATTGGAGACAAACCTTGCTCCCTTGCCATAGCTTCTAATTGAGAAGTGGATAGGCCGCTGGATTCAGCTCGTTTGATAAGTTGCTCTATCTGAGCATCCGAAAGATCATCTACTTTCAAAGCCCTGAGATTACTTAGACTCTGAGAAAATGATAGGGATATAACAGCAACCCAACAGAACAGAACAAAGAGTATTTTTTTCAAAACCTATTTTGAATTAGAAATCAGACAGTTTTAGAGATTATTGGAGCCTGCAAATTGCAAAATTCTTTACAGAAAGTTTGACTATATACTTACAGCTTCGCCCTTTCAGTCCCATGTCGGGGGACTTACAGGTTATTTAGTGATCAAGAAAAATCAAATACCAGCCTGACGATCAAATAAAATCAGTCCAACTGGTGCAACTCTTCCTGTAGAAAGTGAGAAGACCACTTTACGATCAATTAGATCTTCTATTTTTTTTGTTAAATGACTAATATATTCATCATTCAGATTCTCGCCGGTCACTAATACGTCGATGACCTTGGTATCGCTACCTCTAGCGATATCTCCTGTCAAAATAACTTGCTCCACAGCTCCCATCCGCTCCAGAATTTGTTCCAAGAGCATATCCAGGCCAAGGTATTTTCTAATGATGTCCCTGATATTGGTGTAGAATGGGTGATTTTGATTTGCTTGATACTCGATTTTATTTTTATCAAGGTGTGATATCAAAATACCAGCTTGGGTGAGATTATTCAATTCTTTGCGAATTGCGTTGGTAGATTCCCCAAACTCTTCGGCCAATCCTCGTAAGTGACTATGATTTTGGGAATTCACAAAAAATTTGATCAGAAGCTTAAGCCTGGTCTTAGAAGTGATTAATGACTCTAACATAAAAAATCTGTAATAATGAGTAACAAAGGTACTCATTTACAGAAATTGGAAAAATAAAAGTGCTCTTTTTTGATAAAAAAGAGCACTTTTCAAAGAATCAAAGATTACCCTTTATACACATCCAAAGGTTTTTTTTGAAGTACTCCTCTGAATAAAACACCTGTTAATCCGCTAAATGCCCCCAAAAGAAACCCTAATATGCCGGTCAATGCTATTATTGAGGCCCCGGATCCCAAGCCCATTAATTCCCCCATTCTATCGGGTAGGGAACTAGAATTAATAATTCCCAAATAAATACATTGTCCCAGCCAAGTTAGTCCCATTCCTAAACCTCCCCCCATAAATCCACCCAAACCATTTGGATTGAGGATAGCACTAAGAATGAAAATACCAATCATAACTACCCAATATGGGGCTACGGGATTAAGAAATACCACAAGCAATGCCACTAGAACGGTTAATAGTATAAACCTCATCAATTAGTTCTTTAAAGTTGTTTTAAAAAGAATTCCTTTTTCCTCGGAGGACTTTTTAAGTCCAAAATCCACATACTCTCCATTAGCCCAAATAGGGATAAAGTTTTCATAGAATCGGCTTCCAGGATTACCTGACTGACCTCCGGGGTAAATACCAAAAGCCTGAATCTGATCGCCGAGTTCGACCACCATTCGCCAGCTTGCACCATGCCTACTACCTGTCGCATTCAATATCCCAGATCCTCCACCAGTGTAGACATTAGTTACAGAAAAAGATTTGAAATTAGGAACCAAGTGTTGAATAGTCGTCCGCTTGTAATTTGCCCAAGAAAAATCCCCTTCATCTTGTTCCCATTTTTTCATAGCCACCAATAAGGAATCAAACCCTACTCGAACATGATATTCGGCAGATTCAAAGGATTCAGTTGATTTCAAGTCAAAAATGGAATCATTGCCATAATTCGACAACAAATCGATCGTCTGATAGGCATTTGGACGCACTAAGGGAACTTTATTTTCCATCAATTCTTTCCAAACACTCTCCATTACCTCTGCAAACCAGATACTATAAAGTGTTTGTCCTTTTTTGTTAGGATCAGCAAAATAGTCCCAAGACCTTAACTCTTTGACATATTTGTCTGCCTCAGCCGACTCTGCCTCATAGGTTCCCAATAAATTGAGCATGACTGGTAAAGCTTCAGCAGCTTGTAAGTTGAAATTATCAAATTGAAGTGCTTTCATGTCATCCACTGTAATTTGGTTCATTTCAGTAAGTCGATTGTTTAGCCTTCTATTCCTGTAATGCTCATAAGAGTTGTCAAACACATAGTAAGGATAGCTGGGATCTACAGGATGTTGATTTGCAGAAGAAACAAATCCTCTTGTCGGATTTAGGTTACTGGCATTATGCTCGTTGGGAATAAACCCTTGCCACTCCATTCTAGGGTCAGATCCATCCATGAAAAATTTACCCTGTTCAGGCCACTTCAATGGAAATTTGCCTTGGATTCTCATGGCGATATCACCGCTTTTGGAGGCAAAAACAAAGTTTTGTGCCGGTGCTGCATAATGATCCAAAGCAGCATTGTAGTCTGAGTGGCTTTTTGCTTTGTTAAGCTTCAAAAATGTTTTTTGCTCATTGGAGCCCTCATGGACTACCCATCGAAGTGCAAAATTGACATCCTGACGATCACTTTTGAATGTCCTGTCATATACTACTGGACCATAGTGAGTATAAATAACAGTATCTAGATAGGTTTCCTGATCCTTTATTTTAATCTCCTCAATTCTTACCTGAGTTTCTTTCCATTCAGCTCCATATTTATACGCACTTCTATCGCCGTCTTTAAACTCAATTTTGTACCAATCCCTGGTATCCTTGGTTGCATTCGTAACCCCCCAAGCGATGTGCTCATTAAAACCTGAAATAACTCCTAAAGCACCAGGAAGGGTCGCCCCTTTCACAGAATGTTCTGGAGTACTCAGCTGCATTGCATACCAAAGAGAGGGCAGATTTAAACTTAAATGCGGATCATTAGCCAATATTGGATTCCCGTTTTTGGTCTTGCTTCCATGAACTGCCCAATTGTTTGATCCTATACCTTCTACCGGCTGATCTAAGGGTTCAAGAACCAATTCATCGTTAGGAAAATTGATGCTGTCTGGTTTAGCGACTGGTATAGGTTGGAAGTCCCAAATGCGTTCTTTTTCTATAACAGGATCATTTGCTTTGGGAAAATCAGGGTATAACCTATTCAACTTAGACTCTCCGAGAATTTTTCTAAGGTTTGAATACTCAAGGTCTCTATCCCCTACTAGCATATCGGACATATACTTTAGCAGCAAAAGTGACTTATATGCCGACCAAGGTTCCGGTCTATAGTTGAGTATTTTATATTCTACAGGAAGCTTGGCATCGGAAAGTTGATTAATGTATTGATTGACTCCATCAGCGTATGCTTCCACCAAAGCAAGAGTTTCCGGATCATTTTCTTTCAGATATTTTATACCTAACTCTGCTCCGAATGCAAGACCTTTTCTTCTAGTCATCCGATCCAAGTCTAATGCTACAGGGCCAACTATTTCAGAAATTCTCCCGGCGGCTGCTCTGGTTTGAAACTCCATTTGCCAGAGTCGATGCTTGGCCGTGATGTAACCTTGCGCGCGATATAAATCCAAGTCATTTTGGGCAAAAATGTGTGGTATGAGATGCTCATCATACAAGACCTGCACCTCGGCAGATAGGCTATTTAAAGCCAATTCCTCCTCAGCTATTTGATCTTCGCTGAAGGAGTTTTGCCAAAATCCATGATTGGGATCTAGAAGAGGTGCTAAAGGAGGTATTTGTCCAAAAGGCCTAGAGACAAAAATGCCTAAAGCTAAGGTGATGCTTAAGGCAAAAATGAATGATACATATTTCATTTCACGGATAGAAAGGTAGAGGTAGGATAATCGACCTATAAACTACTAAAAAAATTAAAGCCAAAAAAAATCCCCAGATTTTAACTCTGGGGATTCCTCTTGATTTATTGCACAGATACTGGAAGCTTTAATTTTTCCCAACGGATGACAAAACCGGGTGATTCAATATCAATTGAAAGTTTTTCAGCAAAGGAAGATTCCCAAACAGGTGAAACCTCAACTCTGAGCACATCATTTTTCTCATTGTACTGAAAATGCCCATGTTCCAAGTCCCAATCAGAGTTAAAAATCACAGTCCAGTCTCCACTTTCCTTTGGAATTGAAAAAATGGAATACTTACCTGCTTTTAAGGTTTGGCCTTCAATGACCATATCGGATAAAAGATCAATGTAAGTCGCCTCATTTGCACCAGTTCTCCAAACTACATTGTATGGAACCAAATCCCCCCAGATTGTTCTTCCCTTGACAGAAGGCGATCCGTACTGAATTTTAACTTGCTTCCCTCCTATTTGCCCCTCTTTTACTTCCAAAGGACTAGGCCGCTGCTCAGAGGAGGCCTCTTCCACTGATTCTTCAGATGCAGTTTCTGTGGTTTCTGAAGTTTTTGGCTGGCACGAATAGATAAGGGTGAATACCAACGCTGCAATCCAAAGGCTGTAATGTTTTTTCATATTGAAGTTAAATGGTTGATCGAAAGTAAGTACGTAAAATTATGCCAAATGATCTGAAAAAATCTTGTTTACCTAACCAACGTAAACTTTCAGCAACTTGGAAATTCCAAATTTTTAAATGTTTCGAAAATAAAATCCAGCATTCAAAAATGGGTTACGCACCAATCCTAATTATTGATCCTATTCCCAAATTGGCCTTTCTAAAATAATTAAAAAACAAATTCGCCTGAATAAATGCAAAAGGAGCCGATCCCACGTTTTTAACTTTGATTGTATCAATCGGTCATTCTATTTGAGTAAAATTTACCATTTTTGAAATCCACAGTTGGGAATATCTTCAGAAATACACCATGAAATCCTCCCTTTATTTCCCAGGGAATCAATAATGGATTTCGCATGCAAAAAGGGAAGATTACGAAACGAATAAAATCAGATGAAATACCTCACCGGAATAATTTTTATTTTGAGTCTCTTTATTTTTTCCAGCGTGTTCATTTCACCTGAAATTTTCCCTTACGCCGGACTTTTACCTTTTTTAATACCTGTAGTTGTTATTTTCAACATTTTACTTTTTCTGATATTAGCCTTGGCTTGGAGAAAGCTTGCATTTTTTCCTCTTGCCTGCCTTTTATTGGGATATAAATTCCTTTTCATCACTTTCCAATTCAATCCCAAAAAAGAAAATACGGATGGGCTAAAAGTGCTTACCTATAACACGCATGGTTTTTTTTACAGGAAGGAAAAAAGCGATGAGTTAGATTCTAATGTTTTCACATGGCTTGCAGACCATCCTGCTGACATCAAAGTGTTTCAGGAGTTCTACCAAGACTACACCATAAGCAGTCGAAATGCCATTAAGATTTTTAGCAAAAACGGGGAGTACGAATATGCTTATCAGGTGATGGATGGAAATGACAAAAAAAGATTCATGGGCATGGCCATTTTTTCAAGACACCCCATTGTGAATGAAGGGTTGATTTTTGACAATCAAAAATCCAACGGAGCGATGTTTGCAGATATTCAAGTGGGTAAAGACACGGTGCGCATTTACAATGTTCACTTGGAGTCGATGGCCATCCAAGCTGAAGCATTGGAAACCTATGATCAAGCAAAACAGATTTATCGGCAGACACTCGGCAAACTTCATCGTGGGAGTTTAAAGCGTAATGAACAGCTTACCTTAATATATGAGCATCTCAGCAATAGCCCTTATCCTGTAATTCTGATGGGAGACCTTAACGAGATCCCATATTCCTATGCCTATTTCAAGTTGAGTCAAAAACTGAAAAATGCCTTTGAAGTGGCTGGAAGAGGTTTTGGGTTTACTTATAACCGAGTGCTTTTTTTCCTAAGAATAGATCATATTTTCTCCACACCAAGCCTTATTCCCCTACAGTTCGACACACATCGGGAGGTGGATTATTCTGATCATTATCCTGTATCTGCCACATTTACTTGGGATGGACTGGAGCTTTGACCTTCAGCTTCCAAACCTTTTTCAGTGGAAATAGAAGTACAGGAAGTAAAAAAAGATCTGCCAAAAGGGCGAAAACAAGCGAAAAACTGATCAACAACCCCGTGAAATGAGTCACCCCGAACTGACTGAAAATCAACAAACCAAAGCCTGAAACCAAGATCACAGAAGTTAAAACTATCGCTTTTCCTGCATCTATGAACGTTCTCTTGATAGCATAATGTAGGTTTTTCCCCTTGGTCAACTCTAGCTTGAGCTTGGACATAAAATGAATCGTGTCATCTACAGCAATTCCAAATGCAACTGTAAATAAAATCGCAGTGGTTAGTTTGAAATCAACTCCCAATAGCCACATTATTCCACACATCCAGATTAGTGGGATTATATTCGGAATCAAAAGAATTAAAGCAAGTCTTGTGGATTTAAACAAAATCCCACCGATCAAACCAACAATCAAGAAAGCCACCCCAAGTCCCTTCACCATTTGCATGGTGACCGATTCATGTCCCCGATCAATCAAATGAGCGGTACCGGTCCACTTGACTTTTAGCAGTTTGGGATCGATTTCTTTCTCGACAAAATCAAGAAGTTTGGCCCGTAGCTGTCCCATTCTCAAACTTCCCAAGTCCGGAGCCCGACCGCTGACACGCCCAGCATGAAGATCCTCAGAAAGGACTTTGGGTCCATCTTGCTTAAGTGCCTGATCAAAATACCGCTGCATTCGAAGATACTGACCTCGAGAAGGAAGCGAAAAAGCCTTGGGATTTCCTTGGTTTTGAGCTTGATTGAGTGTTTTGACCAGACTGAGTGGTGAGATAAATTCTCCTTCCCCAAAAAGCTCTCGAAGCTTCGCCTCCACTTTTTCAATCTCCCTCAGGACTTCCAGATCCAATAAATCCTGAGCCTCGTTCCCTTTTTCTATGTAAATCTCCAAAGGATTGGAACCTCCGTAATTTGTATCGAAATAGGTAAAATCTTTTTGAATAGGATGATCGAGGGGAAGATTATCCAACAGGTAGCCGTTGATTTTGATGTGAGAGGCTAATCCGATTCCTAGGAAAGAAACCACCAAAAAAATGAGAGCGATTTGCTTTCGATTATGGATGATTTTTTGAAAAAGGTTCGCCAAAAATCGGTCACTCTTGGAGACCTGAATGTCGTTTGACCGAGAAAGAGGAAAAGCATAAAGCAAGCCGGGAGTAATCCAGAGAATGGCTAAAAACAAAACCAAAATCCCAATCCCCGTCCACAATCCAAAAGCTTTCAACGCGGGAATGGAGGTGAAATACAAGGAAAGAAAACCAATAGAGGTGGTAAAAACCGTGAGCGCCACAGCCAAAGTGAGTTCCCTGAATGTCTCTTGAATCGCTTCTTCTTTGGGTAAGCCCTTGTTGAGCTTTTTGATCAGATGGGTGAAATAATGGATCAGCGCACTCAAACCCACAATCAAAAATATCGTGGGCTGCATGACCGACATTATATCAAGCGGCTTTCCGGCCAATAGTATCAGGCCAAAGGCCCACAAAATCCCCATCACCAAAACCAAAATAGGAATCAGAATGCCCCAAGGTTTGCGAAAAACCCAAAAAAGAACAAGCAACATCAGCACCAAAGAAGCCCCGATAAATAGCCCAAACTCTTCCTGCATCAGACTCACAAAATCGCGCTGAGTCTGAATTTTTCCAGCTACAGCCAGAGGCTTCATTCCATTTTCTTCAAAAATCTCAAGAATTTCCCCGTAAAGCCGATCCCCTTCCTCTTTGCTAAGCTGAGGATCGTTTTGGATCAAAAAAAGAAAGCTGCTCTCATCTTTCGCAATCAAAGAACCTTTAAACTGCTCGAGTTTTCCCTTTGATTCCTGAAGACTCAACTCACTTGACCAATCCAAAATCGGAAAAGTCTGAAGTCCAAACGCATTGATGATGGGAACCTGAAGATCAAAAATAGAAATCAACGTATCGATTTCATTCAGTGATTGAATCTGTGATTTGACCTGAACGGACTGAGAAAGAAAGGTAGAATCCAGCCATTCTCCAGCTGGATTGTGTATTGCCAAAAGCAGGTAATCATTGTCACTGCCGAAGTCCTTTTCATACACGCCTCTATAAAAGGCCAAATCTGGATCATCTTGGGGGAAAAACTGCTCAAAATCGTAATCAAATTTGGGTACAGGCCTGAAAACCAACAATAAAAGTGTCAGGATTAGACTAAAAGAAAGAAGAAAATACGAGGAGGCCTTTCCAAACATCAGGAGTCAGATTCTATTTCGGGGTGAATTTTATGGACCTTTTTAAAAGAGCAAACAAGAAAAGAATGTTTTTAAATTATTCGATTCCTTAACTTGCCTCGCAAGTAAATAAGCCAAAAAAATGCAGCAATACCACGATTTGATGAAGCGGATTCTCGCTGAGGGAGTAAAGAAAACCGACCGAACCGGAACAGGAACGATAAGCATTTTCGGACATCAGATGCGATTCAATCTGGCCGATGGATTTCCGGTAGTTACCACTAAAAAACTTCACCTTCGCTCCATTATCGTAGAATTGCTTTGGTTTCTCCGCGGAGACAGTAACATCACTTGGCTGAAAGAAAACGGCGTTTCCATTTGGGATGAGTGGGCTGATGAAAACGGGGATCTTGGTCCGGTCTATGGCTATCAGTGGAGACATTGGCCTGACGGAAAAGGTGGAGAAATCGATCAGATCAAAAACCTCATTCATCAGATTAAAACCAAGCCTGACAGTCGCCGTCACATCGTAAGTGCATGGAACGTGGCCGATGTGGATCACATGGCCCTGCCTCCCTGCCATACGATTTTCCAGTTTTACGTGGCGGATGGCAAACTTTCCTGCCAACTCTATCAGCGCAGTGCAGATGTCTTTTTAGGAGTTCCCTTCAATATTGCTTCCTATGCGCTATTCACCATGATGGTGGCGCAGGTTTGTGATCTGGAGCCTGGAGAATTCATCCACACCTTCGGAGACGCCCACTTATATCTCAACCACTTGGAGCAAACCGAATTGCAGCTTAGCCGTGATATTCGTCCTCTTCCGACGATGAAAATCAACCCTGAGGTAAAAGATATTTTCGGATTCAAATACGAGGACTTTGAGCTGATCAACTACAACCCACATCCGCATATCAAGGCACCGGTGGCGGTGTAATTGATTGTTATTTTATAATTCGAGATTTGAATTTGGGCTGGAAGAAGATTTCCAGCCTTTATTTTTTTGGCTTTTTGAATGTTAAGCCTTCAGCTTAAGTGCTTTTCCAAAGTTTTAAGCTTTGGAAAAGTTAAAAAACCCCGAATCGTTGAATATTCGGGGCTTTTGCTTTTAGTTTCCTAACTCGTATTTGAGTGTTTTCCCTTTTTCCACCGCAGGAAGTCCTTCGGTCATCCAAAGCGGTGCCGGAGCACCTTTGAGGTAGTGGTCAAAGAATTGACTCAAACGGACGGAAAGATCCTTGGCGTTTTTGCGCTGAACCAGATTGTGGTCTTCCCCATTATACTGTAGCAACCAAGCCGGTTTATTCAATCGCTTTAAAGCCATAAACATCTCGATTCCCTGATACCAAGGCACTGAGCCATCTGCATCATTGTGCATGATCAAGACAGGAGTCTCCACGCGATCCATAGTGAAAAGTGGTGAGTTTTCGAGGTAATACATCGGCTTTTCCCAAAGCGTCCCACCGATTCTGGATTGAGTTTGTTCGTACTGAAACATGCGGCTCATGCCGGTCTGCCAGCGGATTCCGCCATAAGCCGACGTCATATTCACAACCGGAGCGCCTGCCCCTGCTGCTTTAAACATGTTGGTTCGAGTGATCAAGTACGCGACCTGATAGCCTCCCCAGCTTTGGCCTTGGATAGCCATATTTTCGGTATCCACTCCGCCTTTCGCAATCACAGCTTGTACACCCGGAATGATACAGTCATAGGCACTTGGTCCTGGAAGGCCCAGGTCATATTTAATGTCAGGCACGAAAACCAGGTAATCATTGCTAACAAAATAGGGAATATTAATCGTGGATCGGCTCGGTGCTGGAGCACGGTAGTTGTGCAAAGTCTCGCTGTTTCTCTCATAGAAATAGACCATCATCGGATATTTCTTAGTGGCATCAAACCCTTCCGGCTTAAAGAGCAATCCTTGAAGCGGAGCCCCGTCATTGGCCAGGTAAGAAACCAATTCCACACTTCCCCACTTGATTCCAGCCTGCTGAGGGTTAAGATTCGAAGCTTTGGTGAGGGTTTTGAAAGTCAAATCCGTCAAATAGATATCCGGATTTTCACGGTAAGTGGATCGGCGGACAATCACCTGATTGGACTCTTGAGCTTTTCTCAATCCCAAATACCGATGGGCTGACATGAGCAATTGCTTGGGCGCAGACTGTCCTTCATAATTTGAGGTAAAAAAGCCATTGTCCTTGTTTACCTCATTGAAGGCAGACAAGATCAAAGATTCTTTGGGATCAATGGAAGTTTCATCTGCTTTCAGCTGTTCTCTTCTGAAAGTGATTTGCTTTTTGCGTCCTTCACCCAAAGTGAGATTGACTGCCGAAGCCGGATTTTTGGGATCAATTTTCCAGATGTCAAATCGATCATTGATCAGAATAGCAGCGTCTCCTGCCAACCAACCCTCTGAACCGTAGCTGCTTGGTAGGGATGGAGAATCATGCAATTCTTCAAAGAAGGGAACCTGAAGCGCCTTGGTCAGATTGATTTTTGCTTGAGCTTGCATATCATAGGCTACCCAAGAACTGTCACGAGAGTCATACCAATAAGCATATTTTCCTTCCGGAGAAAGTCTCGGCGAGCCGGAGGCATTTTTCTCGATCAGTGTCTTTGTTCCGGTTTTGAAATCTACCCAATACAAATCTCGACCAATCTGAATATCCCAGCTGTAATTTCTTCGATAAGGGGCATCGGTCCAGGCCAAAGCAATTTCTTTGGTGATTTTATTCTCGAGCATCACATTTTCCACCTCTGGAGTACCAAGCTGGGTGATGGAAAAGTCACTCAGATTCAAAACAGCCAAAAAGGTCTTACGCTCTTCCTGCGACTTGTTTTTCAGCTGCATGGGTTGGATTTCAGCCTCCTGCCATCCCCAAATATCCAAGCTCACTCGTTCTTCATCCAAAATGGTAGTGTCATTAGCATATGCATAATCCACATAATCTTTTGCTACTCCAAAAAACAAACGGTTTTCATCTTCGGAGAATCTCAAACTACCATCAGGACTGATTCGACTGCTTTCCATCTTCAATCCCGACTTCTCTACCTTAGCCAAATCACTTTTTTTCACATCATATATATATAAGGTGTGTATGGGCTTTTTTGCCTTCAGGGAATCATCAGTTGCAATAAAGGCAAGCTTAGCTGACTGAGGCGAGAAGGCTAAATTGGAATAAGTGGTCATCTTCTCATGTACCAGTTTGCTCTCTCCTTTAGCCAAATTCAAAAGGTAAACGGCTGCATTATCCGCTTTTTCTTCCTCTGCCAAGGTATAGTGAAGATAATCCCCATTGGGAGCAAAGCTGTAGGACTTCACCCGCTCAAACTCCCAGGATTTGGTACCGTCAAGTGAGCGAACCAAAAGCTTGGTGCCATCGGTTTTCTTTGGTTTTTCAACTTTTGCAGTCGAATCGGCTTTAATAGCTGTCGAATCTTTAGGAGTATCCTTTTTAGGAAGTTCTTTTTCAAAGTGAATAGCGATCCAGCTTCCTTTTTCAGTCGGGATTGCAAAAGACTTCACTCTTGCCAGTTTTTCTACTTTTCGGGTTGCTAGATTGAGGATGAAAAGGCTATCCTTTGGCATGTCGTCAGCCTTTTTCTTTTTCAGCTTGAGAACCCTTACAGAATCTTTTTGAGCTGTAATTTTTCCCACCGCAAACTGATCATCCGGAGTAAAGCTGAAAGAAGTACCTCTGGGGATGACCACTTTTTGAGCAGGAGTTTTAAATGGAAAAACTTCTACGCGACCATCTCCTTCCTGTGGGGAAATCTGATAGCCGACAAACTGTCCATTTTTGGTAATTTTTTCGGAAGAAAGACTCTCCCATCCATCATAATCTGCATGAGTTAAGGATCGTTTTTGCTGCGCAACCGAAATCTGCACAAACAAAACCAAACCTAAAACCCATGCCCAACGCTTCACTTGTAACATGGTAATTTTCACTTATTGGTTTAGGGTAAATTCTCTTTCGAAATAGCCACCTCGGGTCGAGGAAAGCTTGATTTTTCCTTTCACGGATTCGCTTCCTTCCACTTTCACTTTGAAAGTGGCTGTCTTCTTCTCCCCCACTCCGGTGTATCCGGCGTAGATGGTTTTGTCATATAAAGAAGGAGTGGTGATTTTTACTTTGGCATTTTCGTAGCCTTTGGTCAGCTCTTTGTCAAAATCCAACGAGACACGATCTTCCTGAACGATTTTGACCAGTTTGGCTTGTTCCAAAGCCACAGGCAATTTTCCTGAATTGGTCCATTCCAGGGTGATTTCAAATTCGCCTCCGCTGAGTTTTTTAATCTTCAAGTAATTGATTGTCAGCTGAGGTAATCTTTTAGCCATAGCGAGATTGAATAGCGCCTGTTTCTTTGCCCAATCCTCCAGCTGCCATTCAGGCCCGTTCTGTCCAAAAAACTTGGGATGGAAACCTCCGATTTCCACTTCTCCGAGATGTGGGTGATTCAAGGGAGTCCAAATCTTGAATCCCTTGCTTCCATTTGCCTCATCATCCCAAATCAATCCGTCATAATCATCATAGATGCCATCTCCATCATAATCTTTCATGGCGCCGTTGTTCCAAAGCTCATCTCCATACCAGATGCTTCCATAATAAAAGTATCCGAAATCAGGCCCATGTCCGAAGAGCGGTTCTGGTTTCAATGGATCTCCCGTCAATTCGTTGACTTTGTACCGAGTGGCATATGTCTCATACACATCGCCTGCCCAAGGATAAGCTGTGAAAGAAAGCCCCAATTGGTCCATCTCTTTATAAATAGCCAAATCCTGTGGATACATGCGCTCCTCGGACTTGGAGGTTGAAGGTGGACGAAGGTGCATTGGCACTCGAGTATCCATGGAATTGACCACGGAAATATTGGGATGACTTAGCACCCAAAGGGCTGTGGACCGGGTTTCTATTTCGCTGAGTGGATATTCTCCAGCCCCCCCTTGGGTATATCCACGACCAGTAAGGTCACCGCCAGGCATAGGACGCCAGTTTTCTGGATAATTTCGGTGGAGATCCAATCCGCCGATTCCATCCTCATTGTAGGAACCATCTCCGTCATTGTCAATTCCTTCTGTGTAAACGAGGTAATCCCCCTTTCCAGGAAAAGTTCGCTGCATCAATCTGCCTTTAGGGTCTTTTGGATCAATGATGAAATTGGCCTTTTCCTTCTCTTCAGGCGTGATGGCTTTCTTACGCATTTGATAAATGATTCCGTCTCCGTCCAAATCTTCCTCAGAATCCTCATCTAGAAGACCATCTCGATCATTGTCATAAGGTCGGACCGTACTGCGGTTTCTTTGCTCTGTAAAAAGATACATGTTTGAACCGTCGGGATTGTTCTGAGGCCGGAGGTAAATAGCCTTTGAATCAATCAATGCTGTGATTTCAGGATCTTTCCCGTAATTCTCCAGCAAATGCTGTGTCAACCAAAGAATAGATTCACTAGAAGTAATTTCTCCCGAATGACGCCCACCTTCAAAATAGGCAGCAGGCTTATCGGTGTCTTTTCCTGTCTTTTTGTTGGTGATCGTCATTTGATAAATAGGCCGGCCTTCAAAAGAGTGCTCTATAACATAGAGGTCCACGATATCCGGAAACTGCTGAGCCCATTTTTCATACCAATGGTACATCACATCCACGGTATGATATTTATCGAAAGTCAGCTTTCCTCCTGGAGTGTATTCCACCTCAGGAAAGACAAACTTCTTAAAAAACGAGGTTCCGTGTCTTTCACCTGAAACCGTATAGAACTTAGATTTTTGGTTCTTTTCAGGAAATTGCTGATTAGGATGATATGATTTTACCTGTGCAATAGAAACACCTGTACTTAGCAAACCTATCATCAACAAGTTGATTTTTTTCATTTTGGAAAAGGTTGGAATGCTTAAAAATAAAAAGAAGGCCTAAAGCCTTCCCAACCACTTAAAAAAAAAGACCTTTCGCAGGTCTTACTTTTTTATCATTATCTCAAAGGTTTCTGCCTTAAGAGAAGTATGCCCTTTAGCGGGCTTTAGGTTTGGAAGTTGTCTAACTACATAATCAAGTCTCTCTTCCAAACCCTTATCCTCTGCATCTAATAATTCAAATCCTACGATTCTACCAAATGAATCTACATTAACCAAAAATTTAATTTGATCGAGTTCTTGACTTTTCTTAGTTCTAAAAATAAATGAAGAATAGGAATCAATAATTTGATTTACATCACTTTCAAACTCCCAGCTAGAAACCTCTGCAGATGATGAAGAGTTGGATTTGATAGTCAATCCAGCCTTTTCTTCACCATTTCCCGCAAGAGAAAAAGAGGCTGAAAAGCCTATTAAAGCAAGCGAAAAGACGATTCTATGTACAAAAGAGGTTTTCATAACCATTTATTTGATACAAGTATACGCCATTCTTTCTTTTGCGCAAAATTTTACACCAACTTTTTTGCAGAAAATTCCACGAAATGAGTCAAATAACTACGGAAAAAAGCATTTGACATTTGGTAGATCCTCAAAAATGCTTAGATAACATCCAAATTCTATTGCCATGAACGAGAAATCACTTGAAAAATCATAAAACAAAAAAGTCTTGCCAGTGGCAAGACCCTTTTCAGAATATAAACCCAAATATAACTTTAGAGATTAAAAGTTTTCGTTTAATTATCGAATATTCGGTCAATACTTCCGCCACAACATTAAAGGTAGGCGAAAATTAATAGAACCAAATTTTCAATTGTTTTTAATCTACAGGTCCAAAATAAATAGATTTGAAGATCAATTACAAATTGAAAAAATAATTTTGCAATATTTTGAACAATCTCTAATTTACGGCACCCTTTATTAACAATCATCTAAATCCACTAAAGGAAAATGGACAAAATTTTAGATATCGATAACATAGACCTTAAAATCATCTCTCTATTGAACGAGGATGCTAAAACACCTTACACGGAAATCGCTAAAAAGGTATTTGTATCTTCTGGAACAGTCCATGTACGGATGAAGAAATTAGAAGATATGGGGATAGTCAAAAGCGCAACGCTAAACATTGACTTTTCCAAACTAGGTTACGACATCTCTGCATTTCTTGGAATTTATCTGGAGAAAAGTTCTCTCTACGACAATGTGATTGAGAAACTTAAAGAAATTACAGAGGTAGTTAGCGCTTACTACACCACTGGGAATTATTCAATATTTGCAAAAATAATCTGCCGGGATACCAATCATTTGAGGATGGTACTTGACAAAATTCAGAAAGTAGACGGAATTGACCGAACAGAGACGCTAATTGTATTAGAGGAAAGCATTAACAGACCTATTCAGTTTTTTGATAAATAATAATCACTCTATTTAGATTAAATCTAATTTAAAAATCTAAACAAGTAATTTTCTGAATACCGAAAAAGCTGAATACTTTTTCGGTTTTTTATTTTTTAATCAAATATCTAATTATCAATCAGATATAAATTTATTTAATCTGAAATGCTCAATGATTCATAGATTTTTAATATGACTTCGAACATATTTTTTTGATTAGATGTTGTACATTCGCATTCAAAATATAATTAGTCTAAATAACTCAGCACATGAGCAAAGACAACCAGATTTTAGAAGAACTAACCTCCAAAGAATACGAGCACGGCTGGTCTGTAAACTATGAGGCAGACGAAGCACCAGCAGGACTCAACGAAGACATTATCAGATGGATTTCTTCCAAAAAGGAAGAACCGGAATGGTTACTGGAATGGAGATTAAAAGCCTTTAGAACCTGGAGGAATATGACTGAGCCGGAGTGGGCTAATGTGCATTATCCGAAGATTGATCTACAGGCATTGAAATATTACTCAGCTCCAAAGCAAGTCAAAAAACCAAAAAATCTAAACGAAGTAGATCCTGAACTTATTGCAATCTACGAGCGTCTAGGCATCTCTTTGAACGAGCAAAAAAGACTTCAAGGAATTGCTGTGGATGCTGTTTTAGACTCCGTTTCAGTAGCTACAACGTTCAAGGATACACTAGGAAAGCTTGGTATTGTTTTTTGTTCTTTCAGCGAAGCCGTAAAAGAACACCCTGAACTTATAAAGAAATACTTGGGATCAGTTGTCCCAATGACAGACAACTACTATGCAGCATTGAATTCGGCAGTATTTTCTGACGGTTCGTTCTGCTATATTCCAAAAGGTGTAAGATGCCCAATGGAACTTTCCACCTACTTCAGAATCAATGCAGCAAATACCGGTCAGTTTGAAAGGACTTTGATTGTGGCAGATGACTCCTCTTACGTTTCTTATCTAGAAGGTTGTACAGCTCCCCAGCGTGATGAAAACCAACTTCATGCGGCAGTAGTTGAAATCTATGCAGGAGCAAATGCGGAAGTGAAATATTCCACAGTTCAAAACTGGTTCCCAGGGGATAAAGAAGGTAAAGGTGGTATCTACAATTTTGTAACAAAAAGAGGTATCTGTGCCGGCGACCATTCTAAAATTTCTTGGACTCAAGTAGAAACAGGTTCAGCTGTGACTTGGAAATACCCATCCTGCATACTTAAAGGTGATTATTCGATCGGTGAATTCTATTCTGTAGCCGTAACTAACAATTATCAGCAGGCAGATACTGGAACCAAAATGATCCACATCGGTAAGAATACAAAATCAAGAATTGTATCTAAAGGTATCTCTGCCGGAAAATCCCAAAACTCCTACAGAGGTCAAGTTCAGGTGATGAAGCGTGCAGATAATGCCAGAAACTTCTCTCAATGCGACTCTTTGTTAATGGGAGATCGATGCGGCGCCCATACTTTCCCTTATATCGATATCAACAACCCTACTGCTAAAGTAGAGCATGAAGCTACTACTTCTAAAATTGGCGAAGACCAGATTTTCTATTGCAATCAAAGAGGTATCGCTACTGAAGATGCGGTAGCCTTGATTGTAAATGGTTACGCGAAAGAAGTATTGAACCAGCTTCCAATGGAATTTGCAGTTGAAGCACAAAAACTACTTGCGCTTACCTTAGAAGGTTCCGTTGGTTAATCCAATTCAAAAATTGGAGCATTAAAATTGAAAAATCAGAGACATGTTAAGTATAAAAAACCTCCACGCATCAATCGAAGGAAACGAAATCCTGAGAGGAATCAATCTTGAAGTAAAAGCCGGTGAAGTACACGCAATCATGGGTCCAAACGGTTCGGGTAAATCAACCTTGGCATCTGTTCTTGCCGGCCGTGAAGAATATGAAGTAACCGAAGGTGAAGTCATTTTCCAAGGTAAAGAACTATTGGAAATGGCACCAGAAGATCGCGCCAGAGAGGGAGTCTTCTTAGCATTCCAATATCCAGTAGAAATCCCAGGAGTTTCTTCTACCAACTTTCTAAGAACTGCACTTAATCAAGTTCGAGAGTACAGAGGTCTTGAACCTTTGGACGCGGTAAAGTTCCTTTCCTTAATGAAGGAGAAAATGGCTTTAGTCGAGATCGACCAGAAACTGCTTAGCCGCTCACTTAATGAAGGGTTTTCCGGCGGAGAGAAGAAGAGAAACGAGATCTTCCAAATGGCAATGCTCGAGCCTACCCTTTCCATCTTGGATGAAACAGACTCAGGATTGGATATCGATGCCTTGAGAATCGTGTCCAATGGAGTAAACAAATTGAAATCAGACAAAACTGCTACCATAGTAGTAACCCACTATCAGCGTTTGCTGGATTATATCGTACCTGACTATGTGCATGTCTTGTACAAAGGAAGAATCGTGAAGTCCGGCACCAAGGAACTTGCTTTGGAACTTGAAGAAAAAGGCTACGACTGGATCAAAGAAGAAGTCGATTCTGCTGCCACTGTCTGAACTCAAAACTATAACTCATGAGTACCTTGACCCAACAAGATACATTTCAAGGGCTTTTTGCAGCGGCTCCGGAAAATTTCATTTCCTGTCGCACCTTAGGTAAGGAAAGCTTCCTCTCTCAAGGTCTTCCTGCTGTCAAAGCCGAAGAATATAAATTCACCAACATCAGCAAGAAGCTGGAGAATGCTATACAGCACTTCTCCCCTGCCCTTCCTTTTGAAGTTACCGAAGAACAAGTTAAATCTGCTTTGTTCGAAGGTTTCGAAGGAGACGTGTTGGTTTTTACCAATGGCGAATTCATTTCGAGACTTTCTTCAACCATCGATGGTGTAGAGATCTCCAAACTTTCCGAAAAGCCAAACACAGCTATTGGTAGCATTGCCAAAGCCTCCAAAGATGCTTTTGCGGCGCTAAACCAAGCCTCTTTTGCAGATGGAATTTTCATTTCAGTGCCAAAGAAAGTTCAAATCGAAAAGCCCATCCTCCTTCTTTCATTCAACCAAGAAAATAGAGGAAAGGTCATTCAGCCAAGAGTTTGGATTGAAGTGGGAGACTTTACTGAAGTGACTTTTCTGGACCAAAGCATCAGCCTGAGCGATTCAGCCTACTTTGTCAACAAAGTGGTGGAAATCAAAGGGGGCGTCAATTCCCAGATCAACTATTACAGACTTCAGAACGAAGGAAAAAGCAGCATCGAAGTCAGCAATATTGAAACTGACATTCAGAAAGATTCAAAATTCACTTCCGTAAACATTTCGCTTTCGGGAGATATGGTTAGAAATAACCTGAGCCTTAACCTACTGGGAAGTAATTCTGAAGGAAACATGTATGGTGTGTATCTGCTCAACGGAAAAACACATGTAGATAATCATACCAATGTGGACCATACCATTCCTCATGCAGAATCCAACGAGTTGTACAAAGGAATCCTAGCTGACCAAAGCCGTGGTGTCTTCAACGGGAAGATTTTCGTCCGTCAGGATGCTCAGAAAACCAATGCTTTCCAGCAAAACAACAACATTCTCTTATCCGAAGATGCCATCGTCAATACCAAACCTCAACTCGAGATTTGGGCAGATGACGTAAAATGCTCACACGGCTGCACCGTAGGTCAGTTGGACGAAGAAGCACTTTTCTATCTTCAGGCAAGAGGTATCGATAAGCTCTCTGCAAAGGGTCTTTTACTCTATGCATTTGCAGGTGAAGTGCTTGAAAAAATTGAAGAAGAAAGCTTCCGCGACCATGTCGTAAACCTGATTCAGGAGCGACTGGGAAGCAAATTCTAATCCCATGAGTTTAAATATTGATCAAATCAGGGGCTTGTTTCCTGTACTTCACCAAGAAGTGCACGGCAAGCCCTTGATTTATTTTGACAACGCTGCAACCACACAGAAGCCAAAGGCAGTCCTAAAATCGCTTCAGGATTACTACGAAAAGGATAATTCCAATATCCATCGTGGTGCCCATGCCTTGGCCGACCGTGCCACCCGCTACTATGAAGAAACGCGGGAAGCTGTCAAAGATTTTATAGGTGCAAGAGAAGCAGCTGAAATCATTTTCACTAAAGGAACTACCGAAAGTATCAATCTGGTAGCCCAAACTTTTGGAAGAAAATTTATCGGAAAGGGTGACGAAATCATCATTTCCTACATGGAGCATCACAGCAACATTGTGCCTTGGCAGATGGTCTGTGAGGAAAAGGGTGCGACCCTCAAGGTCATTCCAATCAATGAGGCCGGAGAAATTCTTATTGAAGAATTCGAAAAGCTGCTGACTCCAAACACCAAACTGGTAAGTATTGTCCATGCCTCCAATGCCTTAGGCACCATCAATCCGGTCAAAAAAATAATCGATGCAGCTCATGCTGTGGGTGCAAAAGTCCTTTTGGATGGAGCTCAGTCCACTTCTCATCTGGACATCGACGTACTGGATTTGAATTGTGATTTCTTGGCTTTTTCGGCTCACAAGCTCTATGGCCCCACAGGCCTTGGTGTATTGTATGGAAAAAGAGAAGTGCTTGAAGAAATGCCTCCATTCCTGGGCGGAGGAGAGATGATCAAAGAGGTGACGTTTGAAAAGACCACCTACAATGAAATCCCTTTCAAGTTCGAAGCAGGCACGCCCAATATTGCCGATGTGATTGCCTTCAAAGCTGCTCTGGATTTCATTCAGGAGCTTACCAAAACTAAAATAAGAGCTCACGAAGACGGTCTTTTGGCTCATGCCAATGAATTGATGGAGGACATCAAAGGATTTATCCCTGTTGGTGTGGCCAAAGAAAAAGTCTCCGTTTTGTCCTTCAATATCAACGGAATGCATCCTTTTGATGTCGGGCAAATGCTGGATGCCAAAGGAATTGCGGTAAGGACAGGCCATCACTGTACTCAACCTTTGATGAAACGATTTGGAATCGAGGGAACTGTCAGAGCCTCCTTTGCAGTTTACAATACCAAATCAGAAATTGAAAAGCTGGCGGAAGGTGTCGCCCAAATCGCACGATTGAAGAACAAATGAGCACGATCAAGCAGGTACAGGACGAAATCATTTCAGAATTTGAAATCCTCGGGGATGACAAAGAGTCTACCATTTTCTATATCATGGAATTGGGTGGCAATCTGAAACCTTTTCCCGAATCAGAACGAAAAGAAGAAAATATCATCAAAGGCTGTCAATCCAAAGTTTGGCTGATTGCCGACGAAAAAGATGGCAAAGTTCAGTTTCATGCGGATTCTAATACGGACATTACCAAAGGTTTGATCTCATTGCTCATTCGCGTTTTGGATAACCGACGTCCTGAAGAAATTCTTAATGCTGATCTAGATTTCATTCAAAAAATCGGAATGGGAGGAATTATCGGAAGCCAACGATCAAATGGATTGGCTGCCATGATCAAACAAATGAAACTCTACGCAATGGCTTTTCAAACCAAGCAAAATGCCTGATATGGAAGCTGAAAAATCTACCGAAAGCACAACTCAAGTCGAAAATCTACGCGACAAAGTCGTGACAGCGATCAAGCAGGTCTACGACCCGGAAATTCCCGTGGATGTCTATGAACTGGGATTGATCTATGAGATCACCGTGTACCCGGTCAACAATGTCTACGTACAGATGACCTTGACCTCTCCCAACTGTCCTTCGGCAGAATTTATCCCTTCGGAGGTGAAGGATAAAATCCAACAAATCATGGGAGTCAATAACGTAGAAGTTGAAGTAACTTTTGATCCCCCATACTCCCAAGACATGATGTCGGAAGTAGCTAAACTCGAATTAGGATTTCTTTAAATTGTCAAATATAAACTCAACAATATGTATCCTGAAGAACTAATCGCTCCCATGAGGGCGGAACTTTCCAATGTAGGATTCCAAGAGTTTCGTACCGCTGAACAAGTAGCTGAACACCTTGGACCAAATCATAAAGGAACCACTTTTGTGGTTGTCAATTCTGTATGTGGCTGTGCCGCTGGCGCTGCACGCCCTGGAGTAAGATTTGCGCTAGAGCACGCATCCAAAAAACCATCTACGCTGGCAACAGTATTTGCAGGTAACGATCGCGATGCAGTCGCTAAAGTAAGAGAGTTAGTTTTACCTTATCCACCTTCTTCACCTGCCATGGCATTGTTCAAAGACGGAGAATTGGTACACTTTATTGAGCGGCACCACATTGAAGGCAGAAATGCAAAAATGATCGGTGACCACCTTGTTGAGGTATTCGAACATTTCTGTGATTAATAAAAGCCCTTCGGGGCTTTTTTTCTTACTAAAACACACATTATCAAACCCATAAACCCATTTTATCCTCAAGCCGGAAATTAAATGATTTACAATCAGCTATTTACTATCATAGATAGTTTGATCAGAAAATCTCAAATAATAATGACCTTGATCATGGAATAAAATCCTTAAAAAATGGTCAGTTTTATTAACTTAAGGCCGATTTTAGAGTTTAAAATGAAATCCAATCTAACATTATATGTCTGACTCCGCCAAGCTGTCCTACAAAGGACAAGAATACGAATTTCCGGTAATCATCGGTACAGAAAACGAACCAGCTATTGACATCGCAAAACTTAGAAGTGCTACTGGATTAATCACCCTTGATTCAGGCTTCAAAAACACAGGTTCTACTACTAGTTCAATTACTTTTCTGGATGGTGAAGAGGGAGTTTTAAGATACAGAGGTTACAGAATTGAGGACTTGGCTGAAAAGTCCAGCTTTATCGAAGTTGCTTACCTTTTGATCTACGGAGAACTTCCCACACAAGCACAATACGAAGACTTTACCAGACAAATTACAACTCATACCCTAGTACATGAGGATATCAAGAAAATCCTTGCCGGTTTTCCTTCTAACGCCCATCCAATGGGAGTTTTATCTTCTTTGATTTGTTCATTGTCTGCATTTTATCCTGATTCACTCAATCCCAATGCGAGCGCAGAAGATATTAATCTTAGCATTATCCGCCTAATCGCTAAAATGCCGACTTTCGCTGCTTGGGCATACAAAAACAAAGTTGGACATCCAGTAAATTATCCAGACAACTCCTTGGATTACTGCTCCAACTTCCTAAAAATGATGTTTGCATTACCTGCAGAGAGATATGAAGTGGATCCAATGGTGTCAAAAGCTTTGGATGCATTGCTAATCCTTCATGCAGATCATGAGCAAAACTGCTCTACCTCTACAGTGAGAATTGTAGGATCTTCTCAGGCTTCAATTTATGCTTCCATTTCGGCAGGTATCAATGCACTTTGGGGTCCACTCCACGGTGGTGCCAATCAATCAGTAATTGAAATGCTGGAAGCGATCAAAGCTGACGGCGGAGATGCTAAAAAATACCTTGACAAAGCAAAAGACAAAAACGATCCATTCCGATTGATGGGTTTCGGACACAGAGTTTACAAAAACTTTGATCCAAGAGCTAAAATCATCAAGAAGGCAGCAGATGATGTTCTTAGCAAGCTTGGTGTGAAAGATCCTGTCTTGGATATCGCCAAAGAACTTGAATATGCAGCTTTGAATGACCAATACTTCGTAGACAGAAAACTCTATCCTAACGTAGATTTCTATTCAGGCATCATCTATAGAGCTCTGGGTATTCCTACTGATATGTTCACAGTTATGTTTGCATTGGGAAGACTTCCAGGCTGGATCGCTCAGTGGAAAGAAATGAGAGAAAACGGCGAACCTATCGGAAGACCACGTCAAGTATATACCGGTGCTACAGAAAGAGATTACGTAACGATGAATAAGCGTTAATTGACTAAAGTCAAACAATTGAAAAAACCAGCCCTAGAAAGCTGGTTTTTTCTTTTAGGACCTTCCGTTACTTGGAATTTTCAGATATTTGGAAACTCGAAAACAACATTCCAGTTTACATGAAACCAACTACACTAGAAGAAGCAGTTGCTTTGACACAAAAATTCACCTCCAGACCCAGTAATGAGGAGCTTCTTAGACTTTACGGCCTATACAAACAAGCCACCGAAGGAGACAATGAAGGGGAAAGGCCAGGTGGGTTTGATTTTAAGGCTGCTGCAAAATACAATGCTTGGCTGACTTTGAAAGGCAAATCAAAGGAGCAAGCAACTTCTGGCTACCTAGACTTGGTTGAAGAGCTTTCCAATAAATACATGTAATCTTAATAGCCTGTAGTGTGACTTCAGGCTTTATTTTTTTTCCCAAAAATACCCGCCAGCATACTGCCAAGTATGAGCTGTTGAATGTGGTAAAACATAACCGGCAAAAGCACCAATCCCAAAATTGCTGGGTCGGGAAAAATAACTTTTCCTATTACTACTCCATGAACCAAGGATTTCTTGGAGCCACAGAAAAGAGCGGTGATCCGATCTTGTGCTGAAAATCCAAACCAAGTACTCAAGCTATACACAAGAACCATGACTGCCACAAAAATCCCGAGCATCAACGCTCCAATTCCCACCAAAGTGGACATGGAATAGGTAGAAAAAATTCGCTCTGAAAATGAATCGGAAAACGATGTGAAGACAATCATCATGATCACACTTTGATCGACATACCTGAGTTTTGGCAGCACATTTTTCAACTTGGGAAACAGCCATCTATGACTCAAAATACCCAAAGTAACCGGGAGCAATACTTTCAAAGAGAGTTCCCCCAGCGTGGACCAAAAATCCAATTCGCCCTCCACTCCACCAGCTAACACACCCAACCAAGCCGGCGTAAAGACCACTCCAAAAAGGCTGGAGATACTTGCATTGAAAATAGCCGCAGGCAAATTGCCTCCTGCTATAGAAACCATCACCACTGAAGCACTTACTGTAGACGGCAAGGCAGATAAATAGCTGACCCCAAGTTTAAAATCCTCATCGACCCAAGGAAAAAACCTCAGCAGTAACATCACTAAAAGAGGAAAAAACAAGAACGTACAGCTCTGAATAAGCAGGTGTAATTTCCAATTCGAAAGTCCAGATCTTAACTGAGAAGGATCAAGCTTTACCCCATAAAAAAAGAACACTAGCCCAATTCCCACATTGATCACTGGTTTCCATGGTAAATCGGACTGAGACGAGCCTACTTCCGGGAATACAGCAGCCAAACCGATGGCAGCAAAAAGACCGAGCAAAAATCCATTGATGCCTACTTTGCTAAGCGTTTGGATCAATTTATTTTTCATTGACCAAGCAATCTCTTGAAGTTATCACAAAGAATGGCCGTAGCTATGGCGACATTCAAGGACTCTGCTTGCCCAAAGCCGGGAATGGTTACTTTTTTGCTTACCCATTTTTCGATTTCAGGCGAAATTCCCTTGGATTCATTCCCCATCAAAATCACTCCGGGTTCTATTTTGGCCAACTCATGGACATTCTCTCCTTCCAAAAAGGCCCCGTAAACCGGCGACTTCCACTTAGAAAAAACCACATCAAGATTTTCATAAAAAAACTGAACTCTCGTAAATGATCCCATGGTCGCCTGAATCACTTTGGGGTTATAAAACTCGGCTGTCTGAGGAGATAGGACCATCTTTTTGATCCCATACCAATCTGCGATTCGAATGATGGTTCCAAGGTTACCCGGATCTCTCACATCATCCAACGCAACAATCAATTCATCATGAGAAGGAATAAAAGATGTATTGGGTTTCATCCTTACTACTGCAAGGGCCGAATCATTGGATTGGTATTGACCGAGCTGCTCTAGTTGGCCTTGAGTCACACGAATCAATTCACCTTTATAGGCTTTCAGTATGGCCGAATTTCTACCTTCAAAATTCTCAGTAACCAAAAGCAAGTCCACCAAAAAATCCGATTTAAGTACTTCTACCACACTTTTCTCCCCTTCGACAAAGAACAATCCCTCCGCTACTCGGTATTTTTTTTGATGTAAGGATTTTATAAACTTAACTGTATTTTTGCTTAGCATTCCCTCAGCTTATTCCGAATTGAAACGTTCCAAATATATACTTTTTCTCACACTGCTCGGGTTTTGCTTTGGCTGTTCACTTACGAGAACTCTTGATGAAGGCCAGTACATGGTCTATGAAAACAACCTCTCAGGCATTGAAAAATCCAGCCAAGAGGAGCTTTTAAGTCTAATAGAGCAAGAGCCAAATACCAGATTTTTAGGAACTTCGATTGGGGTATTGATCTACAGATTTGGTGAATCATTTTATGACAGCATCAAAGTGGTAGAAGAACTCAAGGCTGTAAATCAAGAACTTTCCCAAGTAAGAGCGCAAATCGATACAGCTTCATCCAGTCTTAGGCTTCGCAAAAAAGAGGACAAGCTCAAAACAAAAGCAGAGGCATTGCAGGATAAATTGGAGTATGGAAATGCCCTGATGAAGACAGGAAATCCTTTGGTGATTTTGGATAGCGCCCTTTTAGACAAAACCTACCGTAACATGCAGGGCTACTTGGTCAATCACGGCTTTTTTGATTCAAAAGTAAATTACGCCGTAGAAACCAAAAACCAGAAAGCCTCCATTACCTATCAAATCACAGAAAATCAACCCTACCTGATCGATTCGATATTTACCCGATCAGATAATTCTGAAATACTCAAACTCCTGAATCGATATTCTCAAAATACGCAAATCAAGCAGGGAGAAATTTACAATCAGGATCATATTGCTGCCGAGCGAAACAGAATTGAAGAATTGTTGAAAAACAATGGATTTTACATGTTTTCAAAATCCTATGTCAACTACTTGGCTTATCAGGATACTGCTGCAAAAACCATTCGTTTGGAGCAGGTTATCCAAAAACCAACCTTCACGGATAAGCATGAAGTGTACACCATTGATTCGATCAATTTTCAGATCAATCCCCCTAGTGATGAGTTTGCCGACCGGCGAGTGAAGACTGATTTCAATGGGATTGATTTTTCTTTTTATCGGGACCGTTATTCCGCAAAGGTTTTGGCTTCCCGCGTCCGAATTCAGAAAGGCGCCCCGTACAGCAGAACACAAGCGATCGAGACGCAGCGGTTACTCAACAATCTTGATTTATTCCGATTTGTCAATATCACCTTTGATACCCTCGGTACTTCGCTCACTTCTAATATTCTGACCCAACCCAATCAGAAATTTCAGCTGACCAATCAGCTGGGTATGACCATCACGGAGCAGCTACCCGGACCATTCTTCAGTACTGCGCTGAGAAACCGAAACTTCTTCCGAGCAGGAGAAATCCTGGAATTCAACTTTAGAGCTGGTCTGGAGGGAGTTGCATCTGCCACAGGACAGGGAGTGTATCAAAGCAGTGAATTGAACACCTCAGTTTCGGTTATTTTCCCGAGGTTTTTAATTCCTTTTTCACCGGGAACCCTTCAGCGATTTGGCAGGTATAATCCAAATACCAGAGTCACTTTTGGATACCTCAATACCAGTCGACCCGAATACAAGCGAAATGCAATCAATGGATTACTTGCTTATACCTGGTCAACACAGAATAACCGCCAATCATTTACAGTCAATGCTGCCGACATCAGCTACATTCGGACTCCATTCATTCAAGATGAGTTCTCAGCGATCCTTAATGACCTTCAAAACAGCGGAAACAACCTGATCTGGTCATTTTTACCTTCTTTGATCAGCAGCTTTTCGGGTCAGACGATCATTAATTTCAACCGATACGGAGACTTCAATGCAAGAAGAGCCTCTCTGCTTCGGATCTTTGGAGAAAGTGGTGGCACAACGTTGAACTTTGTCAATGCCAAAAGCAATAATGAGCCGGGCATCGAATACGCCAACTTCCAATGGCTAAAAGGACAAATCGATTTCCGAAGATATTATCCGGTAAATGAAAAGCAGACCTTTGCCTATCGACTCAACTTTGGTATGGCTAGCCCTTATGGGGTAAGTGCGGGTATTCTTCCCTATGAAAAATACTTCTTCGCTGGAGGTGGTACCAGTATCCGAGCTTGGCAGGCAAGACGACTTGGTCCCGGTAGTTCGGTTCCCCGCGTAGGCGAAGGTGGAGAATACGCCTATACCAATGAACAGCCTGCAGAAATGATACTGGAATCCATGTTGGAATACAGAAGAAAGCTAGTTGGTTATTTCGATATGGCATTATTCATCGATGCGGGCAACTCGTGGATGATCGGAAGGGATGCCGCCAGACCTGGAGCGGATTTTAGATACGATCGATTCTATAAGGAAATCGCAGTAGGAACTGGCTTTGGTCTCCGTATGGACTTTGAATTCTTGGTAATCCGATTGGATTTAGCCACCAAAGCGATCGACCCTGCTAAGCCGGAAGGCAGTCGATGGGTATTGGATAACATTAACTTCCGCAATCCTTTCGGAGTGCGTGGACAAACTGTATTTAATTTCGGAATTGGCTATCCATTCTGAGAAAGAGAACTTATGAGTAGAAAATCAAAAGAAGAAATCGCCCTCATCTATCAGCAAATGCAGGATTACATCTGCAAAGGACTGGAAATAGGTGACGGACAAGGTAAGTTTATAGAGGACAAGTGGGAAAGATCCGCAGGCGGAGGAGGAAGAACACGCATCTTTGAAAATGGAGCAATCATTGAAAAAGGGGGAGTAGCTTTTTCAGCGGTTCATGGACCAACTCCAGAGAAAATCCTGAACAAGCTCGGGCTGCAGCAGGCTGATTTTTTTGCTACAGGAGTCTCCATTGTTTTGCATCCTCATAGCCCGATGGTTCCCATCATTCACATGAACATCCGATATTTTGAGATGGAGAATGGGGTACATTGGTTTGGTGGGGGAATCGATCTTACGCCTCACTACATCGTACCCGAGGATGCAGCCTACTTTCATCAAAAACTCAAAGAAACCTGTGACACCTTTGATCTGTCCTACTATCCCAAATTCAAAAATTGGGCAGATGACTACTTCTACTTAAAGCATAGGGACGAAACCCGCGGTATCGGTGGAATTTTTTATGACAGACTGAGCGCCAACTCAGATGATCAATTTCAGTCAATCCTAGATTTCAGTCTTGCCTTAGGAAGGCTTTTTCCGGAAGTGTATACCTATTTTATGCAAAGGAACTCCAAGTTGCCCTTTGGCCAAGAGGAAAAAGCATGGCAAAATCTCAGAAGAGGAAGATACGTGGAGTTTAATCTGGTATGGGATGCAGGAACCAAGTTTGGCTTGGATACCAATGGCCGGACAGAAAGTATCCTCATGAGCATGCCTCCACAGGCTGAATGGACCTACATGCACCAGCCGAAAGCTGGAAGTAAAGAGGAGTACACACAGAATCATCTGAAAAAAGGCATTGATTGGCTGGCTGGCAACTCATGATCGAACTTGTAAAACAATGGGATGAAGCCCTCTTCCTTTGGCTCAATTCCTTTCACTCAGATGCCTTGGACCCCATCATTTTTCAGATGACGGAGACTGTGACTTGGCTTCCCCTGTTTGCATTCCTGATTTATAAAATTTATAAAGTTGACCCCAAAAACAGCTGGTGGGTATTTGGTGGAATCCTGCTGACCATCCTCATCGCCGACCAAGTTACTTCTGGAATCATGAAACCTTTTTTTGAGAGACTTCGCCCCTGCCATGATCCCCGATGGGAAGGCATCATGCACAATTACGGTCGCTGCGGTGGATTGTATGGCTTTGTTTCTTCCCATGCGGCTAACACATTTGGGTTAGCGGTATTTCTCAATCGAAAATTGAAAGGGAAAATGAAGGGGCTGCGTTGGCTTTACCTGTATGCATTTGTGGTGAGCTATACACGTATTTATTTGGGCGTCCATTATCCCTGGGATATTTTACTTGGTGCTGTAATGGGTGCTCTAGCTGCTTGGTTTTCCTGGTTTTTTATCGTGTTTATCAAAAGACAATTGATCAAAAAAGTATTGGAATAGACTTTCCCATCAATCCGGTGAAGTGGAAATTTCCTTAAATACCCCACCCTCCACGTACGAGACAAAGTGAAAATTGGGAGTCTTTCTAGGCTCCCAATTCCTTTTCCAACTGCTCCAAGGACTTACCTTTCGTTTCAGGAAGAATTTTCCAGATCACAAGCAATCCCACCAAGCAGATCGCACCATACAGCCAAAAATTATTAGCCCATCCCAGATTTTCTTTAATCGCAGGGAAGTAATAAGTCAGGGTAAAATTCCCCACCCAATGCGCCAAAGCTCCTACTGAAATAGCTGCGCCTCGGATCCGTGTCGGGAAAATTTCCGACAAAATCACCCATAACAGCGGAGCTAATGAAATGGAATAAAACATCACATTAGCCAAGACCAATACCACTACCATAGAGCCTCCTAAATCTGCAAAAAACGTATAGCCTATCCCTGCATAAAGCAGTGTCATCGCGGAGAGGCAAACCAACAAGAGCGTTTTACGACCAAAACGATCAACTGTCGCCAAAGTGACAAAAACCGAAAGTACCATTACACCTCCCACCACTACGATATTGAGCATCATCTGTTTTAGGTTAAATCCAGCAGCCTGAAAAATATCGGCAGCATAGTAAATCACCACATTGATCCCGCTCCATTGCTGAAGAAATGCCAGAAAAATGCCTATCCCAAGTAAATAGAGTACATTTTTTCTAAAAAGCTCTTTGAGATTGACCTGCCCCACATCCCCATCAGAGAGGGTAGATTGGGTCTCACGGATTGAATCTTCTGCATAATCAGACCCTCCAATTTTGGTCAGGATTTTCCTCGCTTTGTCTACCTGATTGTTTTTGATCAGCCAGCGGGTGCTCTCAGGGACAAAAAACATCAAGACAAAAAACAAAGCCGCCGGGATCAATTCCGCCCCAAACATCCATCTCCAACCCACCTGACCATTCCAACTTTGGGCAATTTCTTCAAAACCTGCCTTGTCCGACAACTGGGTATCCAAAAGCGAAATCTGCCAGTTGGCCACTTGAGCTAGGAGAACCCCAAACATAATCAGCAGTTGGTTGATGGTGACCAATCGCCCTCTTTTGTCAGCGGGTGCAAGCTCAGAGATGTATAAAGGAGAAAGATTAAGCGCTATTCCCATAGCCACTCCACCGACGATTCGGTAAAAATTAAATGCCCAGAAGGTGTCTGCCAAAGCAGTTCCGATGGCAGAAAGGGAAAACAAAAACCCGGAAAATATCAACAATCGCTTTCTCCCAAGTCGATCACTGATCAAAATACAAGCCGCTGCTCCGATCATACATCCAACCAAAGCTGAACTTGTACCCCAGCCTTGATCTTCTACCGAGGTAATATTAAAAAATGGCTCATAAAATGGCTTGGCCCCGCCTATCACTACCCAATCGTATCCAAATAAAAAGCCTCCAAGTGCCGCTGTCAGGGAAATAAGCCAAATATAGGTTTGATTGTAGGTGTAGTTAGGTTTCATTTTAGACTGGAGTTTGGGGAGATTTTGAGCAGAAATTACCCGAATTTTGAATTAAATCAATCCTGCTACCCTGTTTTCACCAAATAGTCAATCTAAAAAGTCCAAACCGAATCAAATGAAGAATCCAAATCACACAAGATTTGAACCATACAATCCCAAATTCAATAGCGGTTTCAGAAGATAAGAATACCAGCTTCATTCAAAGAATGATTGCCAAATCACCCATTATCTGCCGATTTTTTCTTAACTACGGTAAGGCCTTTCCAAGTAGATTTTTAAAATAAATCCGTTCACCAAAACCCACTTCAGCATGAAAACGGCTCTATTCTTAGGTGTTCTTCTCCTGATTCCTTCCATGCTGTTTTCACAAGAAGACTCCACAATTGACTATACTCCAAATAAATTTCATCAATTCAGCTTCATTCCTCTTCCTGCAGTAGCCTCCAATCCAGCCAACGGGTGGATGTTTGGATTTGCACCTTCGGCCTCCTGGTACTTGGGAAATCCGAAAACGACCAAGCTCTCTAACTTGGTGGGAAACCTGCTATACACGACCAAAAAGCAGTGGATTTTCAGTTCTAGACACAACATTTATTTGGCTGATAACAGCTCCATTTTGATAGGAGACTGGAGGTACTTCCTCACCTCCCAACCAACCTATGGACTGGGAAGCTCTACCCCAAACGAGCTGGCAGAAAACCCAAATCGGTACGGGGTCTATTGGGGAGAGCAACAGATGGACTTTACTTTGATTCGGTTCTATGAGGCTTTCCTTAAGAGAATAGGCGATTCAAAATTCTATTTGGGACTAGGCTATCACCTGGATATTCACACCCGAATCAAAAACTTCATTACAGAAACAGGTGATCCCGTTAATTTATTTTCCCATGATCAATACAACCTTAACAGAGGTTTTAATCCAAATCGCTATACCCTCTCAGGCGTGACGCTAAATGCAGTGATGGAAAACAGAGACATGGCTGTTTCTCCCTATGAGCGAAATTTTGCTTGGATGCAGTACAAAATCAATCCTGCTTTCCTAGGTTCGGATCAATCCTCGAGTACTTTACTCTTGGATTACAGACACTATTTCAATCTAAATCCTCAACGGAAACGGCACTTGATAGGAGTCTGGGGAATGGGAAATTTCCTGATCTCGGGAGATTTGCCCTACATGAATCTACCGTCGATCGGTTGGGATATGTTTGGCCGAGGAGGTCGTGCCTATGCTCAAGGCAGATTTAGAGGAGCCAATATGGTTTATGGTGAGGCGGAATGGAGGTTTCCGTTACAGAAAAACAAGGAAACTTTTGGTGGGACTTTGTTTGTAAACGGAGCCACATTTAGCGGAGGAAAACCAGTGCCCATGCTTGGAGCAAATTATTCCTCAGAAAAACTCTTTGAAAAAATCAATCCCGGATATGGCCTTGGGCTAAGAGTGATGATCAATAAGGAAAAACGTACCACCATTGCCGCAGATTATGCTTTTGGGCAAAAAGGGAATTCTGGATTTTACCTGAATATCAATGAGACCTTCTGAAGGGAATAGAAACGAAAAAGGTTGCCGAAGGGCAACCTTTTTCGTTTAGTTATGCAGCATTTCGAGTGGCATTGATGATCCCAAACATGGTGCGGAGAATTAATTTGTCAAGGATATCTGAAGACGCTCCTTTTTCCAATCCCATCTGAATCGCATACTGCTGAATGGTAATCAATGGCAGAACGATTCGCTCTCGGATTTCGATGGATGCCTTCGACACAGGATTGTCCTGCATCAATTCCTCCATTCCGGCGACTTTTTTCAGTTCTTCCACCGAACGCAAAAATTCCGCGTTGAGCAAGCCCCAAAACTCACCATACTCAGGATTATTCTTGAGGTAAGCCGAAGCAGGATAGAAGCACTTTTTCAAAGACTGCATCGAGTTGCTCAGAAGGGTTCTGAAGAATAGGCTTTCTTGATAGAGCTTCTTGAGCTCTTCCATTTTACCTTCTTTCTCAAGCTTCTCCAAAGCCGAACCTACCCCATAAAATCCGGGAATATTTTGCTTCATCTGAGCCCATGATCCCACAAAAGGAATTGCCCTAAGGTCTTCAAATTTCAATCCCGGTTCTTTTCCTCTCTTAGTAGGACGGGAACCAATATTAGTCATCCCAAAGAATTTGAGCGGTGCCACATGCTCCAGATATGGAACAAACTTTGGGTGGCTTTTAAGGTCTTTGTAAGCCTGATAGCCAGCATTTGCCAGGGCCTCAATCAACTCACGCTGTGCCTCATTGAGATTTTTTTCGGCATCTGGATACAAGTGATTTTCTAGGCCCGCACTGAGAAGCTGTTCGAAGTTGAATGTTGACGAAACGATTTTCCCGTAATTGGATGAGATCGTTTGTCCTTGAATCGTGACTTGGATCTCTGAGTTTTCTACTTTTTCTCCTAGAGACGCATAGAAATTATGAAGATTGCCTCCTCCTCTGGCTACAGGTCCTCCTCGACCATCGAAGAATACCACCTGAACTCCATGCTCTCTCGATACGCGAGTCAATTCTTCTTTGGCTTTGAAAATCGACCAATTGGCCTTTAAGTAACCTCCATCTTTGGTGCCGTCAGAAAATCCCAACATGATGTTTTGTTTATTCCCACGGCTCTTTAAGTGAAGTTTATATTCCGGTAACTCATACAGCTTGGCCATAATTTGAGGCGCGCTTGATAAGTCATCGATGGTCTCAAAAAGCGGAACAATATCCAAAGGCAGTTTGCCGGCTTCAGCCGCAAAAGTAAGCTTAGCCATCTGGTACACTTCCAAAATATGAAGTACCGACTGGCAATTGGAGATAATATAACGATGCAATCCGTCCTCTCCGTTGGACTTTTGGATCACCTTGGCAGCGGCCATGGATTGCAGCATTTCTTTATGAAAAGGCTCCTCAAAGTGCTCCAATGCAGGCAGCCCTTTCGTCTTCATTACTTTGGAGATCAGTTCATCCTCGGAACCGGTAAACTCTTTGCCTTGGATGCTGAAAACCTCCTCCCAAAACGCATCGTGCTTTCTACTGTCCTGTCGGAGATCCATGTGGGCAAAGTGAAAACCGAAGATTTTCACTTTCAAGATAAACTGGTCCAGCAAATTGAGGAATAAGCCGTCGTGGTAAGTAATCAGCGCCTCTCTTGCTTCCAAGAGGATTGCCAATAGATCTTCTTTGGAAGCGTACACCTCCTTATTTTCGAACAATGTGTAATAGATGCCCCGCTCAGCTTTGGTAATCAGCTCCTCCACTTTTTTGAACGTGAGTCTTTTCTTCAACTTTCTCAGGTCTCGGTAATAGCAACGCATCAACCATTTTTTCAATCGGTCTGCCACCTGAATAGTCGTCTCATGGGTGACAAATGGATTGCCGTCCCGATCACCTCCCGGCCAAAAACCAACTTTCAGAATCCCCGGATTTTCCCAAGTATGAAGTGGTTCGCCCAGTCCATTAAGCAGCCGGATGATGATTTCTGGAATGGCATGATAAAAGACATTTTCGAGATACCAAATCAAGCTGATCGCCTCATCAAATGGAGTTGGTTTTTCACGGTTGATAAAACCAGTCTTGCCCAATTGCTGCATGAGGAGATTGATATTCTCGAGGTCATTGGCACGGATGGCACTTTCCAAATCCGTGATGATCCCCAGGACATTGCCCGGATAAAACTGCGTAGGGTGGGCGGTCAACGTCAATCGAACGGAGAAATTCTTCAACTTTTCGATCAATGCCTCCTTTTTACGGTCGTTTTCCACACGGCTGATCAGAGCCTTGACGGAGCCTTTGCCCGAGATGTCATTGATTTTTTCAAAAGCAGCATCTTCTATGGAGTCAAACAAAACCACTTGCCTCTCCACGTATTGGATCATCTGAAAAAGAAAATCAATCTTCGCTTCCTCAGATTGGCCATGCATCATTTCTTCAAAAAATCCATCGATGATCTCCCTTGGGGATTTACCGGAAGCATAACCTTGCTCACAGGCACGTCCCAAGAATGGCAACAGTGTACCTGTCACATAAATATCATCAAAGGGAAGGTCTAAAAACAGGCTGTTGTAAATCGTAAATCGCTTCGCAACCTGGGTATCATAAATCTGATGCATTAGGGTCTAAATTTAATAGGCAAGGCAAATTAGGAATATTTCTGTTTTTTGGAATAAAATTTGAATTTTTAGTAACCAAATGAGTATAAAATTTTATTTTTCGATCCAAAATTTCACTTTTTATAAAAAATCAAAAAGACACCTATCGTGGATTTTTTTACTAATTTCCTCTCATGAAACAGGCCCTTTTACTTTCCTTCATCCTTTTGATGACCTCTTGCAGCAAACCCGAATCCACTCCAATAGTAGAAATCAAAGCTCCGATTTCTTATGAGTTCCTGGTCGGAACCTATACCGATTCGCTGCATCATGGGATCAATTACCTTTACTTTTCGCCGGAGGAAAACCTGATGACCGTGCAGACCCTCGCAGCAGGAATAGCCAATCCCTCGTTTGTCATCGCATCCAAAGACGGGAAAAAGGTCTTTTCACTAGAAGAAGAAGCTGGTATCAAAGGAGGGCGAGTCCTCTCTTTCACTAGAAATCCAGCAACCAATGAACTCATTCTGGTTGATCAGGATGATTCAGAAGGAGATCATCCCTGCCATATTTCACTTTCTCCAAATGAAGATTTTTTGATTTTGGGGAATTACACTGGAGGCAGCTTGTCTGTCTTCAAAGTAGACAGTCTCGGTCAGGTCGATTTTGTACAAAAGATTCAGCACACAGGAAAAAGCGTCAATCCAGATAGACAAGAAGGTCCTCACGTACACTCTACCACTTTTGACCCGGAAGGGAAACGCGTGCTGGTGGCTGATTTGGGGACAGATAAAATCTATGTGTATGACTTTGATTCTCAACTTGCCGAACCACTCAAACTTTCCGGAGAGTTTGCCATGACTCCTGGCAACGGGCCTCGTCACTTGGCCTTTTCGGCTGATGGAAAAGAGGTTTTGGTGGTAGAAGAAATGAGCGCCATGTTGGATGTGTTCTCTTATGATCAAGGTAAGCTTATAGCCAAGCAGCGATTATCGCTGTTGGATGAAGGTTTTAAAGGCGCAGTTGGTGCTGCGGAAATCAGAATTTCACCAGATGGCAAGCACGTATATGTGTCCAATCGCGGTGAGGCAAATACCATTTCTGTCTTTGGGAAAAAGCCTGACGGAAGCTATACCCGCGTGCAAAATATTCCTTCGGGAGGCCAAATGCCGCGAAATTTCAATCTGACCGGTGACGGGAAATATTTACTTGCTGCCCATCAGGCCAGTAATGACATCGTGATTTTTGAACGAGACTCAATTTCTGGAATTCTTTCCCTCACACCTTGGAAAGCCACAGTTCACAAGCCTGTTTACCTGCATCGATTACCAAACTAAGCTGGTGATTCCCAAGGAATAACTGAATTGTAATGAATATGCCCGCTGTGTACTTGCAGTGGCGAGTCAAGGTTATTGTGGTACAACTTTCCGGTACCAAGTCCCTGAGGAATACTCGGCTGGAGAGAGGAAGCAAGTTGAGAAATGGCATTGAGCCCAATGTTGCTTTCCAAAGCTGAAGTCATCCACCAGCCAATTCCACGCTGCTCCGCTAAGCGGATCCATTCTCTCGTTTCCAAAATCCCTCCTATCAGAGTTGGCTTCAAAATGATATGCTGAGGACGGATGGTATCCAAAAGCTCTTCTTTTTCCCTGACCCCAATCAATTCCTCATCCAACGCAATCGGCAACGGTGTAACACTGCAAAGTTTACGCATTTCAATCCATTGCCCTGCTTTGATCGGCTGCTCGATGCTGTGGAGAGCGTATGCTGCTAATCGCTCCAGTTTTGCCAACGCTTCTTGGATAGAAAAAGCACCGTTAGCGTCTACTCTGAGCACCATTTTTTCGGGAGAGACTTTTTCTCGAATGTAGCCGAGCAATTGAAGTTCTTGGTCAAAGTCTATGGCTCCGATTTTCATTTTGATGCAGTCAAAGCCTTCCTCCAATTTCTGGTCGATTTGTCTTAGCATGAAATCCCTGTCCCCCATCCAGATCAAGCCATTGATTGGAATAGGAAGCTGATAATCAAAAAACTCACTAGGGAAAATGCGCTTTTGGCCCCCGTTCAAAAGATCTAAGACAGCTGTTTCCAGACCAAATCGAATAGAAGGAAGTTCAAATGGGATCAGATTTTTGATCAAATCCAAAAGCTCAGGCTCGGTAATTGGCCAAGTCTGCTTTTCTGCCTTTTTAAGTTGCTCCTGAAGCTTTTCTTCAAAATCGGCTCGAAAATCAGGACTCAAACCCACCAAAGGCGCTGCTTCTCCCCAACCTTCAATTTTTGGATTGGATTCACTCCAGCACTTGATCCAAAACACATCTCTCGTCTTCAGCACGCCGCGAGAGGTACCGGCATCAAATCGGAAATCCAGTGTTCTTTTGAGGTATGAAAATTTGAGTTTGGAAGAGATCGTCATAGAAGAGTAACTCTAAGGGATAAATTCGGTTAAGTATATTTGCCGCCGAAAACAGCATTTCTGATGGAAATCCCAAATATCGACTTAAGAGACTTCGAATATACATTACCTGAAGAGCGCATCGCCAAGTTTCCACTCCAAAAGCGCGATTCCTCCCAATTACTTCAGTACAAAAAGGGGGAAATGAATCATTTCCACTTCTATGACCTACCGGATTTACTTGCCAGCGACACTTTATTGGTGTACAATAATACCAAGGTGATTCCAGCTCGATTGATTTTCCAACGTGAAACTGGAGCACGAATCGAAGTTTTTTTGTTGCATCCCGTTGCTCCTACCACTGTGATTTCGGAAATCATGCTTTCCAAAAAACCCGTGACCTGGGAGACCATGATCGGTAATGCCAAAAAATGGAAAGAAGGCGAAATTCTCACAGGCAGGATTCAACTTGAGGAGAAGGAAGTCATTCTGAGTGCCAAAATCGTAGACCGAGAGAAAAAGCAAGTTGAATTTTCTTGGAATGACGACCAAGTAGCTTTTGTGGATTTGGTAGAAGCAAGCGGTGAAGTTCCTTTGCCTCCCTACCTCAACAGGAAGCCGGTAGAGGATGACAAATCCAGGTATCAGACTGTTTACAGCAAAAAAGAAGGCGCTGTGGCAGCTCCCACTGCAGGACTCCATTTTACGGAGGAAGTTTTCGAAAAACTGAGGGGAAAAGGAATCCAAGAAGCCGAAGTCACACTTCATGTGAGCGCAGGTACCTTTCAGCCTATCAAGGTTAATAATGTCTTGGAGCACCCCATGCATTCTGAGCAAATGGAAATCAGAAAGGAAACCGTGGAAAAGCTGCTTTCCCACTCCGGCCAAATTGTGGCCGTAGGCACCACCTCTGTCCGCACATTAGAAAGTCTCTTTTGGTATGGAGTCAAATTACTGGAGTCAAAAGGCAGCGAATTTCAAATCGAAAAGCTATTTCCTTACCAAAACCGATTAGGAATCCCTTCTAGAAAAGAGGCATTGACAGCCATTCTGGAAGAAATGAATTTAAAATCAACAGACACCATTCTGGGAACAACTGAAATTTTTCTTTTCCCCGGATACAAGTTTCAAATGGTGGATGGATTGATCACTAATTTTCATCAACCGGGTTCAACCTTGATTTTACTGATTTCAGCGATTTTGGGAGGAGATTGGAAAAAAGTGTATCAGGAAGCGCTAGATAAAAATTACCGCTTCCTGAGTTATGGTGACAGCAGTTTGTTGTGGATTTAATCGCCTAGATTTCCAAGCTTCTGAATACCGTTGATTAGATCATGATAGTAGGTTCTGCCGACTGGCACGAGATCATTACCTACCATGACTTCTTTGGTATTGATGGACTGGATCTCCGCTACTTGCACGATGTAGCTTTTGTGAATTCTTAAGAATTGATCTTGAGGCAAAACGGTTTCGAATTCCTTTAGAATATTTCTTACCGAGAAAACAGCCTTTTTGGTAATCAAGGTGGTGTAGTTCCCGTCACCCTTTAACCAAAGGATGTCATCAAACTTAACTTTGACCAAACTACCCTCATGCCTGACAAAAACGGCATCCTTAACCAGAAGCTTTGAATCTTGGGAAAAAGGCTTTTTTTCTCCGTTTCCGTTACCATTGCCGTTGCCATTCCTTCTTATACCCTCTAACAGTTCTTTCATACCTCAGGAAGTTTTGTTGATCTAACAGGTGGGTTATCATATTGTTTGAAATAAAGGGTGGATAAAGGGATTATATTTGTCAAAAGCCTTGAATCTGAATTATTATGAAAATCGAGTTTTTGAAAAAACTGCATTTGGGAGTCTCCTGGACTACTTTACTGCTCGTTTTCATATTTTTTTCCTGTAAGGAAGATGAAAAGCCAAAGGAATTTCTATCCAAAATAAATGTGACCGGAATAGAACTAGTATCCGGGACCATTCCAAATGGGCGCACCAATGCAAGTGTCAGTTGGCAGCATCTTTTTACTACTGATCTTCAGGTTACTTTTAAAAGTAATGTTGATGGTAAAACCTATGATCTGAAGGTCAACCCCAACGATTTTTCAAAAACTTATTCTCTAGACATTCCTGAAGGCACCTACACCTACCAAGGGACCTCCCCAGGTACCAATCCAATTTCTGCCGAACTACCGATCACAGTGACCGGGGAAGTACAAGTCGGTGCTTCTACTGTAAACCTCAAACTGAAAGGATATTCTGCGTATGGACTTTTGACATTTTCAAAAAGGAATGTCCCAATCCCACCTTCAATACCGGGAACGACAGCTTTCCCTCTTTTTGAAAAATCAGGTTTTTACTATGTGTATCACAAGGAAACTTCACTTAAAGTGGATGTACCACTAGCTGGCAGTAAGAAAATCAGGCTACCCGTCACCAATTCAGCGTTTTCTCATGCCCAATTTCAATTTAGAGTGACAGGAGATACAGATCCTGATCAGTTTATCAACCAGGATTTTAATCTTAACCAAAGGACTTTTATACTTTCCGCGGAGGGATATCCCACTGAGCTAGCTCCTTATCAACCCGCGGACCTGCCTCAAAGTCAGCGGGAGACTTCAGGATTAGCATGGATTCAAGGGAAACTTTTTTCTATCAACGACGGTGGAAATGCCGCCGAAATCTATGAACTCAATCCTCAAACAGGTGTGCTAATCCGTACCATTACCGTGGAAGGGGTCAGTAATATCGATTGGGAAGACTTAGCAGTCAGTCCCACTCATCTTTATATCGGAGACTTTGGCAATAACCAAGGAAACAGAAAAGACCTTCGGATTTTGAAAGTTTCGATCTCCGATCTAATGAACCAAACCAAGGTTCAACCTCAACTCATCGAGTTTACCTTTAGCGATCAAACCCAGTTTTCCTTTTCTGCTAATTCACACAATTTCGATTGTGAGGCGATGGTTTTTGTCAATGGCCAACTCCACCTTTTCTCCAAAAATTGGGCAGATTCCAAGACCAAACAGTACACCTTGAGTGTCGATGCAGGAAAGCAAATCGCCACATTACTCGGTGAGATGGATACCCAAGGATTGATCACCGGGGCAGATGTAACTTCAGATGGAAAGAATTTAGTACTGATCGGATATGAAAACAAAGGAATCTCCTCTCGGGCCTTTGTTTGGGGCATTCCAAACTTTAATGGCTCCTCTCTTTCATCGGTGAAAGGCTACCCGTTCTTCATTGGCAGTCCGCTCGCTGTTGGCCAAACCGAAGGCATCACGTTAATGGGTGGGCTAGAAACAAAAATCTCGGGGGAGTCGCTTAGCATCGCTGGCAACAGCACTCCCCCGAGAATGTTTGAATTAGATTGGAACGGGATTTTTTCTCCTTGGTATTAGTTTCTCATGGACTTGTAGGCATTGATCAATCCATTGGTAGAGCTGTCGTGAGAGGTGACTTCTTCATTACCAGCTAGCTCGGGAAGGATACCATTAGCAAGTACTTTACCCAACTCCACTCCCCACTGATCAAAGCTGAAAATATTCCAAATGACACCTTGAACGAAGATTTTGTGTTCGTACATGGCAATCAGCTGACCTAAAGTGTATGGAGTAATCTTTTTCACCAAAATGGAATTGGTGGGACGATTGCCTTCAAAAACCCGATGTGGGGCGATATGCTCAATTTCCGCGTCCGATTTTCCGGCCTTTTTCATTTCCTCTTTGACTTCCTCGAGGGATTTACCCTTCATGAGTGCTTCGGTCTGTGCAAAAAAGTTGGAAAGTAGCTTCTGATGGTGATCACCGATCGGATTATGTGAATTTGCTGGAGCAATAAAGTCGCAAGGGATCAAATGCGTGCCTTGATGGATAAGTTGATAAAAAGCATGTTGTCCATTTGTTCCTGGCTCACCCCAAATGATCGGTCCTGTCGAATAATTCACCTTATCTCCAGTACGGGTTACATATTTTCCGTTGCTTTCCATATTTCCCTGCTGGAAATAGGCAGCAAATCGGTGCAGGTATTGGTCATAAGGAAGGATGGCCTCAGAGGCCGCTCCAAGGAAATTGGTATTCCAAATACCAATCATAGCCAATACCACAGGGATATTGCGCTCAAAGGTGGAATGCCGGAAATGCTCATCCATGGAGTAGGCGCCAGACAATAGCTGCTCAAACTTATCAAAACCGATCACGCAGGCGATGGGTAATCCGATCGCTGACCAAAGTGAGTACCTTCCTCCTACCCAATCCCAAAAGGCGAACATGTTTTTGGTGTCAATCCCAAAAGCAGCTACGGCTTTGGCATTAGTGGATAGCGCTACAAAGTGCTTGGCAACCGCGGATTCGTCTTTCGCTTTCTCCAAAAACCAAGCTCTGGCGGTATGTGCATTGGTCATGGTCTCCTGGGTGGTAAAGGTCTTGGAGGCAATGAAGAACAGGGTGGTTTCTGGATCGACCTTCTTAAGCGTCTCAGCGATATGAGTTCCGTCGACATTGGATACAAAAAAGATCTCCAAGTTTGGGTTCTGAAAAGGCTTCAAGGCCTCGGTGACCATCACAGGTCCCAAATCAGAACCACCAATTCCAATATTTACCAAAGACTTGATAGGCTTTCCGGTGTATCCCAGCCAAGTTCCACCATGAATTTGATCCGCAAAACCCTTCATCTGTGCTAAGACCGCATTGATCTCAGGCATGACATCTTTCTTGTCTACATAGACGGGATGGTTGGATCGATTACGAAGGGCGGTATGAAGTACTGCCCGGTTTTCAGTTTGGTTGATGGCTTCTCCAGAAAACATGCTTTCAATGGCTTGGTGGAGCTCCGTTTCTCTCGCCAAATCCATTAAAGCAGAAAAAATCTCCCCGTTGATGCGATTTTTGGAGTAATCGACAAGCACATCTTCTAATTGCAGACTGTAGCGCTCGAAGCGTTCCGCTTTTTCAAAAAGTGACTTTATGGTTAGTTGCTTGTACTTTTCTTGGAGTGAAACTAATCTACCCCAAGCTGGAGTAGAGGTAGGATTGATGGTATTCATGAAGTCTAGGTAATAAGGTTCTGGCAAAAATAAGCTTTATCCTTGGCTTTAGTAAGATGAATGCTAAAATGGATAAAAGCAAAGACGCAAACTGAAGTTGCTTTTCATATTGAAGTATCTGAAACCAAGGATCGGGTTTTTAAATCAAGAAAAAACCCTGAGAAAAACGGAATTTCCTCAGGGTTCTTTGCTATTAGGCAGCGGTTAGTTTCCGGTAGGCTTGCCTACTGCTTTAGCTTTTCGCTTGAATCCTTTGTTGAATGGCCAAGTGTATTCAAGTGCTTCCATTCCTTTATTGAGATTATAGGTCGCGGAGTCAGTATTTTCCAAGGTACTTTTCAGGGTTTTGGCAAACTCAGGATCATTGAGCAACATTCCAAAGGAATTTTCCTTCGAGTTCAGCTTATCCGTGATGGATTTAAACTCCTTGGTAAGTACCTCAGTGTTGGCACTGGTTGCTTTTAGATTTTCCATGGTCGCTTTCAAGTCAGGTACAATGGTCTGATCAGTCACCAGGTCATTGAGCATATTTCCTTTTTGATTCAATTTGGAGCTAAACGTATTCAAGTCAGCAATCATTTTGTTGCTGTTTGTTGAAGCTCTTTCCAGGTTTGCCAGGATCGTTCTGAAATTTTTAGCCAAAGTAGAATCGGTCATCACTGCACCCACAATGCCTTCTCCTGCGGCTAACTTTCCAGTCAGCAACTTCAAGTCATTGGTGATATCAACAAGGTTTTTGTTGTTTTCCTGAAGGGTCTCCATCATTTTATCGGTGTCCAAAGGCATCACCGCCTCAAGTCTGTCACCCTCTTCAACTACCGGATAATCCGTACTTCCTCCGTATATGACAATGATCTTGTTACCGATCAATCCATCTGAGCTGATGGTGGCCTTGGAGTTTTTCCGTATAAACTCAGAAACGGACTCTTCCACATTCATCTCCACTTCTACTTGAGAATCTCCGTAGAAATTGATTTTTCGGACTGTGCCGATTTTTACACCCGAAAACCAAATGTTATTCCCCGTCTGCAGACCTCCGATGTCGTCAAATACCGCTTTGAGGTGAATTGCCTTTACAAATTTTTTCTGCTGCCCTCCCAAAGTCAGGATTCCGACCACCAAAATGGCGATTCCCAAGAAGACAAAAATGCCCACTAGGACAGATCGTTTATTTTCTCCTCTCATGAGTTGATAAAATTATAATCGTAGAAAGATTTGATTCGCTCATCGACTGCTCTTGGAAAAACTTCCTCAAATGAGCCCATCGCTTTAAATTTCCCATCCAACAGTACCGCCATTCGGTCGCCTGTCTGCTTGGCACAGGCTAAGTCATGGGTAATCACAATGGAAGTGGTTTTATATCTCTCACGCACTTCATTGATCAAGTTATTGATATCGACGCATGTGATCGGATCCAAACCGGCAGTAGGCTCGTCATAGAGCATTATCTCTGGATTCAAAATCAAGGTTCTTGCCACACCGATTCGCTTCTTTTGACCACCTGACAGCTCAGAAGGCATCTGATTGATCGTTTGAGGTAAGCCAACCGCCTCCAACAATTCCTCGATCCGCATGGTGATTTCTTTTTTGGTCAGATTCTTCACGTTACGAACCAAAGGAAATTCCATGTTTTCTCTCACGGTCATGGAATCATACAAGGCTGAGTTTTGGAAAGAAAACCCAATCTTAAGTCTTAACGCATTCAAGTCTTTGGTAGTGAGTGTTGACACTTCTTTTCCCAAAACCTGCATGGTTCCGCTGTCCTGCTTGAGCAAGCCAACCATGATTTTGATGAGTACTGATTTTCCTGTACCAGAGCGACCGAGCACTACGAGGTTTTCCTCCCGATGCAAATCCAGGTCCACACCCTCCAATACATCCAGATCCCCGAAGGATTTGTACAGATCACGTACGATAACCACTTTCTCCCGAGTATCCATAGCTTACATTGATCTGATTGCGTTGACTATCTGAAGTGCCAAAAGCTCCTCAATAAAGATCAAAAACATGGAGATAACCACCGCGGAATTGGCAGCTCGACCCACGCCTTCTGTTCCCTTGGAAGAATGATACCCTTTGTAGCAACCGACGATTCCGATGGTAAATCCAAACACCAAGGATTTGATCACAGAAGAAAATACATCCAAAAAGGTAATCGCATCAAACACCTGCACAAAGAAGGTAGAAAGACTGACCAGCTCTTTTCCATTTACGTTGATAAATGAACCCATCAAAGCCACGAAATCCGTGTACATCACCAAAATCGGGATCATAAATGTGGTCGCCAACACTCTGGTCACCACCAAGAACTTAAATGGATTGGTAGCAGATACCTCCATGGCATCGATTTGCTCGGTCACCTTCATCGAACCAATTTCTGCACCGATACTTGAACCAACCTTTCCGGCTGCAATCAATGCGGTCACCAAGGGTCCCATGGCTCGCACAATAGCAATGGCAATCAGGGCAGGCAACCAAGAGGTAGCCCCAAATTCGGATAAAGAAGGTCGGGATTGATTGGTAAATACAATCCCCACGATAAATCCAGTCAGGGAAATTAGAGGAAGGGATTCAACCCCAATACGATAGCATTGATGAATAACTTCTTTGAATTCGTAAGGAGGCAAAAAGACCTCCTGAAAGAATCTTCGGACAAAATTCCAAGCATCAGCCAGTCCCGTAAAAAACTTGTCAATTTTCTTCGAAAGCAGGGGCTTTCGATCGTCTGCTTGTCCTGCCATAGTTTAAATCAGATGCTCGAAAATAAGGATTTTTCTTAAAAGGCGGGGTGGAAATTGACTCAAGCGGTCAGGATTTGGAGAAGATCGGAGTCAGACAGCGGTTTTTCGAAAAAACCCTGAATTCGTTTCTCCTTATTTGCTTTAAGCCTATCAGCAGGAATTACCGAACCAGTCACAATGAATACTTTTCCTGTAAAGCCAGTTTTGAAAAGTTCTTCTAAAAAAAACCATCCGCTCATTGACTCGAGGTTGAGGTCAGAAATGATGGTTTCCACCTGATGATTTTTCATAAACTCAAACAAATCGCTTGGCTCTTCGAAAAAATCTAACTGAATATTTGATGTCAATTGAAGTGCTCTTTTTCTAAAAAGTAAATGCTGGATTTGATCATCATCCAGAACTGCGATTTGTTTTTTATTATCCTGAGTCATCCGACTTTACTAACGCTAATGAGTATCCAAAAATTGGATTGAAATGTGACATCAAAGAAACGAAAGAAAAGGGAAAGCCGGATTTATCGAAAGGTCTAATTTATTTCGTGCCTAACACGAATCAAGGCGATTTTCATATTTTTAGACAAGACTAATCTTTTTAGATTAAGCAAATTAAGACAGCTATAAAAGTGTTTTAACTCAATATTTATCAATAGTTTAATTACTAAAATATAAAGCTTAACTTCTTATTTAATTCGGTATTTTTAGAGAAACACATCGCTTCTTTTAACTACCTAAAAAAAATTACGCGATCCCCTACCCTACCTCAAAAAACCAGAGGTAATTGACATCCAACCCTCTTACAAAACTTGGCTTATCGATATATTGCCTTTATGGAAAGCGAAAACCAAAAACATAAAAACAGGAGCAGATTCACCCGGGCTATCATTTATTTGAGAGATAGGTTTGATCTGGAAGAGGGTAAAGAAGACGAGTTGGAGACCATCGATTATATCTCCAAAAACGTCGAATTCAAGGGCGCAAATCTGTGGATTTTGATCTTCGCAATTTTCGTCGCTTCCATCGGACTGAATGTCAATTCCACCGCAGTGATCATCGGCGCAATGTTGATTTCTCCCCTGATGGGTCCGATCATGGGGATTGGTCTTGCAGCTGGGATCAACGACTTTGAATTACTAAAACTATCCTTTAGAAATCTGGCAGTGGCTGTTTTTATTTCTATCCTTACCTCTACGCTTTACTTTTACATCACTCCTATTCATGATGCCCAGTCCGAACTTTTGGCACGTACTGAGCCTACCGTTTGGGATGTACTGATCGCTTTGTTCGGTGGCTTGGCCGGCATCATCGCAGGCTCACGCAAAGAGAAAAGTAACGCCATTCCCGGTGTAGCAATCGCTACCGCCTTGATGCCACCTCTTTGTACCGCTGGCTATGGACTGGCTACTGGTAACCTTCTTTACTTCTTTGGTGCCTTTTACTTATTTTTCATCAACTCGGTTTTCATCAGCTTGTCGACGTACCTGATCGTCCGGTTTATGAAATATCCCAAAAAGCAATTTTTAGATCCAAAGCGCGAAAAAAGAGTTCAAACCTATATCACAGTAGTCACCCTTTTGACCATAATTCCAAGCATTTGGCTGGCTTATGGGATTGTGAAAAAATCAATTTGGGAAGAGCAGGCCAGACGATTTGTCAATGTGGAATTTCAATTTCCAAAAGCACAGGTTTTGAGTACTGAGTTCAAGTATTTGCCTGAAAAAACAATTGAAGTCCGCCTGATTGGGGAAAACATAACCGAGGAAGAAAAAACCCAATTGGAAAATAAACTTGGATCATTTGGGTTAGAAAAAACCATACTCCAAATCATTCAAAATGGATCCGCCACAGATATGACTATGCTCAGGAATGATATTTTGAAGGATTTATATGAAAGAAATGAAGCATTGATCCAGGATAAAGACCAGAAAATACGGCTTCTGGAAAGTGAAATTTCCCAAGATGCTTCCATCAGAAGTCTCAGCTTCCAAATCGCTAAAGAAGCCAAAATCAATCATCCCAATCTAAAAATGTTCAGCTTGAGCAGATCTCTTTTTACTGATTTGGAAAAAGAAGAAGTAGATACCCTCTTGGCAGCCTATGCTGAGTTTCAACCCAAATCCGCACCTGCCGAACTAAGCAAATTCAGGAATTGGCTAAAAATCCGGACCAAAGCAGATACGGTTGCGCTGATTTTGGATTAAATTGAATTTGTTTATCCTCACTCTCTATGAAAAAGTTACTTCTTACGCTCTCTTTACTTCTTTCTGTAATAATCCTTTCACACGCACAATCGACCTATGATGAAGGCTTAGCCAAAAAACTCGGAGCAGACGAAAGGGGAATGAAAAAATACGTAATGGCTTTCCTACTTAGGGGAGACCGCGTCTCAGAATATACTCCCGAGCAACGCTCAGAAATCCAAGCAGGCCACATGGCCAACATCGGTAAAATGGCCGAGATGGGAAAGCTGGTTTTGGCAGGCCCTTTCTTCGGAAATGATGACCTACGTGGTATTTACATCTTCGATGTGCAAAGCATTGAGGAAGCCAAAGCCCTCACGGAAACTGACCCAGCCATCCAAGCCGGTGTACTGAAAATGGACCTGAAAGAGTGGTACGGTTCTGCTGCGCTCATGATGGTAAATGAGATTCATGGGAAGATCGCTAAAGGAAGTATTCAGTGATCAGTCCCAGGGGTCAGACATCTGCTGACTGAACACTGACCACTGAAGACTGGATTCACCTTCCACAAATCTCCTTATACGCACAAAACGTGCACTTTTTCTCATCCTCCGTTTGATCAAAAGGAACCTCGTGGTTGAAGATCTCAGACAATAATCCGCTTAATCCGCTTTCAAACTCGGCAGCAAAATCCCGATAATCGGAGATTTCTTCTTTTTCCATGATTAGAAATGGACTGAACTGAGGATTGTAGATTTCCTTAATATTGAAAATTCCGGGTTTCAAAGGAAGCTGATTAGCTCGGTGCTCGTATTGATAGAAGTAAGCATAGAGCAAAGTTTGCATGGCCGCCTTGTTTCGCTTGTCATCTTCCCGATCAAAAAGCGAAGCGATCGAACTCACCTTTTTATTGTCCTTCCCGGTTTTGTAGTCCAGCAATCGCACGACGCCGTCTTTGATGTCCATGCGGTCAATTACGCCTTTCAGCGCGATCTCTACCCTACCCTGAGCAGTTTCCACAGGAATTCCAGCCTGGTACTCTTTCTCCAAACCAATCACCCGGAAAGGGCCATTTTTTTGGTCATAGCTGAGAATTTCCTTGACATACTTGATAAAAACCTCCCGGGCGATCACCAACTGCCCGCTTAGCTCAAACTCCTCTTCTGCTTCCTTTTTATAAAACTTGCGAATGGCCTTATCTACTGCTTCGGGCACCTGAGGTAGCAAGCGATCAATGGTATGAGAATCGATATCTCGGTGAGATTTGCCCTCTTCTACTTCATACAAGAATTCCAAAGCGCTGTGCAAAAGTGTCCCAAACGTCATCGGATCGATCTCCGACACCACTTCCTCCTTTTCCTTCAAACCCGCCACATAGCGGAAATAGAATCTTAAACGACAATCCAAATACATGGAAAGAGCCGAAGCGGAAAAGCTTTTTGCATAGGAATCTTCCTCCTCATTCTTAATATAGCTGGATAGCCGCTGCAAAATCTCTGGCGTCTTTTCCAAGGTGATCTCCTTACCGGGAGTCAATTGCACGGGAATCATCACGGTCTCAGGTTTGGCGACATGTAGCTCCGCCTGCATCTGCTGCACAAATCGGCTTACCTCGTTGGCTTTTCCCTGATCAGCTGCTGTCGTGTAAATCAGGTGAACCTCTTCAGCCCTATGCAAAAGACGGTAAAAAGTATAGGCATAAATCGCGTCATTCTGCTCCTGCACCGGCAAGCCAAAAGCACGGCGAAGGTTAAATGGAATCATCGAATTGATGACTCCTCCAGGAGGAAAGCTGCCCTCATTGACATCACAGATGATCACACGGCGAAAATCCAAGTTTCTTGACTCCAACACGCCCATGATCTGCAGACCCTGAAGCGGTTCTCCTTCGAATGGCAATTTCAGCTCTCTAAAAATCTGCCGAAACAGCTTCAGCACAAAGTCCATCTTCAATCCCTTGTCCTGGTTAGTTCGGAAAACTTCCTTCAATCGATTCAGCTGTTTGAAAGTTTGGTACAAATAGCTTCGCTGAATGACATCTTCTTTCAGTTCCTGCGCCAAGTATTGGATGATTTCTCCCAAATAATCAAAAAGATCCTGTGGCTCGACCTTTCGGAAAACCAGTTGAAACAAGGTGCCTTCTTTAGCTAAAGCTTCTACTGGCACATCCAAGAGATTATCCAGCTTGATCTTTTCTGAGATTTCCTTGGAAAATTCCGAATCCGAGGCTTTCAGGTAAGAAAATGAAAGCAAGTCAATGACCGGCTTGTGGTAAAAGAACACCTGGCCATTTTTCCACTTCGCATAGCGCTGCAAATCCAGTACTGCATCCAAAAAGGCATAAATCGGCGCATTTCGGATGGGGTAACCCATGGTGACGTTGAGCTTGGAAATCGCCTCAGGAAGGGTATGAAGTACAGGAAAAAGTAATTGCTCGTCGGGCAGGATAATCACCGTTTCTTCCAAGGCTTCTTCAGTCCCTACCTTTTCCAAAAGTTTGCCAACCAAGTTGGCCTGATTGGTTTTCAGCGGAATGGCATGGGTATGGATTACTGCGGCTTTTTGGCTGATTTCAGCGGGGATTTCCTCCGGGAAAGTCTTTCCCAACACGGGATCTTTTTGGTAATCTCTGAAAAACAGCCCCGCTTCCTGGAGTCGGTCTTCTAGGTAATAGGCATCTACGTCCCAGAAAATCTCCGCCCCAAATTCATTCACAAAATGCTTGATCAGCTTTTCCTCGGTCAGGGTAAAGGCATTAAAACCCACAAAGACTACGTGCTTCTCAGGCTTTGTGATAAGGTCTGTATTTTCCCCTACCTGCCTGTACAATTGACCGGAATAGGCCAAACCCGCCGTACGAAGTCTTGCCTGAAATCCCTCATAGAGTTGGGCCAAAATCTGCCAAAACCTCAGGAATCGCTCTTGCTCGGATGCATTCTGCCGCTCAAAAGCTTTCCAAAACTGCGAAATGAGCTCTTTTTGCTCCTCGGACAGAAAACTTAAATCAGATTCAAATTCCTTGATTTCGGCCAAATTGGTGTAAACGGTCTTTGCAGGAGCCAAAAACTGATCGAGGTCGTTGAAGTCTTTCAGGATCAATTCGCCCCAGAAATAAAAGCGATCAAAGTCTTCAGGCTCGGTTTGAATCTGACGGTACAGCTCATACAATTCAAATATCAAAGTCAGATCATCCGCAGGCGTATTCCCCGCCAATCGGTAAAATAGTTGCTCGATCGTGATCACCTCCGGCATCCAAACCGGCTCCTTGATCAATTCTCCCATGTATCGGGTGAAAAACAAGCCCGCACGTCGGTTGGGAAGGACGACAGTGATTTCCTTCAGGTCTCGACCCGACTCGAGGATCTTTTGGGCGGTTTCTTTCAAAAATGGGTTCATACTTCCAAAATTTCAGTGGGTTCGAGATAGCACAAATAACCTTTGACCGGGAGTTGACTGAGTTTGGCAACCAAGCCCATGTATTCTTTGACTTGGTTTAGATGGCTTTCCCGCTTTTCTCCGGTTTTAAAATCAATGACCAAGGCTTGATCTTTTCCGATCAGGATTCGATCAGGACGCTTTTGAGCTCCTCCGGGAAGCAAAATTCCCTGTTCAGAAAGCGACTGGTAGGCCGAACCAAACCAATCCTGAATCTTATCCAAGGCAAACAGCATTTCCAATTGAACCTTAACTTCCTCAGCCGTGGCCTCATCCCATCGCCCTTCGAAAGTAAACTCACGAAGCAATCGCAAGGCGTCCTCCAAGCTTTGGGAATCAGCCAAAAGCTCATGAATAATCACACCCAGCTTTCTCTGATTTCTGGCCTGCAGACCGTCCTCGGAAAAGTCCCAGGCATAATTCCGCGTTTTGAGCTTTTCCTTCCAGTCCAAAATCTCCCAACGCAAACCCAAAGGTGCTTTCGGTTTTTGATCTTTCGAAGGGATTTTCCTCCCCCACTCTCCCCAATCAAAGGTCATCATACCAGAATTCCAACCTTGATCGGATGGATCGGGAATATGAAAACCAGTGGAAAAGAGCGTATAAAGCACATTTCCGGTTTGGTTGAGTTTGACACCTTCTTTACTTCTGGTAAAGTCCGAAAAGCCCCAAATCACTTCTTCTGCACGGGTAAATGCCACATAGAGCATATTTAGCGAGTCGAGGTAAGCGAGTCGAACTTCGTCTTGGTAATAGTCTGAGAAGTGGGAGTTCTTGAGATCTTTTTGATGCGTAAGGGGAATCACCGTTTCCAAATTTCCCAACTGATACGGCGCCCAAATCACGGGCGCCTGCTGTCCGCTTGCAACGATTTTCCAGTCCAAAAACGGCATAATCACCACTTTGTATTGCAAGCCCTTGGACTTGTGTATAGTCAGGATGCGCATGGCATCGTGATCTTCGGGGATTTTCACCGTTCGCTTGCCCTTATTGAGCTCCCACCAATCAAGGAATCCCATCAGATCGGCCCGATTCTTTTTCACAAAATCAAACACCGCCTCCTTGAAACCGGAGACATACGCCAAGTCCTGCTGCTTTTCCGTCAGTCCCAAAAAGGCCAAACCTTCCTCCATCAGTTCCACCAAAGGAAGCTGAAGAAGCCTGTTTTCCATGGATAGAAGCTCTTTTTCCTTTTCCTTCAACTCCTCAGGAAGACTATGCTGATAAAAGAGTGAATGGCTGAGCTCGACCTCATGAAGCAGGGCATAATAGTGCCAAAGTGTCTTCAGCGCGACTTTATCCGAAGGATTATTAAAGTAAGTGAAAAAGGCCAAAAGGCATTTGACCGCAATAGATTTGTCGATAAAAAGAGATTCCTCTGAAAGCACATCAAAGCGATAACCCGAATCGGGATTTTCCCGATGGTAATTCATCAGGTAATCGGCGATTTCAGCTCCCTGCGCGTTTTTACGCACCAAAAAAGCAATGTCGCTCAATCCATAGCCCTGATCCTGCAGCTGCATCACCAAGCCGGGCAGTTTGGCCAAAACGGTTTGGTCCGCTTCATCTTCCTCTGGTTCCTCATCCTCGGACGAACTTCTAGAGTTGCTTTTTTCGGTAAACTCCAGGTGAATTTTTCCCTGAAACTCGAGATCCTTTTTCTTCTGAGGCACCTTCTGAGCCACTTCTAAAAAGGCATCATTCAGCAGATTTTGAGAATCAACCGCAAAATAGTCCTGCATGCCCGATTGCATCAAGGCAGGCAACTGCTCGAAAAGTGCATTATTGAACTCGATGATTCCTGGAAGGCTTCGGAAGTTGGTGTCCAAGTTTTTTACCTCGATCAAATCCTCCCGAATCTGACGCTGTACTTCATTCAAAAGCAATTCGAGTTTTCCTCCACGCCAACGATAGATGGATTGCTTCACATCGCCTACGAGCAAATTGGTGTTTCCGGAGGCTAAAGAGTTCTCTAACAAAGGCCGAAAACTTGACCACTGAAAGTCGGAGGTATCCTGAAACTCATCGATCAGGAAGTGGCGGTATTGATTGCCTATTTTCTCATAAATGAAAGGCGCCTCGTTACCTTCCGTGATTTGCTTGAGAAAGTCATTGACATCCGAAATCAGCAAAATACTCTCCTCATCTTTCAGGTCCCGAAGTTCCAAAATCAAGTCTCGGAAAACTCCAAAAGCATTCAAATTACGCTGCAAAGCGGAGAGCGTATTCCAGTGAAGGACTTTTTCTGGCCAAGAAAAAAGAATGGCAATCAAACCGCCTTCAGCTGCAGAAATGATGTTGGCGGCATTTTTTGCTCCTTTGGAAAACCAATTAGTAGAATCCGGCAAATCCCGAAGCATCACTTCTGTGAGTTCGGGAAAAGGAAATTTTGGATCTCCCAATCGGGAAAATCGCAACGCAAAACTTCTCGATCCCCCTTTGAAATCAGTCCATTCTAGTCCGAACTGCACCCGAATCGACTCCGATTTTACTTTCATTTCTTCTGCCTCGGCGATCAGTTTTCGACGCTCAGTATGCAATTGTTTTCGGAATTCTCCCAAAAACCCTTCCTGAGCCACACTTTCCTGGAAAAGTGCCCGAAAGGCCTTAAACCGCTCCTGAAAAATCTCCCGACCCAAACCTTTGATGCCGTTTCGGATATCCCAGGTTTTTCCATCTTCGATCTGTTCCTCGGCATAGCCGATCAGCCAAGCGCGGAGATTTTTATCCTGAGCCACCTTCTCCACGATCCGATCCACCAATCGCTCCAAGACCGCATCGGTATCCATCTCCAAGTCAAACTTGGCCTGCAGGTCCATTTCTCTGGCGAAGGATCGAATCACTTTCTGGAAAAAAGAGTCAATCGTACTGACCGAAAAATACCCATACCCGTGAAGAATGCTCAAAAGCGTCTCTCGGGCCCTGCTTTGAAGTTGCTTTTCATCCAACTTTAGATGTTTCATCAACTCCTCATCCAAAAATTCCCCCTGCTTCACCCCATGACTCAGTCGCTCAAGGACTTCCAAAATCCGCTCCTTCATTTCCGCCGTGGCCTTATTGGTGAAGGTCACAGCCAGAATCTGCTTAAAGCCTGACCTTGGATTTTGCAGGGCCAACTTGAGGTATTCCAAAGTGAGCGTGTAGGTCTTGCCCGAGCCCGCAGAAGATTTGTAGATGATGAAGGGTTTCTGGTTCATGTGTCAAAAAGTAACAGGTCGAAGATAGGAAAGCAGGACCTTTTTCCTACAGCCAAAAAATCACTTTGACGATTATTGTCAGGAATCGACTGCGTAAAACCAATTGGAATTCCATGGCTTTTTGGCCATTTTCAAACTCCCGAAACCAATAAACCCATGAAGAAATACCTGATTCTAGTGCTCTTGCTGATTTTTTCGTTGCCAAATTTTGCAAAAGACGGCTACGAACTTTGGCTCGATTACAGACCGATCGAAAATTCAATTATACGCTCGGAAGCAGATCGGCTTTTCTCAGGGATCTTCTTTTTTGGGAAAAATCCCAACTACGAGGCCATCCAAAAAGAGCTTCAACTCGCTGCTCCCAAAATGACCGGTAAAGCGCCTATTTTCTCCACCGAGCGACTGAATCAAACCCAGGTTTGGCTCGGAACGCGGGAGGAATTGGCTCAGGTTTTTGGACTTCAGGATCAGGTGACCATCCGAAATCTGGGGGAAGATGGCTACTGGATGGGGCCGGTGGTTTTTCAGGGAAAGACTTACTTTACGATTGTGGGCAATCGGCCTGTAGGTGTGCTTTATGGGGTTTTTGACTGGCTCAAAAGCCTACAAAGCGGAAGTTTTGACTTGAATAAAGTAAAAATGGAAAGCCCGAAAATTCAGCTTCGCATGCTCAACCACTGGGATAATCTCGACCGAACGGTAGAGCGAGGCTATGCGGGGTTTTCGATTTGGGACTGGCACCGGCTTCCGGGCTACATCGATCCACGATACCTCGATTATGCAAGAGCTAATGCGAGTATCGGTATCAATGCCGTTTCACTAACCAATGTGAATGCCAACGCTCGGATTTTGACCACGGACTTTATGAAAAAGGCCAAAGTGCTGGCCGATATCTTCCGACCCTACGGCATCAAAGTTTTTCTAACGGCCCGTTTCTCCGCTCCCATCGAAATCGGAGGACTCAAAACTGCCGATCCGCTCGATCCGGAGGTGATTGCTTTTTGGAAAAAGAAGACAGACGAAATGTATCAGCACATTCCCGACTTTGGGGGATACCTCGTCAAGGCAAATTCCGAAGGACAGCCCGGGCCGCATGAATACAAGCGAACCCATGCCGAAGGTGCCAATATGCTTGCCGATGCTTTGGCCCCGCATGGCGGAGTGCTGATCTGGAGGGCTTTTGTCTATTCTCACGAAATCGACGAAGACAGGCACAAGCAAGCCAATCTGGAATTTGTGCCGCTGGATGGAAAATTTCGTGAGAATGTGATCATTCAGGTCAAAAATGGCGCGATTGACTTCCAGCCAAGAGAGCCTTTCCACCCACTTTTTGGGGCAGTGAAGCAAACCAATCTTGGAGTTGAGTTTCAAATCACCCAAGAATACCTCGGTCAGGCCACCCAACTCGTTTACCTTTCCCCGATGTGGGAAGAAGTGCTGCGAAGCAAAACCTTCCGTCCTACACCAACCGCTACCGTGGCTGGAATTGTGGACGGTTCGGACTCCGGTCAAAAGCTCACCCTCATGGCTGGCGTATCCAATATCGGCACGGACCGCAACTGGACAGGGCATCTCTTTGGCCAAGCCAACTGGTATGCTTTTGGGCGGTTGGCGTGGGATCCATACTTGAGTTCGGAGCAGATCGCTGAGGAATGGACCAAGCTAACCTTTGGCCAAAATCCCGAAAATCTGGTCAACATCAAGGAAATTATGCTCAATTCCCACGAAGCAGCTGTCAACTACATGACTCCGCTTGGCTTGCATCACATCATGGGATGGGATCATCACTACGGCCCGGGACCTTGGGTGACCGGTGGAAGAGCAGATTGGACTGCGCTTTATTATCACCGTGCGGATAGTTTGGGAATCGGTTTTGACCGCACTGCTACAGGAAGCAAGGCTTTGGAACAATACGCTCCTGAACTTATCCAAGCTTGGTCCGACTCAGAGCAGATTCCTGAGAAATACCTGCTTTGGTTTCATCATCTGCCTTGGGACTACACCATGAAATCCGGAAAAACACTTTGGGAAGAAATTGGGCTTCATTACGATCAAGGTGTAAAAAGTGCCCGAAAAATGAAAAGCACTTGGGAAACCCTCAATGGTGCGATCGATCCAGAGCAATTTTCCCATGTGAGTCAACTTCTTGCAATCCAAGTCCAAGAAGCCGAATGGTGGAGAAATGCCTGTCTACTGTACTTTCAATCCATATCCAAAAGACCATTTCCAAGCGAAATCGAACAGCCCGAGGGAGATTTGGAGTATTATAAAAGCCTGAGATTTCCCACTGCGCCGGGGATTCGGCCGAGGTGGTAGAAGAAAAAATCCTGCTTCCGGAGAAGCAGGATGACAAAATCTGAGGTGTGTATTTCAGCCGAAGGCTGTATTTCTATTTTATTTCCATCCTATTTCTGATTTTAGAATGATATCATTTCCAGTCATTTATACGTACATTAGAACATTCATACGCATACGATGAAAAAGAAGCTCAATATCACCATCGAGGAAAATCTGCTGGAAAAAATAAAAGCCTACGCGGAGTCCAAAGACCGAAGTGTGTCGGATTTGGTGCAAGAGCATTTTGAGACCTTACTTAAACCTCGACCGACCTTGCCTAATGGGATGACTTTGGTGGAGTATATGAAGTCACTGCCGAAATCCAAAGTCGAATTTCCTGAAGGAATAGATTGGAAAGAGGAGTACTACCGTGCCAAAGCCAAAAAATGGGGCTATGAAGATCTTCTTTGATGTAAATGTGATCTTGGATTTCTTTCTGGAAAGAAGCCCCGACCAGGATCGATTAAATGAATTTTTTCTAAGAATTGAGGAAGGAAAAATTCAGGGATTTATCTCGATTTCAGTGCTCCAAACTTGCTGTTATTACCTCGAGCTTGCAAAAGGTTTGGAAGTAACTAAAGAAATTGCAGGTGTAATTGCTAAAAGATTTGACTTTTTGGAAGGCTCAAAATATGAGGTACTTAGTGCCATTGAATCTGATTTTGATGACTTAGAGGATGCTATTCACTATTTTATCGCTATCAATTCTGAAATGGATGGAATTGTAACAAATGATCAGAAATTTTTAAGGCACTCCAAGCCACAACTTCCAATTTTGACACCCATTCAGCTTTTAGAAAATCTTTAGAAGAAAAAATCCTGCTTCTGGAGAAGCAGGATAAAAGAATCTAAGGTGTGTATTTCAGCTGAAGGCTGTATTTCTATGTATTTCAACCGTATTTCTACGCTAAATTTTATTTAAAACCTTCGAGGTTTTGAAAACCTCAAAGGTTTAATGCCTCCCAAAGTATCTCCACAGGATGCTTGGCTTTTCTTCCAGTCCCATCGGCAATCTGATGTCTGCACGAAGTACCAGGAGCTGCGATCAGGGTGTCTGCTTCTGCCTTTCTCACTGCAGGAAACAGCACCAACTCTCCTACTTGCTGTGAAAGATCAAAGTGCTCTGCCTCATATCCAAAGCTTCCCGCCATGCCGCAGCAACCGCTTGGGATGGTTTCCACAGTATAATTAGCCGGAAGAGAAAGGATCTTCTGAGTCCAAGTCAAAGAGGAAAGTGCCTTTTGATGGCAATGTCCGTGCAGCTTGATCTTTTGGGATTTGGAGGTAAAGGCTTCAGGCTTGATGTTTCCAGCTGCCACTTCCTGACCGAGAAACTCATCGATCAACTTCACATGAAACTTGAGTTTTTTCGCTGCAGGCACCAACTCAGGGCTCACAATCCGTGGATATTCATCGCGGAAACTCAAAATCGCGGAAGGCTCCAAACCAATCAATGGGGTATTGCCATCGATCAATTTTTCGAACGTGCGGACGTTTGCTTCCGCATGTTTTTTGGCTTTGATCAAAAGCCCCTTGGAAAGTGCCGATCGCCCGCTTTCCTGGTGATCTACGATTTTCACTTCATAGCCGAGTTTCTTCAATAGAGAAATTGCCTTGATGCCGATTTGGGTATCGTTATGGTTGGTAAATTCATCGACAAAGAAGTAGACCGACTTGATGGTTTTTGTCGGACCAGCCAAGGTTGGATAGTTCTTTTTATACCACTTTCGGAGACTGATTGAACTGATTTCAGGTAGGTTTCTATTTGGAGCCACATTTAGAGCCTTCTTCATCAGTCCTCCAGTCAGAGAATTGCTTAAGAAGAAATTGGCGATGCCTGGTACTTTTGCTCCCAATTCGTTCAACTCGTTGATGTAAGCAAAAGCCTTGGATCGAAGCGGAACCCCGTTGGTCTTCTGGTATTGATAAAGAAATTCCGCCTTCATGCTCGCCATGTCTACTCCGGAAGGACACTCCGCCGTACATCCTTTGCAACTCAGACAAAGATCCAAGGCTTCTTTGATCTCGGGATGGTCGAAGGCATTCTCCTTTTTATCTAAAGTCAAAAACTCACGAAGGGTATTTGCTCTACCACGAACGGTATCACGTTCGTTCCGAGTAGCCATAAAGCTCGGACACATCGTCCCGCCCGAACCCGGAAGCTTGCGGCAATCACCTGAACCGTTACATTTCTCCGCCAAGCGAAGAATGCCCCCATCGGCAGAATAATCAAACACCGTCTCATGCTCAGGAGTAACCATTCCAAGCTCGTAGCGCAGGAACTTATTCATCGGTGCGGCGTCCACGATTTTGCCGGGATTGAAGATATTTTTTGGATCCCAGGTGTATTTGATTCGACGGAAAAGCTCATAGTTCTTTTCCCCCACCATCAAGGGAATAAAAGCCGCTCGCACTCGTCCATCTCCATGTTCGCCGGAAAGCGATCCCTGATACTTCTTCACCAACTTGGCCGAAGCCAACGAAATCTGGTAGAATTCCTCCACATCCTCGGCCTTTTTCAAATCCAAAATCGGACGCATGTGGATCTCTCCTGCACCTGCGTGGGCATAGTGAACCGGATTTTGGTTGAATCCTTTCAGAATCTCATCCAACTCATCAATGTAATCTGCCAAATCCTCGATATCCACGGCGGTATCTTCAATACAAGCCACCGCTTTTGGATCGCCGGGAATGTTTCCCAAAAGTCCCAAACCAGCTGCACGAAGCGCCCAAGCAGAGGCCACTCGGGCAGGCTCGATGATCGGGTAGGCATAGCCATAGCCACCTGCCTTCAAATCAGCGACAAGCGCCTCCCCTTTGGCCATGGCCTCTTCCAGCGTTTTTCCCCGAAACTCGATCATCAAAATCGCCTTAGGATCTCCCTCGACGAAGTAGCGGTTTTTGGAGTATTCGATACTTTCCTTGGTACAGTCCAAGATGATTTTATCCATCAGTTCCACCGCAGTCGCAGGATGCTTCATTGCAACCTGAGCGGATTTCATGCTTTCGTGGATACTTTCAAAATGTGCAGCAACGACGATTTCCACCGGATCAGGAAGCGGATCGAGACTGATTTTAATTTCGGTGGTAAAGGCCAAAGTTCCCTCCGAACCCGCCAACAACTTACAGAAGTTGAATTTTTCCTTTCCTTCAAAAAGTTCGGCCTTTAGCAATTCATCCACCGCATAGCCGGTATTGCGTCGGTGTATGGACTTTTTAGGAAACTGGGCGTGGATTTCTTCCCTGATTTCAGGGTTATTGAGTTCGTCGAAAATCTGCCGGTAAATCGTTCCTTCTAGGTCTTTTTGCCCACACTTCCGGTCAAAATCGTCTTGGGAGATCTCTCCAAAAACCACCTTTTTCCCGTCACTGAGAATGGTATTCAGAGAAATCACCTTATCACGAGTCACTCCGTAGACGATGGAAGTTGTCCCGGAAGAATTATTCCCAACCATCCCTCCGATCATCGCCCGGTTGGCAGTGGAAGTGATCGGACTGAAAAATAGATCATGCGGCTTGAGGTAACGGTTCAGCTCATCTCGAACCACACCTGGCTGCACGCGAACCCAGCGCTCTTCTTTATTGAATTCCAGGATTTGAGTGAAATGCTTGGAAACGTCAACCACAATGCCGTTTCCCACGCATTGTCCGGCGAGGGAAGTGCCCGCGGTCCTGGGAATCAGGGAAGTGCCGTGCTCGGTGGCGAAGTGAATCAATTTTTGGATATCCGACTCTGACTTAGGAAAAGCGACTGCCAAGGGCATCTCCCGATAGACAGATGCATCGGTGGCGTACAGGGTCCGGGTGAGTCGGTCAAACTGCAAACTACCCTCCAATTGGGTGGCCAGTTTTTCTAAATGAGGTACAAGGTTAGGTTGGTCTGAAAGCATGGTCAAAAATAGCTTTCTGCCAAGATTAAAGAAATTAAATGGTCAATTATCACTAACCAAACTCAATTATCAATGATCAAGAATCTCAACGGCCTTGAACATTGTCCATTGAATTTGAAAATTGATCATTTAAACCCTTTTTTGTCCACAAAATAAATCACAGACATGTTCTTCTACCTCTCCCAGTTTCTGAGTTTTTTGGCCATGCCGCTGACAATTGTGTTGATTCTGATTGTATCGGGGATGATTTTTCTGAAGAGAAAATGGGGTAAAAAGATCCTTTGGACCGGAATCGGACTCCTGCTTTTTTTCACTAATCCTTTCCTTTCCAATTTGGCTTTGTTGGCTTGGGAAACTGATTTTAAGTCTTTCGATGAAATAGAAACCCATGAAATCGGCATTGTACTCACCGGAGTCACCAATCTAAGCAAAACCGCCTACGACCGCACCTTTTTCAACAAAGGCGCAGACCGTATCACCCATGCCCTCCAACTCTATCGCATGGGCAAAATCAAAAAAATCCTGATCACCGGAGGACAAGGCCTTAATCCGGTCAATCCCCAATCGGAAGCGGAAGTGCTCAAACGGTTTTTGCTCATGACTGGAATGCCCGAATCGGATATTCTAATCGAAGACCAAGCAAAAAACACTGCCCAAAATGCACAGTTTACTCGCGATTTTTTAGAGAAAAATGGTATCTCCACCGATCAGGAATTTGTTTTGATCACCTCAGCTTTTCACATGAAGCGAGCCAAAGGATGCTTCGACAAAGTCGGACTAGAAACGGTGACTTTTCCAGCAGATTACTATTCCCACGAGGTAAAGTACGACATCCCCTCTCTATTTTTCCCCGACGCAGATTCTATTTCCTATTGGCACAAGTTGGTAAAGGAATGGATAGGGATTTCCATTTATAGGTTGGTTGGTTATATGTAAATCACGGACTATAGAGTCTTGATTATTAGGAATCATATTAGGTTTTGAAAACCTAAAATAGCTCTCAGTTAAACCAAAAGCGTCCTCTGAATCGAATCCCTAAGCTTTGGCTCTACCTTGACTTCTTCAGCAAATTGATTCCATCGAATAATTGCTCTTCTGACCTGATCGATCTTTTCCAAGGGCTTTTTTATATTCATCTTTCGTGCTACTTCCAAAAAATCAGAGTCTGTAATGCTATCCCTTTTACCATTGACTTGAAGGGATTGACTACTTACCCATAAGCTTCCGGGACGATATGCGTGGCAAATATCATATGCTGGTGAAAGTTTCCACTTTCCGCTCTGATCCATTAAAAATGCAAAGTTCTTGGTATGGTCATCACAGTTGCGGGCAAGTACATTGAAGACCATTCGGATAAACATCTGCTCGGCTTCCGGATAGGACAGTCTCAACATCCGCATCGTTTCAAAAACCTGCTCATAACTATACACGCCCACCTGATTAAAATCAAAATGACGCAGTCCACAAAGACTTTGCATGTGGATTTTTTCTCCTAAATCCGTACGGTCAAAGCGTTTGGTCATAAAGTGAGCCCTCCCGTTTTCTTCCAAAAGCCGGGATTCATTCATCTCAATCCCTGCTTCCTTGGCCATTAGATAATAAGCCATTTCTACGCGACCATAGCCCACTGAGGCTCCAAATTGACTGTCGGTAACGCCGTCAAACTTGATCAACCAATAGGTAAATCCTTCGGGGGATTTCACCTGACCACTTTTTACTTCTCCAGATTCAGGATTGAAAGCAATTACCGCTTTAGCACGAGCACCACCTGCAGACGTTCCGATTTTTAGAATATCCGCCAGCGCAGACTCCTCCTCTTTGGAAAGATCGGATTGGAAGTTCTCTTTAGCGTTCAGGATTTTATTGGCTATGGAGACTAAACTATCTAACTCTATACTGCTTGAAGTGCTGATTTCCGAACGAAGTGAAGGCCTGATTTCTAGTGCTCCTACTCCTCGCTTTCCAATAAAACAAAGCAACTCCACGGGATTCAAGCTATCCGTGGGGCGGCCATTCTGAACAAGCCACGCATTGATCAATTGATTGCCATATTTGTCGGGAAGCATATCGGCTAAAAGTCCCGGTAGACCTTTGAAGGTATCAAAAGCATCATTCCGCCCACGTTGGATCTCCGGAAACGTGTACAAACGCTTCCCCTGTCTCAACGGCATCGTGACAGGCGCAATATCCCATCCAGAGCGCAGGAAGCCCTGATCAAACTCAAAGCTCGCCAACTGCTGGGCATCATCCCAAAGAATCGCCCCGGCCAAGCGATCCCAAAGCCAAACTTCTGCTGCAACTACCATTCTGAAGGACGGTCTTCTTCAGCAGCAATATCCGGATGCCTGACCCGCTGCCGCTGATATTTCTTTTGGAGCTTGATGTATTCAAGGGGACTGATCTGCTGACGTTCCTCGAAGGCCTCCAGCAACTGCAACTCATCCAACACCCGAAGGGCTTGGATCAAGGTCAGTAAATGCACTTTTTCGCCACGCTCCAGCAGACTGAGCGTAGATCTGCTCATCCCCGCCTCCGTGGCCAACTCGTCCTGAGTCTTATTGATAGCCATACGCTTCTTTTTGATGAAGTCCCCGATCATCCGGAGAATGGCCATATCTGAAAGCTGTGCGATATCCATGACTTAAATATCATTCATTAAATTCAAAATTACAATTTAATGAATGAAAAATAAATCAAAAAATAGAATCAAGATACTAGACACAAGAATCTAGACTTAGCTATATTAACATTAAATAATAAACGATTTATCATTCACTATAATTAAATAATTGATTTAACGAATTAAATCTCATTCAAATAATAGATTTTCACAAATAGAATAGAGAATTGTTATGGTTAGACCCAAAAGTCTGGTGTCTTTTGCCTTACCTCAAGTTTCCTCCCTCTCTTGTCTCTCGCTTCTTGTCTCTTGCCTCTAAATCTTGATACTTGATACCAGCAATTTGATACTAAAATCTCCTGCTCCACTTCCACTCCCAATCCCAACCTTTCTCCTCCAGCAAAATCGGATGATACCCCATCGCAGCTTTTGCTGAAGGCGCATCAAAAAACCGCTGATCATCGGTTAAAATCGCTTTTTGGTTTCCTTCCTGATCTCTAAAAATCAAATCCATCACCGCTGACGGAATCTCCTTGGAAAATCCACTTCCCGACTTCAAAAGCTGATTTTTCAAAATCCAGTCCAACTCAAAACCAGGCGCTTTTACCTCAGGCGAAGGAATAGCTCTCTCTTTACTCTGCACTTTAACAAAAACCAAAAACTCTCTCAGCAAAGCCAAGCCCGGATTACTGAGTTGACCAGTCCGAAAATCCTCTGGCTCGATGGACGTAATGACATGCAGCATTTTCCTTGCTCTGGTGATGGCAACATTCAGTCGGTTTTCAGCACCAGCTTTTCCCAAAAGCCCAAAATTAGTTATCAATCGACCTTCCCGATTTGGAGCGTATCCCAAAGAAAGAATTACCTGGTCAAATTCATCTCCCTGCACATTTTCGATATTGCGCACTTTGATGGCGGCATCCTGAAAACCAGATTTCCAAAGCAATTCCCGGATCAACTCCATTTGAAAATAATTGCCCGTTACGATCCCGATAGTGTCCTGAGGAGCTTCATTCATGATCAACTGAACTCGATTCAAGACAACCTCCGCTTCCATTCGGTTGATCTGATTTTCCCAGATGCCCTCCACTTTTTCCCAAGAAAAAGGAGTTTTTCCGGCCTTGACCGTGGCATAATCGGGTAAGGTCTCCAATCGATTCCCGTAAAAATGCATATTGGAAAAGTGAATCAATCCCGGATCAGCAGAACGGTAATGCCCTCTCAACTGGAGATTCTCAAAAAAATGAGCCGCCAACTCCAGCAGCGATTCGGCTTCGTATTCCATCCCCTCTTCCTCACTTTCCCATTTCACCTGGTAAAAATCCGAAGGCCGAAGCTGTTTCGAATCCCCGGCTACGACTACTTGCTTTCCTCTTAGCATCGCTGGAAGACCACGCTCCACTGGACATTGAGAAGCCTCATCAAAAATCACCAAGTCAAATACATGATCCGTTGGAAAAACCGCTGAAACTGTCTCCGGACTGCCCAACCAGCAAGGAAGCACCCGAAAGACCTCTTCCCCCAACTCCTCCACCAACTTCCGGATGGACCATTTCTGGCGCTTTTTGCTCACTTGATGCAACAATTCCCGATAAGTCATCCGATTGCCCAGTCTATTGTAATCCAGGTGTTCGGCCACCTGCTCCCGAAGCCTGAGCAAGGCAAGATGACGGGCATTTTTTCGCTTTTCTAGAATTGCGTTTTTGAGTTCTTCCATTTCATGATGGAGACGCAAGGAACCTATTTCGCTCAATACCGGGTGCTGTCGCTCAATCTCCTCTATCCACGCCAGTCTCCAACCATTCCAAAAAGCCAAGACAACTTCCTTCAAATCCAACCCGGAAAAATCCCGCGCAAGTTGCTGTCCCAATTCTCGGAATTTCCAACTTTCTAAAAACAGATCGAATCCCTTCAGCTCGGTAAAAACCGAAGGCCAGTTCAGCGGATTCTCTGGAAAGACCTGTTCCAAGCCCTTCTCCATCAGTTCCAAAAACTGCGCTTCACTCAACCAAAGTCGATTTGAAACCAGTTGGGAAGACAAGCCTTCAGACCAAGTTTGAATCTGATCCAAAGCAGCTTCAAACTCTGAAAAGGAAAGTTTTTTCCAATCCAACAATTCCTGAATCTCAGGAATTGCTTCCCAGCTTGCCTTCCAATACAATAGCTTTTCGACGTGAATCAAATCATTTGAAAACTGCCCAGTGGCATTGAAAAAAGCTGAATTTGGCAATTCGGCTGACTTAGCTTGAATCTGGAGTTTTGACCCACATTCTAGCTGAATAGCAAGAAGATGTTGAGTTTCAAAAGACAGGTGATTTTGAGCTAAGGCCTGGAAAACCAGCGGAAATTTCGACTTGGAAAATCTGGCCTGGAGCTTTCCAAAAAAGCTTTGTGAAAGCGGAATTAAAGCCTCCAGTTCCTTACTCAAACCGGTCAAATCAGATCCCAGCTCCATCTTCCAGGTTTGGGAAGCCTCAATGGCCTGAATCAGGAATTGACGGATCTTGAGGAGGACTTTTTGTTCTTTGGATTGAAAAATAAGCGCGAAATCCTTTTCAGGGAAACTAAGCTGTGTGAGGGAAAATCGCAGCTTTTGAACCTTTTCCAAAAATCCCTTCTCCGACCAAAGTGCTTGAAAAAATGGCTTCGCTTTTTCGCCCAAAAGCACATTGGGAAGCTGCTTTCGAGCATTTTCCAAACCTGTAAGTGCATCGGAAATTTTGGCAAAGTCAGACGGCTGAACCGATGAAAAAGAGATTCTCTTTTCCCAAAAACTCTTTGAAAACCGATTCTGATACCTTGAAAAAATGCTTAAATCCTGTTCAAACCCTTTTGCTTTTTCAAAATCCAACTGAAGCAGATGGGGCTGGGAAAAAGCGGGGCTATTAAAATCCGCTTGAAGGTAGAGTGCCTTGATTGGAATACCCGCAGGCTTTTCATCAAACAGGGCCGTTCGAAGTTCCTCAAACTTTCCGGAAAGTCTGGAAATGGTTTTGGACAGAAGGCTGAGTTCCCGCTCCAATTGAATCGCATCGATTCCCCGATTTTGACTTTGGTAGTCCTCGATGGACTCAATTTGAGTTTTGATCTTTTCAAACAGGACTTTCTGGTCTCCCCGAAAATCATACACCAAACCCAGGAACGAACCGAAACCTGCTTTTTTCAATCGCTCAAAAACCACGTCCAAGGCAGCCCGCTTTTGGGAAACCACAAGGACTTTTTTACCCCGGGCAATGTAATCCGAAACAAGATTGGCAATCAATTGAGACTTGCCTGTACCGGGAGGACCTTGGATCACCAGGCTTTTGCCCTGTCTGACTTTAATAAAGACGCTTTCTTGGGAAGCATCGAGCGGGAAAACCGGAAATAGATTTTCCTCTCTAATTGCTGTTTCTTTTTTCTCCGATAGAAAAAGGTGCTGAAACAGTTCCTCCATAGAACTTTCGGAATGATCCTTTATTAAGGTCTCGTAATCTGAAAACAAAAAACTTCCCTTTTGGGCAAATTGGCCCAAAACGGCGTAAGGCTTGAGAATGACTTTTCCTTCTGAAAATCGCTCTTGATCGAGAGAAATCTGGGAATTGGGAAACGGAAGAATCTGATCCTCCAGCAAGTTGGATTGAACCTGAATGGCAAAATGTTCGGGAATCAATTTGGCCAAGGCCGTCCGAAACTCCAGCGCATCCTTTGGTAGATTTTCCAGAAGTTCATCGGAAAAGTGCTCCGACAAATGCTGATGGGTGGCATGTCTCCAAGCAAGCAAGAAAGCAGGATTCCATTGCCAATTTTCTTCCGAAACCAAATTCCAAAAGCCATTTTCCTTACTGAGTTGAACCGGTTTCAAAAGTAAAGGACTACGGACGATCTGTCCGTTCATCAACTTTCCCTCGGCAAAAAGCCATGTCAGATAGAGACTTTGCTCCCCGGTTTCCTCCTGAGTCAATTGGTCCCGAAAGGCCATTCGAGAGAGTGCCTTGGAAACCTGATTGGCATCCCCTGACCTTGAGTCGAGATCAGGGGAAAGCGTAATTTTCTTTTTGCCCTCAATTGCCTTTCGGATAATTTCAAAGGAAGGTTCTCCACTCAAAAAATCAAACTCTCGCACATCCAACATCCTAGTTCCTTCCAATTTCGGCAAATACAAAGACCTGTTTTTTGCAGACAAGTCTGTAAGCCGATTAAGGTAGGTTTGAAAGATGGATTCGGGCATTTATTTAAAGGGCGAGTCTTTTTCTTTGGCCATCTGATTATAGACAATTCCATCGAGAATTCCCGGTATCCATTTGTTTAGAAACACGGCCAACTTTCCCTGAGAAGTCAACACAATATCTCGCTTTCGTTTCAGGGTAGCTTTGAAAATATGCTCTGCCACTTCCTCGGAAGTCATCATTTTGGACTCGTCTCGGGGAGATTCGCCTTGAGATGAACCGTCGGCGGTGAGGGCAGAATTCCGGATATTAGAGGAGGTAAAACCAGGCGCAACGACCAAAACATGGACACCCTTTTTCATGACTTCGGTTCGAAGGGACTCGAAAAAGCCGTTCATCGCATATTTGCTCGCCGTATAGGCTGTTCGGGCTGGAGTGCCTCTGTAGCCGTTGATGGAGGAAATGCCAATGATGGAACCTCTGGATTCCAAAATCGAAGGAAGGCAGAACTTCGTAGCATAGACTGTCCCCCAAAAATTGGTATCCATGACCTTACGGAATACCTCCAAATCCAAGTCCTGAAACAGCGCCCTCATGGAAATCCCAGCATTGTTGATCAGGATATCGATTCGACCATAATGAGCAAGTGTTTCGGAAGCCATTCGTTGGTTGTCCGCTTCCGAACCAGCGTCTGCAAGAATGGAAAGCACTTCAATATCTTGCGACCGGAGTTTAAGTGCAGTTTGTTCCAGCTTTTGGGGATTGCGTCCTGTGATAACGATTTTGGCACCTTGCCGACCAAATACCTCCGCACAAGCCTCGCCGATTCCCGAGGTAGCACCGGTGATGATTACGACTTTGTCTTTGAAAATCATGGCTAGAATTTGAGGTAAAGATAGGGAATCGGGGGAATTGACGAATTCATTCGAACCGAGACCTTCGAGGTTTTGAAAACCTCAAAGGTCTTCTGCCTCATTTTCCCTAATTTTGCGGCCATGTCGAGAAAAATGAAAAATAAGGTCATCACCAATCTGCTGATCGAGCGCATCGCCTCCGAAGGAAAATGTGTCGGACATCATGAAGGCAAGGTGGTGTTTGTCTCCAACGTAGCGCCGGGAGATGTGGTGGATGTGCGGATTACCAAAGGAAAAAGCTCCTTTATGGAGGGCGAGGCCATCCGGTTTCACGAATATTCCAAGGACCGAATCGAACCTTTTTGCTCCCATTTTGGCACCTGCGGAGGATGCAAATGGCAGCACATCAACTACGACCTGCAGAAAACCTACAAGCGACAGCAGGTTTTGGATCAATTTCAGCGGATCGCCAAAGTACCGATTCCTGAAGTTTTGCCAATTCTGGGTTCGGTCCAAACCCAATACTACCGCAACAAGCTCGACTTTACCTTTTCCAATTCCCGCTGGTTGACCCGGGAAGAAATCAACTCCGGTCAGGAGTTTGAGCGAAATGCCTTGGGTTTCCATATTCCCAAGATGTTTGACAAAATCATCGACATCGAGCATTGCTACCTTCAAGGTGGAATCTCCAATGAGGTGCGAAATACACTTCGCGAATTTGCCCGAAGCAATAACCTCAGCTTTTACGATATCCGAAACCAAGTTGGTTTGCTTCGTAACCTGATCATCCGAACAACTAGCACCGGGCAAACCATGGTGATTGTTCAGTTCGGAGAAAATGACCCTGAGTCAATTTCATTGGTGATGGAGTTTTTGAAAGGTCGTTTCCCGGAAATCACCTCCTTACTTTACGTCATCAATACCAAGGGCAACGAAACCTTCCATGACTTGGAGTTGGTAACTTTTGCAGGTCATCCTTACATCGAGGAGGAAATGGAAGGATTGAAGTTCCGCATCGGTCCAAAGTCTTTTTATCAAACCAACTCCGAACAGGCTTATGAACTCTACAAAGTGGCTCGGGATTTTGCCCAGCTGAAAGGCGATGAAGTAGTCTATGACCTCTACACCGGCACCGGCACGATTGCCAATTTTGTAGCCAAGCAAGCTAAGCAGGTAATAGGGGTAGAATACGTCGAGGCAGCCATCGAAGATGCCAAGCTCAACTCCCAAATCAACGGCATTGAAAATACCCTTTTCTATGCCGGTGACATGAAGGATATTTTGAACGATGAGTTCATCTCCAGGCATGCCAAACCGGACGTAATCATCACCGATCCTCCCCGAGCCGGTATGGACGAAAAGGTAGTGCAGATGCTCCTTCGACTCGAGGCTCCGACCATCGTCTATGTCTCTTGCAACCCCGCTACGCAAGCGCGTGACTTAGCACTTTTGGGAGAAAAATACCGAGTGGAAAAAGTGCAGCCAGTGGACATGTTTCCACAAACTTACCATGTAGAAAATGTCGTACGATTAACTCTCAATTCATGATCTCAGATTTCAACGATCCCGAACTCAGCGGCAAGTATCTCGGCACGATCACGAGTGACTTTGTCAAGATCTGTGATGTACTCAAAGAAGCCTCTTACCAGGTGCGCTCCAGAGGATTTTCGGACTATCCGATATTCCCAATTTCAAAGGACATGCAACCCATCGGAAAAATCTTTATTGGCAAGGCTGAAAAGGATCTGGACTGGAATTATTTCATCACCTACGTAGATGAATTTGTCCAGCGCAAGCTCATCGCTGAGGAGGCTTTGGAAGAGTTTAAAAAGGCCTACAAAGATCCCGACGAGTTCTGCTGCCTCTTCGTCATGGACGGAGCATTTACGAGCTTTGTTTACATTCCATATCCGAATGATTGATTGCAAAAAAGGCTTTAGCATCGAGTTAGCTAAAGCCTTTTTAATTATTGCTAATCAATTCTTTATATTCCATTACTTTTAGATCAGTTTGAAGCAAATAATCCTACTTTTTCATAATCAAGCTAATAGCGATTACATTAGCCAAGCATCTCAAAACCTAAACCCTTGACTTCCAAAACTCTAATTCAAATCGAAAACGCCCACGTGAATTACTTGGGAAAAGCTACTTTTGATCAGCTTAATTTCACTTGGAACGAAGGCCAACACTGGGCGATCACGGGAGACTCTGGCAGGGAATTGACTGCATTTTTAGAAACCTTGAGAGGCACTACCCACCTACCGGAAGGGAGAATTTGGAGGCCATTTGCTGCCGAATACATCTCCCAAAAAACCGAGGAAGGGAGCGTTCACAGCTATCGGGATTTGATTGCTTACGTCTCTCAACAGTACCGATTTCGCAACAAATCCAACCTCCAAAACTTCTATTTTCAACAGCGATTCAATAGCTCGGAAGCGGATGAAGCGGCTACTGTCAGGGAATATTTAGAAGAAAATTCCACTCCTATTACCGGTACTTGGACCCTCGAAAAAGTAGCGAAATTGCTTCGTCTCACTCCCCTCTTGGACTCCTCGATTTTGAAGCTTTCCAACGGGGAAACCCGACGCTTAGCCTTGGCGTTGGGACTGCTTCGACAACCCAAAATCTACCTTATGGATCAGCCCATGACTGGACTGGATCAGGAAAGTCGGGCGGCCTTTGGAGACTTTCTTCAGGCCATCATTTCAGAAGGAATCCAGGTATTGATCACCTCCTCTTCTACCGAAATTCCTGATGGAATTACTCACGTGGGGGAGCTAAAATCCGGTGGAAAAATGGAGGTTTGGGAGCGGGAAAATTACAAGTTGAACAAAGGTCAATCTTTGGATTTACCCTGGAATCTTAAGCACTTGAATGAACTTTTGGAAAGGTTTCCCAAGATTGAAAATGAGGTTATAAGACTGGAAAACGTGAGTATCCGATATGGGGAAAAGATCATTTTGGACCAAATTAATTGGCAGGTAAATGCTGGTGAACGATGGCAACTCAAAGGTAAAAACGGGTCCGGAAAATCTACTTTAATCAGCCTTTTGATCGGAGAAAATCCCCAAGCCTACTCCCAAAATTTCTGGCTTTTTGGCCGAAAAAGAGGAAGCGGAGAAAGTATTTGGGAACTTAAACGACCCATCGGATTTGTAGCCCCCGAACTCGTTCGTTTTTTCCCTGCCAATCAAACCGTACGAAAAGTGATCCTTTCCGGCTTTTTTGATACCATGGGTTTATTCAAAAAAACCACTGCTGAACAAGAGTCAAAAGCTGATCAATGGCTTCAGCTTTTTCAATTGGAACCTTTTGCCAACCAGCCAATCCAGCGGGTTCCCTTAGAGCAACAACGCTGGACCCTTTTAGCAAGAGCACTGATCAAAGCTCCCAAACTGCTGATTTTGGATGAAGCTTCTCAAGGAATGGATGAACGACAGCGGGTGATTTTCAGGGAAACCGTCCAGAAAATCCTCGAGCTCACCCCGATAACACTTATTTATGTGAGTCACTACCAGGAGGATATTCCGGACAAAGTGGATAGGGCATTTGACCTAATCTAGGCTACCCAGTTTCTATTTTTTTATAAGCGGGATAGTTATCAGGATACGCTTTCCTATTTTTCTGTTATTCGCCCAATCTCATGAATACCAGAAGAAACTTTATTCAGCAACTAGGCTTGGGAATGGCTATTCCAGCCCTCTCCAGCTTTGATCTACCCACTAAAGTCATCCCTCCTTTTCCACCTCCAAATCTTCAGGCAGAAGATTTTTGGACAGAACTGAAAAGGCAATTTCCTCTGACTTCAGATCGGGTCTATCTGAATAATGGCACCTTTGGCCCTGCTCCTTTTTCTGTGCTCCAAGCTATGGAAGTGAGCAACCTGCAAATCAATACCTCAGGAGAATATGGCAACTCCGATCAGGAACGCGTGAAGTTGGCTGAGTTCTTCAGAATAAAACCGACTGAATTTTCCATCACCCACAACACCACCGAAGGCATCAACATCATGGCTTGGGGTGTGCCTATGAAGGCTGGGGATGAAGTGATTTTGACTACACACGAACATGCAGGAAATGCCCTCCCATGGCTTAATCGAGCTAAATTGGAGGGAATCGTAATTAGGACTTTTGAACCCAAATCCACTCAAACAGAAAACCTGACTGAAATTAAAAAACTGATTAATCCTCGAACCAAGGTTATTGCAATACCCCATATTACCTGTACAACCGGACTGGTTTTTCCGATCAAAGAAATCTGCGATCTAGCCAAAAAAAATGGGATATTAACTGCCATCGATGGAGCTCACGGAGCAGGAACCTTTGATTTGGACTTATATGGTTTGGGCTGTGACTTTTATGCAGGGTGCTTTCACAAGTGGATGCTTGGACCGAGTGGCACGGCTTTTCTCTTCATAAGAGAGGAATCTTTAGAAAAGCTCAAAGCCCTCATGATCGGAGGACACTCAGACATCGGTTGGGATATGACGGTAAATCCTCCCGAATTCAAGGGTTATGTGCCTTCAGCCCGCCGATTTGACTACGGTACCCAAAGCAAAACTTTGGCAGTCGGGATGGTCGCTGCAGCTGACTTTCACAGTCTGATTGGCAAGCAAAAAGTAGAAGCAAGGGTCAAAGAATTGAATCAATACCTTTTTGACGGCCTCACTGAATTGAGTTCAAAACTTGAAATCTTGACCCCAGAAGAGAAGGAATCACGCATTTCGGTCATTTCATTTCGTCCAAAAACCATGGATTTCAATGCCTGCGGAGCGGAGTTGGGAAAAGCAGGTTTCCGTATCCGATTGGTCCATGAGGGAAAGGTAAATGCCGTCAGAGTATCCACACATGTTTATAATACCAAAGCTGAATTGGATGCATTTTTGAAAGAACTCAATCGAATTTTGGTTTAGCGCTTCTTTTTTTGTTCTGCCCGAAACTTTGCCTCTTCGGCTCTAAATTGAGCTATTTGAGCGATCAATTCGAGGGGTAATTCCCTGTCATAAGGAAATTGAATCGCACCTTTGGAAGTCACAAATTCAGCCAATTCCTTTTTGAATTCCTCCACTCCGGAGTTGGTCGGATAATAGCCCAAATGACTTTTTGCGGCAGCATAGTAAACCAATACTTCCGAAGTCTTGAAAGCTGGCATGTGGTAGCTGATCACCTCTTTTGCCTCTGGTAATGCAGCTCTTAATGTATCCCGGATTTGTTGGAGTTTGGCTTGGATTTCGGGAGAAAACCAGGAAAAGTATTCTTCGACAGAGGTAGGTTTGGGGTTCATCATTGAGGCTGGGATTTTTATCTTTGGAAACAAGACTGAAATTATGGAAAAAAATCTCACTATCGCCCAAGCCCAAGAACTCGTAGATCAATGGATCAAATCCGTCGGGGTGCGCTATTTCAATGAACTCACCAATATGACCATTCTGATGGAAGAGGTCGGCGAACTGGCCCGAATCATGTCCAGAACCTACGGGGAACAGTCTTTCAAAGAATCCGACAAAGGCAAAGACCTAGGAGATGAGATGGCAGACGTGTTGTGGGTCTTGATCTGCCTAGCCAATCAGACCGGAGTTGATCTGACTAAAGCTTTGGAGAAAAACTTTGAGAAAAAGAACATCCGGGATCTGGATCGGCATAAGAATAATGAGAAGTTGAGATGAGAAAAACTTCGATAGATAAAACTTAGTGCTGAATAATAATGCAGACCATTTTTGAATTTGGATTTAGAAAAACATAAAGATCTCCATCAGCCCAAAAATTCATTCTGCCTAAAAGTTCAGCATAATAACCTTCGTCAGGAACCTCAATATTGGCTCTTTTAAGTTTAATATCAATACCTCTTCCAAATTGTGCTACAAATCTCATTAGTTCTCCAGTCTTAGGACAGTTTAGAATTTGTGGATTTTGAATCCAATGAGGCACCCCCAAGTAACCTGGATTTTCTTCAAAGAAATCCGGCATTTTCTTTAGCTTTTTTGACTTTAGGAATTGCTTTTCATAAACCAACTCTGTATCAAACTTAACATACTCATCTTCATAGTTTGAATTTAAATAAGAATCTGAATCCCAAATCTGAGGACGAAATGGATCGGAATAATCTAAAAAAAGTTGTAAAAAGCTTCCATAAATTGGAGCTGCCAAATGAAGATCGAAGGGAAGCCATTCCAATCCTTCTGTTTTCGGAGAAAGCGTTCCAATAAATTGAAATGAGGGACAAGCACCAAGCTTCGGTAATTGAAATCCTTCAGGTAATTCTCCTCCTAAAAAAGAATATCCTTCCTTACCTGCCTTTAATGCAAAATAGTCATGAATTGGGGCTGAGAAGTATGGAAAGCCTATTTCATCTTCTTCAAGCTCTAATTGATCTCGGAATTCATACTGCCAGTTAAACTTTTGGTTCAGTTTACCATTTTCAAAAACCAGCTCCAAGGCATCAGCACTACTTTTAGCCAAAGACCCTGAAATAGCTTGGGTATTTAAAAACCTATAACATTGTTCATCTCCGTTTAATCGTACCTCAGATCCTTCGAGAAAAATTTTTTGTTTCATAATCCAAATTTGTAAGAGCAAGGTCTCAAACAGATTATTTGTCACTTACTATTTTCAAGTGTTTATATTTTGATTTTTAAAGGCCACATAGCCTGTCCCGATCTTTCATCGGGAGAATCTCGCAAGTCTTATAATCTTTCCATTGTGTGACTTTTTAGTCATGCTCGATTTCATCACTCTATTTTTCAGTCCCAAGGATTTTTAAAAATCAGCTGAACTCGGTATCCACCGCACGCTTAAATCAGGTTCGGGCATATCCTTATCCAAAGGAAACATCGGCCGCATGATCCGCTCATAGCCCAGCCTTTCCAAATCTTGATCTACTCCACCCGGAGTCAAGGCCATAATCCAATCTCCACGGAGGTCATACAGTTCGGGCACCAAGTATCCGATCTTTACCACCAAGACATCTGTTTTAGCAGGATCAAGTCCCAGTTCGGTGAAATCCTTCAGGTAATGGTAAGGCTTGCGCTTTTCGGTCACAATGATTTTCAGCGAACCCACCTGCACGACTACCTCCGTCTTGGCATCTTGGTCTCCTTCTTTGATAGCCAAGACTTTTCCCTCAAGTAGCACAGGAGGAGCAAAACGATTGTCCACCATCGCACCTGCAAGGCCTTCCACCATATTTCCGATTCCCGCAGTTTTTGCTTTCGCTACCAAATCCGGTCCCGGGATCGAAGCATAAATCAACTCAGGGCCTGTTTCGGATTTGAATTCAGGCCTTTTCAAGAGTTCGGTCAGCGTCCAAGTCACATCACCCGCACCTCCGGCCGTAGGATTGTCGCCCATATCTGAAATTACAAAAGGCTTCTTCTCGCTTTTCAGCGCCATTTCCACGCTTTCATCCAAATAGGCAACCGGTGCTACAAATTCAAATTGATTTCGGACATCCCAGAAGCTTTTTGCCAAGTATTCGGCACTCTCTTTCACTTGCTTTTCATCATCTCCGGTCACCATCACCACAGCATGATTTCGGGGTTCGTCAGCCCAGGCATACCCAATCCAGATCGCCGCATCAATCACTCCTTCTTTTTTGGTTTCGGGATCTACTTTGGCATAAAGCCCTTTTCCGGGTTCGATGCGAGTGCTTGTCTTTTCCCCAGGAAGTAAGATCGGCACAGGAATCCAAGCCTTGTATTTCGGCTTGCCTTTTCCACTTTCGATCCGATCCAAAAGATTGACCAAAGCCCGCTTTTTGGATTCGATCGCATCTTCATGGGGAGCCATACGGTAGCAAGTGATCAGGTCGGAATGTCCTGCCAACCGCTCAGATACGTTGCCATGCAAATCCATGGAAGTGGAAATGATCGTCTCAGGACCGACCACTTCCCGAATTCGGGTGATCATATCTCCCTCCGGATCATCCAATCCGACCACACTCATCGCACCGTGGATATCCAGAAACAGCCCATCATAAGGGAGATTTTGCTTCAGCATGTCCAGCGTTTTACCCAATAATGATTCATACGCCTCTTTGCTCACTATCCCTCCGGGAATCGCATGGCCTCGAAGGGTCGGAAACCATTGTGCGCGGGCGCGGGTGGAGGAATCTTTTTCCATAAACGGATAATAAGTAAATACCTCCTCTCCCACTCTAGATTTGAATGCTGCTTCCTCGGTCACGGCCGGTGAAAAAGTACTCGACTCTATGGCAATTCCTGCAATCGCGATACGGGGAAGTGGTTTTTCTTTTTCAGAACAGGAAAATAGACCCAACAAAAAGAGGCTCAGAACAAATAGTTTTTTCATAGGAAAGAGATTTCCTTTTGAAATACGGGAAAAAATAGCGGAGGCCAAAATTCGTATTCAAAGTCTGGCTAATGAAAAATGAATAGGAATTGAAAAATTACTTTTGATATCAAATCCGAACCAAGAATCCTCGGTCATCCACTTTTACCACGTCTTGGTACAAATCCAAGGTCAAACAAAAATCGATATCCGATTCTATGCCGTGATTTTGAAGTCGCTTGGCATGGGAAGCTTTGGAGAGGTAACTTTTCAACTGATGTCCTTCCCGCTCAAAAAGTGACTTCATCGCCAAAGCACCGTCTTCATCTGCTTGATGTGTGGACTCAAGGGATTTGACCAAAGCGCCTGCATACAGGGAGTCTTCCAGATTAAACCGTCCTTTCCAACCTGCACAATGAACCAAGACATCCAGTCCCCTCGCTTGGATGTATGAAACTGTTGCCTGAAGGTTGGGAAAAGCTCCAATGAGAATCTCAGCTGCTCCTTTGGATTTTTCGATGGCTTGGGTCCCGTTGGTTGTAGTCATCGCCAACCGTCTGCCTTCGTATTCTCCCGAAAGGTAAGCAACGGGAGAATTTCCCATTTCAAATCCCGTCGCGGTCAAACCGTTTCTCTCTCCACCAATCAAATACCCTTCAGCTTGCATGGCGCGACAAGCCTCCAAATCCGCGAAAGGCAAAATTTCTTTAACTCCACTTGCCAAGGCAGCAACCATTGTGGAAGTGGCCCGAAAAATATCGACCACGACCACGATTTTGCCTTCTACTTCATGGAGATGAATCAGTTCGGGACTGAAGCAGACTTCGATCGAGTTCATTAGGCTTTTAAAAGCGGAAGTTTTTCGACTTGAGCTTTCAGGTTTTTGTTACGGATTTGGATGAAAATCTCAGTTCCGGGCTTGCTGAATTCGGTTTTCACATAGCCCATTCCGATACCTACGCCCATGCTAGGTGATTGGGTACCAGAGGTTACCTCACCGATGACCTCGCCGGCTGCGTCCACGATAGGATAGTGACCTCTTGGAATGCCTCGCTCCTGCATGATGAAACCAACCAACTTTCGGGAAACACCTTCTTCTTTGTGCTTTTTGATCACTTCGGAATTGGTGAAATCCTTGGTGAACTTGGTAATCCAACCCAAACCCGCTTCAATCGGAGAAGTGGTGTCGGTAATATCATTGCCATACAGGCAATAGCCCATTTCTAATCTCAACGTATCTCTGGCGCCCAATCCAATAGGCTTGATGTCAAAGTCTTTCCCAGCTTCAAAAATGGCCTTCCATACGTGCTTAGCATCTGCATTTTTCACATAAATCTCAAATCCACCTGCACCGGTATAGCCCGTACCGGAAATAATCACATCCTGTACACCTGCAAAATCACCGACAGTGAAATGATAGAATTTCACCTCTGAAAGATTAACGGAAGTAAGGGACTGCACCGCTTCAATAGCTTTTGGACCTTGCACAGCAAACAAACAATACTCATCGGAAGCATTGGTCAACTTAGCCCCCATGGTATTGAATTTATTTACCCAAGCCCAGTCTTTATCGATGTTGGAAGCATTGACGACGAGCATGTACTTTTCATCAGAAAACTTATACACGATCAAGTCATCCACGATCCCACCTGTCTCATTGGGAAAGCAGGAATACTGCGCTTGTCCCACGACCAACTTGGAAGCATCATTGGAAGTCACTTTTTGGATCAGTTCCAAAGCATGTGGACCTTCTACAAAAAATTCACCCATGTGGGACACATCAAACACTCCTACTCCATTTCGCACGCAGAGATGCTCCTCATTGTCCGAACTGTAACGAACTGGCATATTGAAACCTGCGAAAGGAACCATTTTGCCACCAAGGGCAATATGAAGGTCATTTAAAGGAATGTTTTTGACGGTAGTATCCATATTTGGGTCGTTTTTTTAACGTGGGCAAAGGTAAGGATTGAGTACGATTAAGGCGCTGTAAAACTGATTTTATGCTAAAGTTTTTACATGAAAAAAGCAGCCATTTCGGGCTGCTTTCATCTAGAGTTTGTAAAATGGAATATAATTAAACGGAGAAGCTTTCCCCACATCCGCAGGTTCGGCTGGCATTTGGATTGACAAACTGAAATCCTTTACCATTCAAGCCGTCGGAAAACTCCAACGTAGTACCGGCTAGGTACAGCAGGCTCTTTCGGTCTACCAGGATTTTGACTCCCTTGTCTTCGAAGACATGGTCGGTATCCGCCAATGTGGCATCAAATCCCAAATCGTACATCAAGCCGGAACAGCCCCCGCCTTTCACAGAAACCCGGATGTTTTCATTTTCAGCCCGGCCCTCCTCTTTCTTCAGTTCGAGAATTCTCTCTTTGGCTTTGTCAGAAACGGTGATCATATCTTTTATACCTTTACTTAATTGATAATGCTTTCGAATGTGGGGAAAACATACCCCTTTCGAAAAAGATTCAACCCAAAGATATAAAATTACCGCATGAGGAAAATCGAACACATCGGAATTGCCGTCAAAGACTTCGAAAAATCAAACGAACTATTCCGAAAACTCCTTGGAAAAGAACACTTTAAAACAGAGATCGTCGAAGGTGAAGGTGTGGAAACCAGTTTTTTTCAGGTCGGAGAAACGAAGGTAGAATTGCTTCAAGCCACCCGTCCCGATAGCCCGATTGCCAAGTATCTGGAGAAAAAGTCTGAGGGAATCCATCACATCGCTTTTGATGTGTCAGACATCCACGCTGAAATGGCAAGACTCAAAGCAGAAGGATTTGAAATCCTGAATGAAATCCCAAAAGAAGGTGCCGACAATAAATTAGTGGTATTTTTGCACCCGAGCAGCACGAATGGCGTATTGGTGGAGTTGTGTCAGGAAAAGAAGTGATCAGGGGTTAGTCGGCAGAAAGTCTGAAAGCAGAATTCGGAAGTCTGAAAAAAGTAAGCAGTGGTCAGTCTCAGTCGGCAAGAAGTCAGAAAGCTGAATTCAGAAGTCTGAAAAAAGTAAGCAGTGGTCAGTCGCAGTTGGCAAGAAAGCAGAATTCGGAAGTCTGGAAAAAGTGATCAGTCGCAGAGTCAAAAAACATACAGAGATTTAGTTAGTAAATAGATCCAGAGAATTTTACAAGAGTGTATTAATCATCGAATGTATCTCAAACTTTAGGTTAGGGCTCGTAAATCGTCATTCGTAAATCTTAAATTCAAATGTCAGCAAAACGAACAGAAATCAGTGAATTGGGCGAGTTTGGCCTGATTGACCATATTAATAACAAAGTACAACTCAAAAACGCCTCCACGCTGAAAGGCATTGGAGACGATGCTGCTGTGATCGATGCAGGAGACCATGTAAAAGTCGTTTCCACAGACTTGCTTTTAGAAGGCGTGCATTTTGATCTTGCCTATGCCCCACTTCCTCATGTGGGCTTCAAAGCAGTAGCGGTCAATGTTTCCGACATCGCAGCGATGAATGCCATTCCCAAACAAATCACGGTTAGTATCGCACTTTCTAATCGATTCTCGGTAGAAGCGGTAGATGCACTTTACGAAGGAATCAAAGCGGCCTGTGAGCACTACGGCGTGGACTTGGTCGGTGGCGACACCACTGCGTCCCGTAGCGGATTGGTCATTTCAATTACCGCCATCGGCGAAGCCAAGAAAGAGCAACTCAGCTTCCGATCCGGCGCAAAAGTGAATGACATCCTTTGCGTGACCGGCGATTTGGGAGCGGCACTGATCGGTTTGCAGATTTTGGAGCGGGAAAAGCAAGTGTACCTATCCAACCCTGACATGAAGCCCGAACTGGAAAAATACACCGTGGTGACCGGTCGTCAACTTCGGCCCGATGCACGGATGGACATCATCCATGAACTCAGAGAACTCGGGGTCGTTCCAACTTCCATGATGGATATTTCAGATGGGTTGGCTTCGGAAATTTTCCATATCTGCAAAGCCTCTGGCGTTGGAGCAACAATCTATGAAGACAAACTTCCGATCGATAAGCAGACGTTTGACACTGCGGTAGAACTGAATATGGACCCGATCACCTGTGTGCTTAATGGAGGAGAAGATTACGAATTGCTTTTCACCATCGATCAAAAGGACTTTGCCAAGCTGGAAAAGCATCCGGACATCCACTTTATCGGACACATCACCAAGCCTGAAGAAGGAAAATACCTAGTGACCAAAAGTGGAACTGCCGTGCAGCTAAAGGCTCAGGGGTGGAAGCATTTCTGAAGAGACAAGATTTTAGAAGCGAGAAACGAGACCAAGGCCGGATAGAAATATTCGGCTTTTTTTGTTACATTTTGCAACTGAAAAAAAGTTGCAAAGGTTAATGACAAAGCTGGATAAGTTAAAGGCAAGATTACTTCAGAAGCCAAACGACTTCACATTTCAAGAACTGGAGACACTTCTTATTGGGCTTGGATATGAAGAAAAAAAGACTGGAAAAACTGCCGGATCGCGAAAAGCCTTTATCCATCCACTAACCAAATCGATTATTCGACTCCACAAACCACATCCATCGCCTATTCTAAAAAAGTATGTTATTCTGGATGTCATTCAAATCCTCACCAACGAAGGCTATATATGAAAAACAAGATCACATATAAGAATTTCATTGGCTCCATTTCATTCTCCTCCGAAGACGAAGTTTTCCATGGGAAAATTGAAGGAATAGACGATTTGGTCACGTTTGAAGGCACGACGGTGGAAGAATTGAAAAATGCATTTCAGGATGCGGTGGAAGATTATCTGGAACTCTGTGCCGAAATCGAGAAGAAACCCGGCAAATCCTACAAAGGCACATTCAACGTTCGAATTAAGCCTGAATTGCATCAAAAAATTGCCAGAAAGGCCCTGATCAAAGGCTACTCCCTAAACCAGTTTGTGGAGAAAGCTTTGGAAGATTTTATGGTCAAAGAGCCGGATTGACTCCCCATTTTGGACATATGATTTCGGATTTGGGATGTCGGATTTCGGTAAATCCCAAAATCCGACATCTGAAATCCTAAACCTTATTCTTCGTATCCATCACGATCGTCACCGGACCGTCATTGATCAGGCTGACTTTCATATCTGCGCCAAATTCTCCAGTTCCGATGGATTTACCAAGTTCGGTTTCGAGAGCGACAATCATTTTTTCATAAAGCGGAATGGCTACATCCGGCTTAGCTGCCTTGATGTAGGAAGGCCGATTTCCTTTTTTGGTACTGGCGTGAAGGGTGAATTGAGAGATCAGCAAAATCTCTCCATTTACGTCCAATAGGCTCCGGTTCATCACTTCATTTTCATCCGGGAAAATGCGGAGATTGACAATTTTTTTGGATAGCCACTCAATATCCTCTGGGCCGTCGGCCTCTTCGATTCCCAAAAGAACCATCAGGCCTAGGCCTATTTCGGCTTTGATTTTCCCATCGATTTTCACCGAGGATTCACTAACACGCTGTATGACGGCTATCATTTGCTGAGGTCTTGCATTTGTCTGGAAAGAATGATTTCAACCGAAGAAGAATGGGAAGAAAGAGCGGTTTTTACCATGGCCTTCGCAACTTGATAGTCGTAGATTGGCCGTAGGTTTTTTGCCACTTTTAACCAAACCAATGGTTTCATAAAAACGGTAGCCACTTGCTCTCCAAACCGGAACTCATGTCTGTTTCCCAACAAAAGCGAAGGCCTAAATAAACCCAAATAATCAAATTGAAAGGCTTTTAGATCTTCTTCTGTTTCTCCTTTGACCTTATTGTAAAAAATAGAGGAGGTCGCATCCGCACCCATGGCCGAGACGTAAAGGAACTTGGACGCGCCAAGCTTTTTCGCCCAAGCGGCAAACCCAATCACCAAATCATGGTCGACGGCATAAAACTTTTCCTTCGAACCCGCCACTTTGATGGTAGTCCCAATACTGGAAAAGGCATGGATTTCAGCTTTTTTCTCGAGAATCCCTTCGAGAAGACTATTGTATTCTCCACCCAATGATTCGGCTCGGATTTTACCCTGCCAATCCCAAGTGGAGATTTTGAATAAGTCTCCGTCAATTTGGATCAACTTTGCATGTTTTAGCGCAAGCTTTCTTCGACCTACACTTAGGATGAAATCATATTGCGCACTTTTCATGAGCTGATGCAGCAATTGCATGCCCACCAGTCCTGAGGTTCCTGAGATTATCGCGATTTTCATTAGAGTAAAGATGCTTGGATTAGTGGAAAAAGCTCTGATTCTAGATCATGATTCTTGTTTTTGGCATACCAAAGGTGTATTTCTTCCAAAAAACCTGCGTAAGAAAGCCCTTTTGAATCATGTTTGTACTCTTTGTGACGATTCATCAAGTAAAGTGGCTTAGGCCCCCAAGTAAATAGCTCTACTTTCAAATCTCCTGTATACGCGACCAATTTGGGAATCGATCTTGCGCCATTCGTCAAATAAGCATCCATTATTTCAGGATACTCATCTCTCATTATGATCCTTAACCTGATTTTGGGATTGAGTTCGGCCAGCTTTGCCATATAGGGAATGGACTGGGCTCCATCTCCGCACCAAGCTTCTGTAATCAGTAACCAAATCTGTGGCTCTCGAATAGACTCAATCAGGGAAGCCATTTTCACCGAAACCTTGGCAGTTTTATTCCAACGGTTCATACGCTGAAGGCACATTCGGGTATAATCCAAATAGGCTTCGCTTTGATTAGCTCCGGTGGTCCTTTTTTCCTCGACGAGTTTTTCAGTAAACTCAACAAATTCCGAATAAGAAAACCCCTTTTCTATCACTTGTTCAGTAACTGGGTGACTCAAAAATTCCATGCAGATAAGATTTTGGGAGTTAACAGCTTAGGTCAACCTTGGGTTCGCTCCCATTCCAAAAATTGCTCGACCTCGTCCTTAACTTTGGCATATACCGCCATGACCACTGAGAGGTCATCTGCAAAACCCAACACTCCCAAAAAGTCTGGAATGAAATCCACCGGCGATAAGAAGTACACCAAAGCCAGTACAATCAAGCCCAAGGTACTGAAAGTAATCTTGTGCTCACCTCGGAAGTGAGCCTTGATCATCCGGATAAAAATCTGGATAGGCTGAATGAACTTCTGAACCTTTGGATTGGTAGCTACCTTGGAGAGCTTAGCTAAGACATTTTGAACAAGTTCAATCAGCTTTTGCTCCTGCCGGATAATGACTTCCACTTGCTTTCCAAACAAAGCTTTCGCTTTTTTCACAATCCCCGGCCTAGGTTCTGAAAAGGCAGTCATCTTGATCAGAAATAAAGTTGGATTTCAGATTTCACTTGCTTCAATGCAAAATTGATTGCATCATTTTTTCGCTCCAAAGACTGGGCAAAAATAGCTTTAGCCAGTTCCATTCCTGATGCTTCTCCATCAAGTGATTGCCTGCTCAGGTTGATGATGGTGGTAACTTCCTCCACTGCTCTTCGCACGGCTTCCCAAGTCTCCTCAGAGAAATATACCTGCTGACTCAGATTGTGATTAAATTCCTCTCTGACTTCAGAGAGCAACATCGGGTGAAGTTCTGAAGCACTGAATTGGGAGGGATTGGATCTCCTCACCAAATTGTTGGGAGTGATTCGTTCAAGAAGAAGGCAAAGTCTTTCAGCAGCCTGAAGTCTGATGGGAAGAATCACCTGTGTATTTTGAGTTTTTAGCTCAACCAGCATTTTTTCCCGATCCTTGGAAAGAAAAGAAATCACGACGAGATACATGCCATACAAGACAGCGCCTGCAGGAAGGATGATTTTCAGAAGATCTAGAAGGTAATCCATGTGTTAAAGTTTCTGTTCGAATATCAGTAATTCTAGCTTGTCAAAAAACCGGCCGAACCCATATTTTTGCCACGAATTATGAACCAAAGCTTACCAAATTTACTTTTCATCCCATGTTGATTCCAATCCAAATCACTCCAAAAGCTGAAGCCGAGATCAAGGATATCATGGCAACAAAAAATATCCCCGCAGACTATTTCCTGAGGGTTGGAGTCAAAGGCGGAGGCTGTGGAGGCATGTCCTATGCTTTGGGATTTGATAAAGCCAAGCCTGAGGATCAGCAGTTTGAGATCCAAGGTATTCCTGTTTTGATCGAGAAAAAGCATTACATGTTTTTGATGGGAATGCAGATCGATTTCTTTGAAGGAGACGAGGCCAGGGGTTTCACTTTTGTAAATCCCGATATTCCCAAACGCCACGATCACTGATTTTTTTGTACCTTCTGTCCTTTAAACCAAAATCACATGAAGGCACTTTTAAGCATTTTGCTTTTTCTGACAATTAGTCATTGGTCTACCGCTCAGGTAAGAAAGCTATCCCCGGGTCAAAGTCCCGGAAATGGAACCATTGCAGACTTTGATTGGCTGGTGGGATATTGGAGCGGGACTGGTCTCGGCGGGGACTGTGAGGAGGTTTGGGCTCCTGCAGTGGATGGTCACATGATCGGCACATTTCGCTTTTGGGAAAATGGCAAGCTGGTATTTTCTGAATTCATGAATTTGGTTGAGGATGGAGAAAGTGTAACGATGAAACTCAAACATTTCGGATCGGACCTCTTGGGCTGGGAAGAAAAGGAAGAATGGACAACTTTTGAGCTAATCGAATTGGGAGTGAACAAGGCTTACCTCAATGGCATGACCATCGAGCGAAAAGGAGATCAGCTGATTTTTCAAGTAAACATTTCAGAGGGCGGTGAGCCAAAGATTGAGACTTTTACTTACAGCAAAAAATCATTGTAAGTATCTGGCTGCAAATTGGTTTATAAACAAAAGATCTAATCTAGCGTACACCAACTTACCTCACAACTAAACCAAATAACCATGAAAAATCTCTTTGTGATCCTTCTCGGTATGTTCACACTCGCTTCCTGTAAAGTTTCTGACCCTATCACAATTGATGGTAGTAAAAACTCTGGAAATCAATTGGTCTATGATCAGGTAAGCAAATCAGCTGACCTAGCAAATAAGAAGACATTCAAAGTCATCGAACAATCTTCTGCCTCTAAAGATATCATCCAGCTAAATCGGATGTTTGAGAAAAAACTGGTTGAAAATGGATTCGCTCTTTCGGCGGAGAATCCTCAATTGTTGGTTCAGAGTGTGGTTGCTTCTGTGAATTTTGAAAAAGAAGAATTAGCGTTTAATAGTTCTGTTGGATTGACGGACCGCAATTCTTACTCTGCACCAAAAAAAGTGACTGGGCAATACGGCAAAGTAATTTTCCTGATCCAAGATGCAAAAACCAACGAAGTGCTTTGGATGGGAACCGGTACAGGAATCTTGACTGCCAATGAAGTATTGAATACTAAGGAAATCAAAACTGCTTTGGATCAATTGTTCGCAGGATTGAAATAAATCGATTCAAAAAAAAATTATTATACAAGGATGATTTTCAATAAGAAAGTCATCCTTTTTTAATTCAAAAATCCTCAAACCCTGGCTTCACAATATCCCAAAATTCATCCAATGCGATGATTCTTGGTTTGAGAAAGGAAATGATTGTTGGCCAATCTTCCCGCTCGAGGACATTTACATCAGGTAGGATTTTTTCGATTTTGGTAACCGGATGACCAAATTCATTTTCCTCATGAAGCTTCCAATCCCACTCCTCTCCAAGACTGCCCTTTAGTAAGTTTTTCAGCTCCTTAAACTGATCAAAAAACAACTCCTGAAGCTCTGGATCGGAATGTCCAAGTTCGATACCGATGGAAGCAAACCCGCGCTCAGCACGCATGCGAAAGTAAATATCCTTGATACCAGTCTTGTAATTGGGCCAGTTGATCTTTCGGCCTTGGGCATTGGGCACGGGCTTCATGTACTGCCCAAAAGCAATCCAGAAGTCCGTCCGGATTTTGGAAAGTTCAGCCCTTGAATACATGAGATTCAGGCAAAATCTTCGGGGTAGCAGACCGTCACCGCCGAGTACTGCACAATACCACCAAGAGCAGGATGATGTTTCTTAAGGGTAAGCTTGACGCTTTTTACCTTTGGATATGCTTGAAGGATGTCTCCTACGATCAAATGTCCCAAATGCTCCAACAGCTTAACTTTGACATCCATTCGAGCCTTGATCAGTTTGTACAACTTCGCGTAGTCGACGGTGTCCTTCAGATTGTCATGAAGCATGGCTTCTTTGAAGTCAGTATCCAACTCCAGATCCAGCGTAAAGCGGTTGCCAAGAATGGACTCCTCAGGATAGACACCATGATAAGCATGAAATTCTATTCCTTCCAGTGCTACTTTACCCATTAGTCAAATTGATCAAAAAAGGATCCGGAGGATTTTTTAGGGTCTTCAGGGGCAGGTTCTTCACGAAGAGGTGCGGCTTCGGCTTGAGGTGTTTCGGGTAGTTCTTCTACAATTTCCTCTTCCTCTTCCATCACAGGCTCCTCTTCGATCTCTTGGATAGGTTCTTCCTCCACCAGCATTTCTTCCTCCGCTGTCAGTTCGCCCATATCTTCGAGATCATGCTGCAGTGCCTCAATGGTTTCCTGTGTTTCGTCATCGAGATGTGCAGCGCTCATATCTTCCTCAAACTGGCTTTCTGGCTCTTCTTCTATTGGAGGAACTTGCGTTGGAACCGTAGATGCCAGCGAGTTTACATTGGCAACTGAAAAATGATTCGAACGGCTGAGTTCATCGATCGCACGCTGATAGGCCTTCGCATCAATTCTGAAAAAATGAGCATCTGAAAGTTCTATTTGATTCAAAGCATCCTGCGAAAGTCGTTTTAGACTCTTCACAATAGCTTCTCTTTGCTCGAGTAGTCCATCATAGCTTCTCACAAGGCTCTGCATGCTCTCACGTATCTCTTTGATGGTATCTTTAGCTTTTGCCTCTGCAGCAGCAGTGATGACACGAGCATGTTCATCTGCCTGCTTTTTCACCTGCTCCGCATAGATATGGGCTTGCTTGGTGGTATTTTCTGCGATTTGGTTTGCTTCTCCTATGATCTGATCTGCCGCCTCCGAAGCTTCAGTGATGATGCTTGCACCGGTATCTTCAGCAGTTTTCAGGGTTCTAAACAGAGAATCCTCCACATCTTTGAGTCGCTTTGCTTCCGCTTCCACTTGCTGTAGCCTGCTTCGGAGCTCAAAATTTTCCTGATTGATTTGCTCCATAGCGACACTCATTTCTTCTAGGAAATCGGTCACTTGTTTTTTCTCAAAACCACGGAAGGCGGTTTCGAAGGCTTTTTGGCGGATTGCGGTTGGGGATATTTTCATTTGTTATCTGTTTCAAGTTGCCAGATAGAAATCGTACGGTCATCAGAGACAGACACGATATTACCCGAATAAGTACTCCAAAGGACTTTATTGATGGAAGTACCATGGCCTGCATTTCGTGCTTTATCTATGACTTTCAAAAGCTTACGATTTTCCACATCCCAAATCTTGATTGATTTGTCCATGGAGCAGGTGGCCAGGCATTTTCCGTCCTCACGGTAAGATAAATAATTAATGGCATACATGTGTGCCACAATGTTTTCTTCTAGGGTATAATTGATGGTATTCCAAAATTTCAAATGGGCATCTCGGGCTCCGGAAATCAGCGTTTTTTCATCCGGAGAATACCCCAAAGCAAACACGGAATTGGTATGGCCTGAAAGATTCGCTATAGGCTGATTGTCATTTGCTAGGTCCAATACCTTGATAGAATGGTCACTCAATCCGAGAGCCAGTTGCCTTTTGATCGGAGCCACGGCAATCACTCGAATACTTTTAGAACTGAGCTTGATGTGCTTTTTGATAGACCTTTCGAGCATATCCACAATAATCAACACACCATCTCCAGTCCCTACAAACAACTCTGTACCAAATACTTTCAGATCAAAAATTGCCTGATCAGTGAGTTTCAGACTCCAAATTTCCTTGTTTTCGTTGAGGTCAATGACATGAACACCTTCGAAGTTGTGTCCAATCACCAGGAGATTTCGCTCACGGTCCACTACTAGGGCGTAGACTGAATGAGGCAATTTTGCGATCAGCTTTCCATCTTTAGGATTGTCCAAATCCCACTCTACTACCATCCCATCACCCGCTCCGGTGTAAAAAAATCGGGGATCACTACCCTCGGTCAAGGCATAGATGCAATCGTTGTGTCCGGTGAGGGTGTGTAATTTATTTACTTGGAATTTTGACATATATTCGAAAATCACTCAGCAGAGCCAACTAGGCCAATGCAAACAAAAATAGAAAAAATTGACGCTTCCTCTGCCTTGGCGGTGAAGATAATCGGGAGACCGGATGAGGAGCCCTTGGATTTCCTTAGTTTCAGAGAAAAGCTATCCTACAACAATATTTCCCATCCTGAAAAACGGCGCGAATGGGCTACGGCAAGACTCGCGATTCAAGAAGCCCTTAAAGCGTTACAACTCCCTTATCCAGGCTTTTTCAAAGATGAACATGGCAAATCCCAATCGATGAATGGGCAAGGTTTTGTCTCGTTGACACATACACCCGGATTCGCAGGGGCTATTTTCCATCGCGAACAGCCCGTCGGAATTGATATGGACCTGATCCGAGAAAAAATCCTGAAGATAGGTTTTCGGTTTTTGGACAACTCCGAGTTGGATTTCTTAGAAAATGACCCCGTTCATTACACCATGGCTTGGTCTGCCAAGGAATCTATCTTCAAATGCCAAGGAAAAAGGGGGGTGTCATTTAGGGAAAATATTCTACTCGAACCCTTTGGTATTCAAGACTCTATAATCAAAGGAAAAATAAGGGGAACGGATTTTGCCGATCATCACTATCATATCCAAGTGAGAAAGCTGGAAAATGTGATCCTGACTTATACCATCTGGTAAATTAAAAGACTATGAAAAAGCTAATCTTAAGTTTCATACTACTATTCGGCATTTGGCTTGGATCAAATGCACAAGGCTACAACCAACTTACTGCAACTGATGCTGTGACAGGAAAGGTCAAAGAACTTGGTGCAATGGTGAAAGGCAAAGGAATGGTTTTGATTTTTCACAGTCTTAACTGTCCCTTCGCCAAAATGTATGAGGAGCGCATTAAATACTTGAGATCCACTTTCCAAAGTCAAGGAATAAGTTTCGCACTGATCAATCCAGAAGTCACCACAAGCGAAGCGGATCAGCTTCCTCTGAGAACTTACATCGACCAAAGCGGACTGAATATGTCCTATCTCATCGATGCAGGTCAGGTCTGGACCAAAAAGTTTGAAGCGACCAAAATACCCGAAGTCATGGTACTGGTACCAGGTCCGAATGGACTTGAAATCAAGTATCGAGGTGCTATCGATAACAATCCACAAGCGGAAAGCGCTGTGTCGGAAAGGCATCTCGAACGCGCACTGAATCAGATCTTGAAAGGAGAAAACCCAATGGCAGCTCAGGTAAGACCAGTGGGCTGCAACATCCGAACTTATTGATTTTCGAGAATAGCGAGCATCTCCCTCACCTCTTCTACCTTATTTACTTCTCCCAATTTTTCGAAGGCATTTCCTAGGTTTCTAAGGGATCTGAGGATGATATCCAAGTGAGAACACGGCTCGAAAAATTCCTCCTTGGGCTCAATCTTGAGGTGCTCCAAGTAATTCACCACATCCTGACGACTGAAGACCAAGCCTTTATTAAATGCATTGATGTAAAAGGTCACATCTGCACTTTTATAAGTAAGTACAAACAGATTGGGTAAATTGACTCCGTAAATGGGTAAACCCAGTTTTTTTGCTACCAACATGTACACCGCGCAAAGGCTGATTGGATTACCTTTTTTGGTATCCAGCACATTGGAAAGCATGCTATTTCCCGGAGAATGGAAGTTTTTGGTATTGGCAGAAAAGCGGAGGGTATTGAAAAGTACATTGTTGATCACCCTGACTTGATCATAAGGCTGCAACTCATTGTTGAAGGCCGTCCAAACCTCAAAGTAAATCTGATGCATATCGGCATTGAGCTTGGCAAACTCCAAATCAGGATACTGAAAGGTATTAATGATCCACAGACCGGTAAGTAAATCCCGATCCTCTGAATCTCTCCATTCAGCCAACCTTTTTTTCAGCAATCCAAACTGAAGTTCATGAACCAACTCTTCAATTTCTTTTTGGATAGTGGGATCAAAAGCGCTTTCCCATTTTTGCTCCAAATAAGGAATCACCTCTGATCCCAACGAAATGATTTTGTTTCGGACGTGAGACTTTACTTCCCAATCCGGGTCATCCAAAAGGGAAACCAAGGCATCCAGTTGTGAAGGACTCAACTCGTTCATCATCTTTTTTTGTATTCCAATAAGTTAATCAAAAGTTCAGGTTTGTAGAACGCCGACATTGAATCTTTCCGTGATCGGAGCATGATTTGCGGCTTCGATCCCCATACTGATCACTTTTCGTGTTTCTCTGGGATCAATCACCCCATCGACCCAAAGGCGGGCCGCCGCATAGTACGGACTCAATTCCTCATTGTACTTGGCAATAATCTCTTCCAGCAACTGCTTTTCTTCTTCAGGAGATATCTCCTTTCCGGTTTTTTTCAAGGAAGAAACTTTAATCTGAAGTAAGGTTTTGGCAGCAGAAGCGCCTGACATGACTGCCATCTGAGCAGTCGGCCAGGAATAAATCAGGCGAGGATCATAAGCTTTGCCACACATGGCATAGTTGCCCGCCCCGTAGGAATTACCCACCACGATGGTGAATTTGGGCACGACCGAATTGGCCATGGTATTGACCATTTTCGCTCCGTCTTTGATGATGCCTCCGTGTTCGGCTTTGGAACCCACCATAAATCCGCTGACATCTTGAATAAACACCAGTGGGATTTTCCGCTGATTGCAATTCATGATAAAGCGGGCTGCCTTATCCGCAGAATCCGAGTAAATCACGCCTCCCATCTGCATTTCGCCTTTGGCTGTTTTGACAATCTTCCGCTGGTTGGCGACGATTCCCACCACCCAACCGTGGATACGAGCGGTTCCGCAGATCAGTGTTTTGCCGTACTCTTTTTTGTATTCATCCAGAGAACCCTCATCGATTAACCCTGAAAGGATTTCGTGCATGTTATAGGGTTTTGCCCGATCTGTCGGGAAGATCTCCAATAAATTTTCGCCTGAAATGCTTGGATTTTTTGCCTCCACCCGATCAAATCCAGCCTTGGGATGCTCGCCTAGAGTGGAAAAAATTCTCCGGATCGCATCCAAACACTCCTCATCGTTAGCATACTTATTATCGGTCACACCGGAAATCTCACAGTGCGTCGTAGCTCCACCGAGCGTCTCGTTATCCACATTTTCGCCAATCGCCGCCTTGACTAAATAGGAGCCTGCCAAAAAGATGGAGCCTGTCTTGTCCACGATCAGGGCTTCATCCGACATGATGGGTAAATAAGCCCCTCCTGCCACGCAACTGCCCATGATGGCTGCCACCTGCACGATTCCCATCGCTGACATTTTCGCATTATTGCGGAATTGACGACCGAAATGCTCCTTATCCGGAAAAATCTCATTTTGCATCGGGAGAAAAACCCCGGCACTATCCACCAGATAGATGATCGGCAGTCGATTTTCCATGGCTATTTCCTGAGCACGAAGGTTCTTTTTCGCAGTCATCGGAAACCAGGCACCTGCTTTCACAGTGGCATCGTTAGCCACGATGACGCACATCCTTCCACTTACATACCCAAGACCAGTCACCACTCCGGCTGAGGGACAACCTCCCTCCTCCTCATACATGCCATCCGCCGCAAATGCTCCGATTTCTAAAAACTCAGACCCTGTGTCGATCAAATAGTCGATGCGCTCTCTTGCCGTGAGTTTGCCCTTTTCATGCTCAGCGTCAATGCGCTTCTGTCCACCTCCAAGCTTGACTTGGGCGGTTTTTTCACGAAGTAAGCTGAGGAGATTAGCTAAAGTGGATAGGGAATTTTCCATGGAAAAAAGAAGAAGTGATGTTGGGTTTATAAGAGTTCAAACTACATCCTGCCGAAAGAAGTTTGGAATCCAAGGTACAGAAAAGCCCTTCTCTATACAGAAAAGGGCTTAAATGAATTGATATCCAGCAAGAAATCAATTCATCTCAATCTCATTTTTATAATCACGGATGGAGCGGAAGATCGCCGAAGCCATATACTCTTGACCTTCCTTGGTCATCAAAAATTTTTCCTCTTCATAGTTTGACAAAAAGCCCAGCTCGACCAATACACTTGGCATCGAAGGGGTCCAAAGCACATAAAAAGGTCCTTGCTTCACCCCACGGCTTTTTCGACCTACTTTATCTCTAAACTGTGTTTCAATATGGTCTGCTAGCGTAATGCTGTTGCCGATGTATGCTTTTTGAGTAAGATTGAACAGCATGTAAGACTCTGGAGAAGTAGGGTCAAATCCTTCGTATTCCTCTTGATAATTTTCTTCCAAAAGAATTACTGAGTTCTCCTTTTTCACTATATCAAAATTGGCTTCAAAGTGCTTGGTTCCCATTACAAAGGTTTCTGTACCATAGGCTGACTTACTTGGAGCAGAATTGGAGTGAATGGAAACAAAAAGATCTGCCTTATTAATGTTGGCAATATTAGGACGCTGCTTTAGTGTGGGAAAGCTATCATCGCTTCGAGTGTAGATCACTTCGACATCCGGCAGATTCTCTTTAATGTATTTCCCCACCAGAAGGGTGACTGCAAGATTGATATCTTTTTCTTTGGCTCTTGAACCAATATTTCCTGGGTCACTTCCTCCATGACCGGCATCCAATACGATCTTTTTCATCCGAAATGCAGGCATCATCGTTTCGTTGGGAATAAAACCTCCAAACAAAAAAGGGATCGCTATAACAAAACTTAAGAGAATTTTTTTGTTGTTGAACCGTTCCATGAGGGCAATCGAATTAACTTTACACGAAATATTTACAAATTAAACAAAGCGCAGGCAACAGTGTCGAGTTTCAGAATCCTTTTTTTGATTATTGTAGGGCTTTGGACTTTACCCCAATCGGCGGAAGCGCAGCGGCAGGAACGGCCTCCGAGGGAAAGACGCCTGATTGCATCTGACACCCTTACTCCTCCTGCCCGAAATATCCCGACTTCGGATTCTCTTCTGGTTAAAGCAGACACCTTGGTCAAGCTGGATTCGGCAAATATTATGCCTACTAGCGATATCAAAACGGATATTCTTTATTTCGCAGAGGATAGCATCATCACGGATTTTACCGAAAACAAGGTTTACCTCTACAAAAAAGCCTGGTTCGAATATGGAGAGATGCGACTCGATGCGGACCGCATTGTAATTGACTGGAAAAACTCCGAACTCTACGCTTACGGCTTGACAGATAGTCTTGGAAATGTATCCGGAAATCCTTTTTTCAAGGATGGCAACTCGGTCTATGAAATCCGCAAAGAGATGCGGTACAATTTCAAAACTCAAAAAGCCATCATCAAAGATGTCGTCACCGAGCAGCAAGACGGTGTTTTAAGAGGTACAACCATCAAAAAAACCGAAGATGGAAGCATCTACCTGGACCACGGATACTACACCACTTGTAAACTGACCAAGCCACATTGGCACATCTCCTCCTCCAAAATCAAGTCCATTACCGGAAAGCAAGTCGTCTCAGGACCATTTAACCTTTATTTTAATGGAATCCCTACTCCCCTGGGATTGCCTTTTGGGTTGATTCCTGACACTCCTGAGGAAAAGGCATCCGGGGTGATCTTTCCATCCTATGGAAAAGAGCAGGTTCGAGGCTTGAGCTTGAGGGACATCGGGTACTATTTTGCCTTCAATGATTACATCCACATGCGGGTGACTGCGGACATCTTTTCCAAAGGTGGCTGGGGCGTCAAGTCCCAATCAATGTACACCAAACGCTACCGATTCAATGGTGGGTTCAACCTGGACTTTCAAAAATTTGTCAGCCCGGAGACCGAGCTCAATCCGGTTGACTACAACACCTTCCGCGTACAGTGGACCCACACGCCACAAACCAGAGGTACAGGTAGATTTTCCGCATCGGTCAATGCCGGCTCGACCAGCTACTTTAACAACATCGTCAATCCAAACAACTTCACTAATAACGTCACCTCTGACCTGAGTTCGAACGTTTCCTATTCCAAAACTTTTGCAGGAACACCCTTCTCTATGTCTGCCAACCTAAGACACTCTCAGAGTGTGCAAACTGGCGAGGTCCGCATGGACTTACCTACCATTGGGGTAAACATGAACCGCCAGAGTCCATTTAAAAACGTAAAATTTGAACCGCTCAAAACGCTCAATATCGCGTGGAATTTCAACCTTCAAAACTCCATTTCCAACCGAATCCAGCAGCAGTTTGGGGTAAATAATCCGGAAACAGGCTCCAGACCCGGTACCATTCCGTTTACAGTGGACAATTTTGGATTGCTCCTGAGAAATGGAAACAATGGTGCTCGAAACACCATCCCGCTGAGTTCCAATTTCACCTTGTTCAAATACTTCACGGGGACTGCCTCTGCGGATTACACAGAGCTTTGGTACATGCAGCGATATAGCTATTTCTACAATCCTGCCACTCAACGGGTAGATCGAATCACCCAAGATGGATTTAACCGAGTGGGGTATTACACGACTTCCTTTGCGATGAATACCAACTTTTATGGATTCTACAATTTCAAAGGAAACGGGAAGCTGCAAACGATCCGACACCACATTGCCCCTACTTTTTCATTCAATTTCAACCCGGACTTTTCTGACCCTTCGTATGGATACTATCAGGAAGTTCAGGAAAATGCAAGCGGTAGAATCCAGCGCTACTCCAGACATCAGGGCTTGATTTTCGGGGAGGCACCTAGAGGAGAATCGAGAGCCCTTAGCATCGGACTGAGAAATGTCGTGGAGGCAAAAATCAAAGTGGACAGCGACAGCACCGAGGGAGAAACAAAGAAAATCCCATTGCTAGAGTCCTTCAACATCAATACAGCCTATAACTTTGCTGCGGATTCGTTCAAGCTTGCACCATTCCAACTCTCTGCCCGTACCAGCTTTTTTGACAGAAAAGTATCCGTCAATGTAAGCGGATCACTCGATCCCTATGCGGTGCAATCCTCCGTATTGAGTAACGGCACGACCAGTTTCCGCAGGATCAATGATTACACCTGGAATAGAGGCCAAGGAATCGGAGTCATTCGAAATGCCTCACTCAATGTCAATGCTTCTTTCAACCCACAAAATGGCCAGAATCCGGGTCAGGTTCGGGATGAACTCACACAGGATTTCTTGAGCAGAGGAGGGATTATGAACGAGGTGGTAGAAAATGAGATCAACCGAATCGTCGCAGACCCAAGTCAATATATCAATTGGGATATTCCTTGGAACCTCACCATGGGCTATAACCTCTCCTACTCCAAGCAGACAAACAATACGATTAATGTGACCTCAGCATTGAATGTGAGTGGAGACTTGTCTATTTCTGAGATGTGGAAAATCAATTTCAATACGGGTTATAACTTCGATTCGAACGAAATCACCCAAACCATGATCGGGATTGCCCGTGACCTGCATTGCTGGCAGATGAATGTCAACTGGGTTCCTTTTGGAAGATTTACCTCTTACAATATTGACATCAGAGTAAAGTCAAGCATCCTTCAGGATCTGAAAGTGTCCCGAAGAAGATCCTTCTTTGATCGATAAAGAGCCCAATTAAAAATCTTGTTTTTTTTGCCACCAAGGCAGTAAGACTAAAATACTTAGGGCAATTGTGGGCAAAAAAAAGGGCCACAAAGGCAGTAAGTCACAAAATCATAAGTGCCTTGTCGTCTTCGTAGCAAATCAAAAATCTTGAATGGTTTGGTCACCAAGGCGGAAATACCCAAAACGCTTAACGCCTCCGTAGCCAATAAAGAAAAAGGACCACAAAGGCAGTAAGACAAAAAAAACTTAGTGCCTTGGCGCCTTCGCGGCGAATTAAACCCTTGCCCTACTTAGCGGCATCGTCATACATCTTGGCCCTCCCAAGCCTCGGGAAAGCTCCGAACTTGGAATCTCCAAAACCTCCACGCCCATATTTCTCAAAGCCCGGTTGGTGTGAATATTTCTGTTGTAGGAAATCACCCGTCTAGGACCGACCGCAAAAACATTGGCTCCGTCAAACCACTGTTCCCTTTGGGAGTAATCCGAATTCCCATCACCCGTGGAAAGCACTTCCAAGTGAGGTATTTCCCTCCCCAGCACAGTCAACAAAGACTCTTTCAGTACCTCTCGCTTGATATTCACCCGATCCCCATTGACGTCTTTAAGGGTATACAGGGAAGTTTGCAACACGGCATTCATCGCGTCGGGATATGCCAAAACCAGATTTTCATCCAAGACGGTGAAAACCGTATCCAAATGCATGTATTGGCGCTTTTTGGGAAGGTGAACTTCATACACTCGCTTGACTGTACCCTCGCCCAAAAGTGCTTTTGCCGCATGATAAATCGCTTTTTCGTCCGTTCGCTCGGAGTTACCTATAGCCACAGCTTCATGCGAAAGGATGATCACATCTCCCCCTTCGATGCTTGGCGGAGAATCGTGTCCATTGATAGGGTAGAGTGTTTTGACATGATCTTTGAATTCGGGATGATGCTCAAAAACAGTCCTCAAGAGGTTCGCCTCCCGCTGCCTGCCTTCCATTTTCATCGATGAAAAAATAATTCCTCCCGGAGTCAACGCCATCGGATCGCGCTGAAAATAGAGATTGGGACAGGGCGCTATCGCAAAAGCAGAATCCATCAGTTCCCCGGCATTCAAGCTTGGAATCTTACGCTTGAGCTCATGAATTTTCAATCCTGCCGTCAAAATGGTAGCACACTCCGCGGTAGAATACCGCTCCAAAATCTCCTCCGCAATGTGCGAAAGCCCGGAACGCTTTAGCGACTCTTGAACCAAATGAAGTAACACCTTTTGGTCATAGAGCACCCGAATCAATAATTCCCGAAGCTGGTACACCTGCGCACCGGTGGTCTCCTTGATCAAGTTGGAAAAAGTATCATGCTCTTTTTGCAAAGCCTCTAAGTAAGGCACATCTTCAAAAAGCAAGTAGTCCTTATTGTAAGGCGTAAGCCGGTCAATTTCCTTTCCCGGGCGATGCATCAATACCGCTCGAAGGGTTCCAAACTCAGAGTTGATACGAAGATTCATATTTTTTGAATTTTCAATTATTCAATAGATTTACTTTCAAAGTAAAAACAAAAAGGCAATTTCATTGATATTTTATCAGTAAATCAAGATTTAATTACCAATTAGACCTTACATGTATGGTACAGAAAATCTGAATTAACAGGATTTTGGATAAATAAAAAACTACACCGGTCCATTCTCGGTATAACTTGAAGACCAATTCACAAACTACCATGAAACTCCAACTCGGCGCAAAAGCCTTTTCTCTACTACTCTTCGTCATTTTCTCCCTTACCTCCTACCAATCCACGGCGCAGATCGGGAAATTTCTGGAAAAGGCAGGTCAGGTCACCGGAAATCCCACTTCAGCTGAAATCACTTCAGGATTGAAGGAAGCTTTGGAAAAAGGAACGGGAATCAGTTCTGACCGGCTTTCCTTGGAAAACGGCTACCTGGGAAACTTGGATGTCAAAATCCTATTCCCCGAAGAAGCCCGACAAGTGGAACGAACGCTCCGGAATCTCGGACTAGGCAGTATGTGCGATCAGGTCATCACCAGTCTCAACCGTGCTGCAGAAGATGCCGCCAAGGAAGCTAAGCCTATCTTTACCGATGCCATTAAGCAGATGAGTTTTCAGGATGTGCAGCAGATTCTTTTGGGTGAAAACAATGCCGCAACTCAGTATTTTCAACGCACAACCACCAATTCTCTATCGGCAAAATTCTCTCCTATCATCGACAGCAGCTTAAAAAAAGTCAATGCCACCAAGTATTGGGATGATGTGATGACTCGGTACAACAAGGTTCCTTTGGTCAAGCCGGTCAATACCAATCTAGGTGCCTACGTGACCGAAAAAGCCATCCAAGGCCTCTTTGTCGAAATCGCCAAGGAAGAACTCAAAATCCGACAAAATGTAAACGCCAGAACAAGTCCACTGCTTCAAAAGGTCTTTGGGTATGCGGAAAAGGAAAGGTAGCAGGCAGTCTTGAAAGTCAGAAGGATGAAGACAGAAAGCTGAAAAAGTGAATAGTTTAAGTTAGAATGCAGCCAAGCTTAACTCTTGATTTTGAAAAGATCGTACAAACACTTTTATAGGTGAATTGACATATTTTACCACAGTAGTCACAAAGAAAACAACCAGGAAAAGGTAAAACAGCTTAATTGCTTTGTGCATCCAATCTAACTCGTTTTGAAAAAAAAACTGATTCTGTTTCAGTTTAACTTGAAATCTGAATGTACGCTTTCGTGCCAGTAGCCAACTTTTGTTACAGTTCACCTCGACTTGGTTCGACTTCGCTCACCAACCATCGCTCGGTGACCTTCCTATATAGTAAGGTTGGGAGAGGAGGCCGAGCGGAGTCGTGGCCATTTTGTACTACTGGCATCATTGCGGATAATCTTAACTTGAAAATAGGATTTCGTCCTTTTTAGATTTTTTTCCACTCACCCTGTAACAAAAGGACAGGTTCATTTTCCAAGAAGAAAAACAAACTCTTCTTATCATGAAAAAGTCACTACTTCTGCTTTTCGCTCTGATTTTAGTTCAGAACTTCCTTTTCGCCCAATCTTCCATTTCTGTCAAACCCTCCGGAAAAGGTCAGCCGATTCTGTTTCTTCCCGGCTTTGCCACTCCGGGAGAGGTTTGGAATGGTACCACATCCCAACTCTCCGATTACCAAAGTCATGTCGTGACGTATGCTGGTTTTGGTGGAGTAGCTCCTGTAGAAATGCCCTGGTACGCCAAGCTGAAATCAGACCTTATTCAATACATCGAAGCCAATCAACTCCAAAAAATCATCCTTGTGGGTCACAGTATGGGTGGCAATCTGGCTTTGGACTTGGCCGCTGCCTTACCTGATCGGGTAGCCAAGGTCGTGGTGGCAGATGCACTAGCCTGTATGCGTGAAGTCATGATGCCCGGCGTGCCTGCTGAAGCTTTGGCTTACCAAAGCCCTTACAATGACCAACTACTCGCGATGAACGAGGCCGCGCAAAGCGCCTACCTTGGCCAAATGACTCAAAATATGATCTCCAAGCCCGAAGATCAGGCACAGGTGAAGGCTTGGATGGCAGGGGCTGACCGAAAAACCTTTGTGTATGGGTACGTGGATCTGCTTAAATTGGACAGCAGACCTATCTTACCATCGATCCAGGCTCCTGTACTCGTGATGGTAGCGGGTCAGCCTTTTGGCCCGGGCGCTTTGGAAACGATGAAAAAACAATACGAAACACTTCCGAACAAATCATTCGCCTTTGCAGCTGACAGCAAGCACTACCTCATGCTGGATCAGCCGATGTGGTTTAATCAGCAACTTACCTCCTTCCTTGCCCAGTGAACTCCGGTACAAAAACCAACTTTGACTTCCTCTACCAAGGGCACTATCGGATGGTGATGCAGCTCTGCATGGGTTTTGTCAAAGGCGATCAAGATCAGGCCAAGGATCTCACACAGGAGGTGTTTATCCAAGTGTGGAACTACCTGGGAACCTTCCGCCAAGAGTCCTCACCCAAAACCTGGATCTACCGCATCACGGTCAATACCTGCCTGAATCACCTGAAAAAGCAAAAATCTCAGGAAGAAAAATTGGAAGAACATCTTCGAAACCAAGAGACTACCGAAGAAATAGAATTTACCGAGACGGACCCGAGCAAAATGCTCTTTGAAGCCATGAGCAAACTCTCCGAAGTAGACCGACTGGTCACCGGTCTACTTTTGGAAGATGTCCCGCAAGAGGAAATAGCAGCTATTCTCGGAATCACCGAGGTCAACCTCCGTGTCAAAATCCACCGCATCAAACTCAGACTCAAAAAATTGATCCACCATGAATGAATTAGGAAACCTACTCAAATCCGGCTGGCAAAATTCAGCATCCGGAATCCCCTCTCCGCCTCCTACCCGGCAACTCATCGAAGAGGCCAACCGACTCCAACAGGAAAGCTTCAAATTTCAGCGAAGCACGCTATTGATCTTAAGTTCTACCTTTTTGATGATGTGCTACTTCTTGCTGTTCTATTTTGGCTTTCGTGACACACTCAGCCACTTGGGTGTAGGCTTGATGCTAGGCTTTTTCCTCGCAAGAATCCTACTCGAGGCCTACAGCTTGGCGCAAGGCAGAAAAAAACAGCTTTCCGAGTCAGCCCTATCCAATTTGGAAAACGAGAAGAACTTCCTGAAACTCCGACTTTGGATACATGGTGCGGGCACTTATCTGACACTTGGCGCCTATACCTTGGGGTTCCTATTGCTTTTGCCGGAATTTTCGAAGTACATCTCCGCCTTTTGGATGGCGGCATTTGTCTGTTCCTACTTTATCCCGGGAATCATTCTCACACTGCTAATTCGGAAAAATGTCCAAAAGGAAATCCGAGAACTGAGAAGAGTGGTGGAGTTGAGGGAGATGGTTTTGGGGTGAAATTCAATGGGAAGGTTGAAAATTCAGAAGGATGAAATGAGAAAGCTGAACCTTCGACTTCGCTCAGGTCCCAAAGAGATGGGCAAGTCAGGAATGGAAGTCAATGAGAAGTCAAAAAAAAAGCGGTGAGTGTCCCCACTCACCGCTGCTTTTAAATCTTATTTCAATTGGGATTTATCCCACCAAATCAACAATCAGGCTCTCCCCTTCTTTGGTCACTTTGACCAACCCTTTCTGAGAAAGTCCCTTCATGGATACATCCCATTTTTTGCCACTAAGTCCTGATTGAGCTTTGAGGTCAGGAAGAGAGGCAGGATGATTTTTGCTTAGCAAATCCATGATCACTTTTTCTTCTTCAGTGAGTTCCACGGCTTTCTTCTCAGGTCTCATCTGAGGGAAAAACAACACTTCCTGAATCGTAGAATTATCTGTCAGAAGCATGGTCAATCGGTCGATCCCGATTCCCAAACCAGCTGTCGGAGGCATGCCGTATTCCAAGGAACGTAGAAAGTCCTCATCCATTGCCATGGCTTCGTCATCCCCACGGGCAGCAAGCTTCAGCTGCTCTTCAAAACGCTCCCGCTGATCGATCGGATCATTGAGCTCGGAGTAGGCGTTTGCGATTTCTTTTCCATTGACAAAAAGCTCAAATCGCTCCACCAGTCCGGCTTTGGTTCGGTGCTTTTTCGCCAAAGGCGTCATCTCAATCGGATAATCGGTAATGTAGGTTGGCTGTACGAGATTGGCTTCTACTTTGGCACCAAAGATCTCATCGATCAATTTGCCTTTACCCATGGATGCATCCACTTCGATTCCAAGTTCGGCGCACACTTTTCTCAATCCTTCTTCGTCCATTTCACTGACATCTACCCCAGCGTATTCCTTGATGGAATCAAACATGGTGAGTCTTCGATAAGGTCCGGCAAAGTCGATCTCTTTTCCACCTACTTTCACCACAGTTTTGCCATGAATAGATTCAGTTACTTTTTCAAGCAACTCCTCCACCATCTCCATCATCCACACATAGTCCTTGTAGGCTACGTAGATTTCCATGGAGGTGAATTCCGGATTGTGCGTACGGTCCATGCCCTCGTTACGGAACATTTTCCCAAACTCATACACTCCGTCAAAACCACCCACGATAAGCCTTTTGAGGTAAAGCTCGTTGGCAATCCTCAAGAAGAGTGGCATATCCAAAGTATTGTGATGGGTTTGGAAAGGTCTTGCGGCTGCACCTCCGTGAACTGACTGAAGAATTGGGGTCTCCACTTCCAACCAGCCATGATCATCAAAGTAGCGACGCATGTTGGAGATGATTTTAGACCGGGTAATAAAGGTTTTCTTGAATTCAGGATTGACAGTCAAGTCTACATAGCGCTGACGATAGCGCTGCTCAGGATCGGTAAAACCGTCATAGACATTTCCTTCCTCGTCTCTTTTCACGATTGGAAGTGGCTTTACCGCTTTGGAAAGAACTTTCAGCTCGGTGACATGGAGTGAAATCTCTCCTGTCTGAGTAGTAAAAATGTATCCTTTCAAGCCTACAAAGTCTCCTATTCCCAGAAGCTTTTTGAAAACCGTATTGTAAAGCGTAGAATCTTCACCGGAACAGATGTCATCCCGACGAACGTAGAACTGAAGCCGACCGGTAGAATCCTGGATTTCCCCAAAAGAGGCCGAACCCATGATTCTGCGACTCATCAAACGACCCGCGATGGAGATGTCTTTATAGTCCGTTTTGTTGTTTTCGTAGTTTCGATGGATGTCTTCCGCAGTGACATTGATGTGAAAAGACTCCGCCGGATAGGGATTGATACCCAAGGCATAGAGTTCTTCCCTGTCTTTTCTGCGTTCTAATTCCTGTTCGCTAAGAAGTTGCATTTATGTTTTTTGTTATTGTTGTCCGATGTCTGATGACCGATGTCCGATGATTAAAAACAAATCAGAGAACTCGTCACCGTTACTATTCACTTTTTACTACTTACTGATCACTAACCACTGCTTACTGATCACTGAACACTGACCACTGCTCACTTCCCACTCTTCCGTCTCCTCATTTCCCGCTTGATCTGCTCAAACTCACGGCTACTTTGCCCTGCGATCGAGGTATTCTCGGCAGCGCGACGGGTCAAATAAGGCATAACTTTTTCCACCGGTCCATAAGGCACGTATTTCACCACATGGTAACCAGCTTTGGCAAGATTGAAGGAAATCACATCACTCATGCCATAGAGTTGGGAGAAAAAGACCCGATCCGATTTAGGGTCAAGTCCCTGGAGATTCATCAACTCAGTAAGCTGAAGACTACTTTTCTCATTGTGTGTGGCACATACGAGGTAAGCCCCATTTTCCACACAATACTTGATTGCCGCATCGTAGTCTCGGTCTGTTGCCGCTTTGTTTGGCTGGATAGGATCTACATATCCCATTTCCTGAGCACGCTCACGCTCCTTTTCCATGTAGGCCCCTCGCACCGGCTTAGCTCCGAATAGGTAGCCTTTTTCCAAAGCCACTTGATGCGCTTTTTGCAAGCGCGCCAAGGAATCATGACGGTACATCTGGTAGGTATTGTACACCACACAACGCTCCCGGTTATACTTTTCCATGGCCTCGTACGCCAAGTCGTCGATGACATTTTGGAACCAAGATTCTTCTGCGTCCACCAATATTTTCAAACCCAAATCATGGGCTGCTTTACACAATTTGTCCACCCGACCTTTGAGCTTTTCAAAAGCCGCTTCTTCATCCGAAGTCAACTTCTCTCCAGCCTGGATTTTTTCCATGATGTGGTAATCTCCCAAACCGGTGGTCTTGAATACCCCGAAAGGCATGTAGTCTGTTTTGGCAGACTCTACCATGGTTTGATTAATCTCCTCACAGGTTTGATCGAAGGATTCCTCATCGCCTTTGCCTTCTACAGACAAATCCAAAATAGAATGGACGCCGTACTCAGCCAAGTGCTTGCATGCCTGAATACTTTCTGAGATGGTTTCCCCTCCACAAAAGTGTCCAAACATGGTTTTTTTCATGATGCCCTTCACTGGCAACTTGAGTTTGAATGCCAAATTGGCCAAACCAATCCCCAAGTCAGAAATCAGGTTATTATTAAGCGTTGCAAAAATCAGGTACATTTTCCTGAGTTCGGCGTTACTTTTGGAAGCAAAGGCCACTTCCAGATTCTCAAAAGAAATATTGGGTTTGACGGGCATATCGCTCATTTAAGGCTGCAAAGATATTTAAAAAAACCTCAAGGCCTTGTTTTTGTTGGGAATTTGGACTCTTAGAAGCCATCTAAATGAACAAGTTTTTTGATAGATAAAGGATACAGAAAACGAGCCTACTCAAGACCTAAATCAATCTACCCCAGTCTATTTTTAAATAAAGGCCAATAACAAACCACTTGCTTTGGGAACAATCTCAAAATCTTTAATCAAACAAAAGGTATTCTCCTTAATCTTATTGAAATGGAATAGATTTTTTAAAAAATATTATTCTGTTATTACTTTAAAAAAGTGGAGAAAATTCCAAATCGATTAGGAATTTGATCGAAATTGAAATTTTTTGAAGGAATTGGTCGATTAGTTAGCAATTCAGCAATCGAAGGATTGAAAAATAATTTTGGATTTAAAAAATCACCTCCTACATTTACGGCATGTTAATCACGGCAGCGATCTATTTTACCTTCTTTTACTTTTACTTTCGACGGGAAAATCGAATCGGAGCTGTGTATTGTCTAGCCAAAAACTAAAAGAAAATAAAACACAAAAGCCCGGTTCGAAAGAGTCGGGCTTTTTTCATTTCAAACGCTCAGTACTATGAAGCCACACAAACAGATTAAAGATTGGGGTCTTGGACTCACCACCCCGCTGATCATCGCAGGACCTTGTTCTGCCGAAACACCCGAACAGATTGAGCAAATCTGCAAGGAAATGAAGGAAGAGAATATGGTACCTCAGCTGTTCAGAGCGGGTATTTGGAAGCCAAGAACAAGACCGGGATCTTTCGAAGGTGTGGGTGAAGAGGGTTTGCGCTGGTTGGAAATCGTGCGTCACCACCTCAACATCCCCGTCACGGTGGAAGTGGGAAATGCAGCTCACGTGGAATTGGCCTTGAAACACAAGGTAGATGTACTTTGGATCGGTGCCAGAACCACCGTCAATCCATTTGCAGTGCAGGAAATTGCAGAAGCCCTAAGAGGCGTAGATATTCCTGTGATGATCAAAAACCCAATGAACCCAGACCTCGAACTTTGGATGGGTGCTTTGGAAAGAATGTATGCGGTAGGCATCGACAAGCTGGCTGCGATCCACCGAGGATTCTCTGATGCTTATGACAAGCGCTACAGAAACAAGCCAAACTGGTCTATGCCAATTCACCTCAAGCGCGAGTGGACAGGAATGGAAGTGATCAACGACCCTTCACACATCGTGGGCAGAAGAGACGGTCTTCTTGAGGTAGCTCAGAGCGCAATGAACTTCGGTTTGGATGGTCTGATGATCGAGACGCACCATGATCCTGACAAAGCTTGGTCCGATGCCAAGCAGCAAGTGACTCCAGCTCGTTTGAAAGAAATGATCGACTCCATCGACTTCAAACAGCCTTTGGAAAACATGAAGCCAGATGAAAGATTGCAGGATCTTCGTCGTGCAGTGGATCACTTAGATGATCAGCTGTTGGATATCCTTCAGGAAAGATTTGCCGTGATCGATCAGATCGGTGCGCACAAAAGAGAACATCATTTGACGGTATTTCAGTCTGACCGCTGGAAAGATGTGATGGACTCCCGTACCCAAAAAGGCATCAAAAAGCACCTCAGCGAAAAATTCATGAAGGAGTTACTTTATTGTATTCATGAAGAGTCGGTAAAGCGTCAGGAAAAACAACTTCGTGAAGCCGAAGCTGTTAAAAAATAAATCTGCTCTCAAATCCAGGAAGGCCGTCCCAATCGGGACTGCTTTCCTAACTTAGCCTTCTCACCAAATCGGTCAATCCGTGGAACCAGTCATTTTCTCCTCAGACATTAAGCAATCCCTTTCGGAGATTTTAGCCCAACTTTCCTTTTCGAGATTGGTAGTCCTGACCGACTTGAACACGCAGCGCCACTGCCTGCCGATCATCGAGAAAATCCTCCCAACTGACACCGTATTTATTTCGGTTGCCGCTGGGGAAATCCACAAAAATCTGGACACTTGTTCCTTGATTTGGAGCCGAATGACCGAGGAAGCCTTGGACCGAAAAGCCCTGATGATCAATCTTGGTGGCGGAGTCATCGGAGATATGGGTGGCTTTTGCGCCAGCATCTACAAAAGAGGCATCCGATTCATCAATTGCCCCACCACCCTGTTATCTCAAGTGGATGCAAGTGTGGGAGGGAAATTAGGAATAGATTTTAAAGGGCTAAAAAACCACCTTGGAGTATTTAATGAACCAGAAACGGTCGTTATTGCTCCCGAATTTCTCAAGACTTTGCCTCAAGCCGAATTGCGATCCGGCTATGCAGAAATCATCAAACATGGTCTTATCCGGGATAAAGCCTATTTCAAGAAACTTCAAGCTCAAAATTGGGAAAGCCAAGATTGGGAAAGTCTGATCCGCCATTCGGTGGGAATAAAAAAAGCAGTCGTGGAAGCAGACCCTAAAGAAAACGGGCTTCGCAAAATCCTCAACTTCGGACATACGATCGGACACGCCTTCGAGTCCTATTTTCTGGACACCAAAAACCACCTACTCCACGGAGAAGCCATCGCTTTGGGCATGATCGCTGAGGGATTTCTTTCCTTCGAAAAAGTGGGATTTAGCTTCGAAGAGTTTGAAGAATTGAGTCAATTCCTGCTTCAGGTATATGGAAAAGTTGATTTCTCCCTTCACGAACTCGATCCTATTCTCGATCTCTGCACCCAAGACAAGAAAAACGAGGGATCCATTATCCTTTTTTCCCTTCTCGAATCCATCGGCAACTGTACCTACAACATTCCAGTGACTCGGGAAGAAATCAAACACGCCATTCAGT
>VFQM010000050.1_pt1 | contig 149658 bp, 153 predicted proteins | sample 3512391 | NCBI WGS metagenome assembly VFQM01 (sample SAMN10412369, study PRJNA504923) | tailings metagenome | isolation source: Replicate 1 from Balatoc abandoned mine | place: Philippines
CAAAATCGCTGCTGGACACCGTCTGCCCCTTGACCCCGAACACAGATGCTCATCCGTCGCCTGCGGCGACACCTTCTCCCACAAGGGGAGAAGGCAAGGTCGGCGCGCCTCAAGCATTCCAAAGCCCCTTCGCCTTCAGTTCCTCCATCTCCTTCGCCGCTCTCTCCCGCAGCCTTGCGTCGCGGAGCAGCTTCGACACCGCTGCGTCGTCAGACTTGTCGGAATAACGAAACTCTGAGTCGGCGTAGCGGTTGATCTCCTGCATGACCATGTCCATCGAGAACGGCCCGCGCAGTTCCTCGATCATCGCCTTCTTCTCGTCGTAGCCCTTGTGCATGAAGGCTTCGGGCTTCTCGAACCAGTCGTCGGGCAGTTCCACGTCCATGGCGCGCATCTTGATCGCGTCAGTGACGTTCTTGATGGTGCGGCCGGTGAAGCGCGGCTCGGCTTCCTTGATCATGTGCAGGTAGGTGCCGACGTCGGCGAGCGTCTTGGGCTCGCCGTTCTCCTTCATGAAGCGGTCGTAGACCTTCATCAAGCCGTCTTCCTGCGGCTTTTCGTGCTCCTCATAGGCTTCGCTCACCGCGCGCTGGATTTCCTGCGCGGCATAGAGCTCATGCTCGCCGAGCGGGATCTTGTGGTTCTTGCCGGCGAGCAGGACGAAGATGTCGATGTAGTCGTCGCGGGTCTGCGGGCCGTCGACCAGCCAGCGGGCGCCGGCGCGCTGGCGCAGTGCGTCATCGACATTCTCGGGATAGTTGGAGAACATGCCGAAGGAGCAGTTGCCGCGCACGACCGTGCCCGCACCGGCGAAGGCGTCCATCAGCACGCCGGTGATCTCCTGCTGGCCGGCCGATGCTCGGTCGTCGGAGCGCTTTGCCGCCACCTGGTCGATGTCGTCGATGGTGCCGAAGCCGATCGAGCGCGGGTTCAGCACGTTGTTGATGAATTGACGGCAGTTCTGGCCCGACTTGCCCTGGTAGGACGAGATTTGGTCGACGCCGAAATTCTCGTAGGCGAAGGGATAGCCGGCGACCTGGCAGTAGTTGTTGACCAGGCCGGCGATCATCTGGATCAGCGTCGTCTTGCCGGTGCCCGGCGCGCCGTCGCCGATGAAGGTGAACAGGAAGCCGCCGAGCTCGACGAAGGGGTTCATCTCGCGGTCGAAGTCATAGGCCATCAGCATCTTGGCGAGCCGGACCGACTGGAACTTGGCGATATGGTTGCCGACGACCTCCTCGGGCTTCTTGAAGGTCATGACCAGCGGCTTCGACTTCTTGCCCGGCGCCACGTCGAAGCCGTCGAGGGTGAAGTCGTCGGCGTCGATGCGGATATGGGCGTTCTCGAAGGCGCCGAGCCCGTCGAAGCGGCCCTTGCGCTGGAGCAGGCCCTCGATCGCCACGCGGGCAAAGGCGCGGGCTCGGGTCAAAATGTCCGCGTCGTCCTTGGCGCCTGAGAGTGCCCGGTCGAGGCCCGAAACAATCGACTTCACCGCATCCTGCGGGGTGTCGAACAGAAAGTCCGGTTCGGCGATGTCGTTGGGCGCCTCGCCGTCGCTGTCGATCAGCTGGACGAGATAGGAGGCGAGCGAAAAGGCCGCCACATAGGCGGAAGCGGACAAGAGCTTCTTGAAATGGCCGGCCTCGTCGCCCTCAAGCGGGCTGCGCGCATTCTTGGCCTGCAAAGCTTCCAGGTCGGTCGAGCGCGAGAATACGTCCGAGACCGCGAGCGCCACCGCGATGCCGCGCCGGGCGCGGTAGAGCAGGGTGTGCTGGGCGATCGACATCAACTGGTCGTCGGGCCGGATGGCCTGGACCGTCCTGGCGAGCTCGACCTCGCGCGTCTTGCGGATCGAGCCGGTCGAGACCGGCGAGACGAAGCGGCGATTGGTGCCGGCAAGCGCCGTGCCCGACTGGCCGGACGAATCCTCCAGCACGACGATGCGGGTGATGAAGCTCTGCGCGGTGGCGCGGTGCTTCTCGATGTCGGCTTCGGAAATCGCGGTCAGGCCGGTGTCCATCAGATCGCTCCCGCTGTCGGCGTGCTGGTCCTGCCAGGGCTTCCCCCACTCCGCCTCGCTGCGCTCGGCACCTCTCCCCCCTCCGGAGGGATAGGAAAGGCGCGGGGCTCGATGTCGGAACTTCCTCTCCCCCGTCGAACGGGGGAGAGGTGTCGAGGCGCAGCCGAGACGGAGTGGGGGTCGACCATGCAGCCCTCAAACATCCGAGATCACCTGTCCCTTCGACAGGATGTGAACCTTGTAACCGTCGAAGATCTTCTGCGCCTCGCCGGCGGCATAGAGCGCCTGGTAGGCTTCGTGCGGGATGAGCGCGTGCTTCTCGTAGCTCGACACGCCCTGGCGTGCGGCCTCGAGGTCGTCGGTGTTGATGTAGAACTCCTGCGTCGCCTTCTCGCTGGAGAACAGCCCCCTGCGGCCCGGCTTCTCGGCCTTGGAATAGACCTCCTGGATGGTCCAGGTGAGCAGCCAGGCGTTCTCGGACTTGCGCACCTTCGACAGCACCTCGGCGACAGTCGAATTGTGCTCGGTGATCCCAGCCGAATAGAACGGCCCGAGCACCAGCCGCCGCAACTGCTTGGGGTGCAGCTCGGCGAAATCCTTGTCGAGATTGGTGGCAATCGTAAGCGGCGACAGCGTGTAGGCCGAGTTCTTCTCGGTGAAGTCGTCGAAGCGGTGGGCGAGATCGGGGTTGAGCAGGCCGTCGACGGGCAGGGGGATGTCGACCTTGTCGTTGAGCTTGCCGGTCTTGTCGACCAGTTGCTCGATCATGGATTCCGACGAATCCTCGACGGTCGCCATGTAGACGAGCGGCAGGTTGGCGGTGCCGTCGAAGCTGCCCCAGTGCACCAGGTAGTAGGGGCGCCCGGTATTCGGGTTGACCGACACCTTGGCCGTCTGCGCCAGGGTGAAGGGGCCGAAGGTCACACCGTCCTTGACATCCTCGAGATAGAGTCGCTCGGCCATTGAGCGCTGCAGCGCCTCGGGGAACTCCTTGTGGCGCAGGATGAAGTCGGCCATCTCGTCGCGCAGTTCGCGCGCCGGCGGGATGTTGGCGAGGCGCTGTGCAGCGGTTCGCCTGTCGTTCTCCAGTTCCAGCACGTTCTGGAAGACCGGGAAGCCGCTTTCCGCACGGCTGATCTTGAAGGTCTCCATGAAGCCGAGCCGGTTGCGCCAGCAGGCGAAGGACCGTTCCAGCCTCGATATGTACTCGGCCGCGACCTTGGCGACGATGCCGTGCCGGTAAAGCGGCGAGCGGTCGTCGCGCATGAATATCTCAAGCCCGCCCAGCGCCGCCGCGATGGCGTCGAAGTAGCGGACCGCCGGGTCGTCGGTAGGGGTCATGCAACAAGTCTCCGACGCAGGCGCTCGACGTTGCCCCCCTCTGGCCTGCCGGCCATCTCCCCCTCAGAGGGGGAGATTAGGCGTTGGCGAGGTCCTCGCCAACTGGAGGCAAAGAAAGCTGGGCGACGACTGACATGCCAGCTGATCTCCCCCCTTGCGGGGGAGATGGCCGGCAGGCCAGAGGGGGGCGCGACAGGGCGCAACATTGCGAATGCTGGTCGATTTACGACTGCACGTAGTCCGAGGCGTTGTGCTTCCTCAGCACCTCCTCGAAGCGGCGGGCGAAGGCGTCGTCGGCGAGCTTCTTGCGGCGCTGGATGTCGGCCGTCGCCACCATGTTCTTCTCGTGCAGTTCGAGCAGGTCGCCGATGTGCTTCTGGGCGGCGGCACCGATGCCGGCCATCGTCTCCTCGGCGGTGTTGTCCACCTTGGAGCCCAGCGTGTTGATCTTGTGGGCCACGTCCTGCTGGGCAGCGGTCTTCAGCGAGTCCTCCAGCGCCTTGTAGAGCACGATGCGCTGCTCGGTATCGATGGTCAGCTTGTTGATCAGCGTGTTCTGGGCGGCGATCTGGTTGTTGAGCGAATCGACGAAGGTTTGGAACATCGATGTGTAGCGTTCGAGCGTCTGGCTCTCGGCCAGGAGTTCCTGCTCCTTGGCCTGCTGCTGGTTGTATTCGGTAGCGAGCTTCGAGCGCTCGGATTCGAGGTCGGTGCGCTCCTTCTGGCTCGTCGAGGCGGCGATCTTGTTCTCGATGTCGAGCAGCAGCGGGTTCAGTTCCTCGATGCGCTTCTGGGTCGCTTCGAGATTGGCCATGGTGGTCTTGCGGCGCTCGATCACCTGCGAAAGGCTCGTCTCCGAGGTCTTGTAGCGCTGGTCGAGCACTTCTCTCTGTGCCTTGAGGATGCCGACGATGGTGTCCGACTTCGTAAGCAGTTCCTGCAGGTTACCGGCGAGCGACATGTTGCGGACGCGCTCGGTGCGCATGCGCTGCTTGCTCTCGTCCGAGAAGATGCCGACGAAGGTTTCCCAGCCGGTGAAGCTCTTCATGTTCTCGAACTCGGCGCCGAAGACGTTGGTTGCGTCCTCCAGTCCGATGATCAGGTCGGCGATGTTCGATTCCATCACCTTCTGCTGCTTGAGCACATCCTGGATGCGGGCGTTCTCGATGTCGAAATCGGACGCGCCGATCTTGTCGTCCGTCTTGGCGATCTTGTCGAGAACCGTACCTGATTGTTCGATCTTTGCCCGCATGTCCTCCACGACCTGCTTGGTCTTGGCGATCTCGGCATCGAAGTTCTGCAGCGTTGCCATGAGTTCCTCCGGTCACGAATGCGGGCACTGGCGGCGAATATATGTGGCGCATCTATCGATTGAAAGAACGCAACGCATATTTCGGATTTCCAAGACGAGATGCCGCGATCTTAACCAACTGCTTTGCGATTTGTTGTATCGACTGCCCACCAAAGGCGCTGCTGGGAGGTGCGCGCGGCGAGTATTCCAACCCAGGCGGATCATGCAGCTAGACTTCCCGACCCTCTATCTCGTCATCCTGCTCAACTCGCTTACCCTCACCGTCATCTGGGGCGCGATCGCCCATGTCCACCGCAACATCCCGGCAGCCAGGCATTGGCTGGGCGCCTGCATCCTGACGACCGTCGGCGGCGGGCTGCTCGCCCTGCAGGGCGACGGCTTCAATCTCGCGCTCGCCGTCTTGGGCAACGCGCTGGTCATCTTCGGCTTCGGGCTGGTCTGGATCGGCGTCAGGAGCTTTTATGGAACGGATGGCGGCTGGGGCGTGAGCGCTGCCGTCACCCTTGCCAGCATTGCGGTCCTGCTTGTCGTCCGCGACAGTTCCGAGGCGCGCAACGTCGTCTATGCCACTGGGCAGATCGTGCTCGTATCGCTGGCCACCATCCACCTGCTGTTTCGCGAGGAGCGCAGCCTCGGCGCCTGGGTCGCGGCACTCGCTATGATTGTCGGCATGATCGGGCAGGGCGCGGAAGCGGTCATGAACCTGATGCGGATCGCCGGGGTTCTGTCGGACAAGGGTTACTACGACTATGCCGCGTTCTGCCTGCTGACCATCATCTTCGGCGCGGTGGTGTGGAACTTCGGCTTCGTGCTGATGGCGATCGACCGGCTGCGCAGCGAGCTTGCGGCGCTGGCCGTTGCCGACGAGCTGACCGGCCTCCCCAATCGCCGCCGCTTCATGGAGATGGCTGCCGCGGAAGCGCTGCGCGCCGGCCGGAGCAGGAAGCATTTTTCCGTGCTCATGCTCGATCTCGACGACTTCAAGTCGATCAACGACACGTACGGCCACGCCGCCGGAGATGCGGCACTCCGGCACTTCGCCGGGACAGCCCGCGCGTGGCTGCCGGTGCAGGCCACGCTGGCGCGCCTGGGCGGTGACGAGTTCTGCGCGCTTCTGCCCGAGACGGCGGCACGTGAGGCAGGCTCGGCGGCGGACCAACTGGTTCGGGGCTTCCACGCGGCGGATTTCGTCTGGAAGGGCGAAAAGGTGGCGTTGACCGCGAGCATCGGCGTTGCCGAATGGCTCCCGGCATATGGGGACGACCCCGCAATGGTCCTCGAGAAGGCGGATGCGGCGCTTTACGAAACCAAGCGGCGCGGACGAAACGGATACTCGATCTTCCGGCCGAAAGCCGTGCCGAAGGTCGCCTCCAACAGCAACCAGGCGGCCGGGCCGCTTGCTGCCGGCAAGGGCGGGAAGCGCGTCAACCGCCGATGAAGCCCAGGAGATCGTCGGGCTCGCCGCGCCCCATCTCGTCCTCCCAGTGGCGTCGGCACAGGGACACGTAGACATCCTTGCCGATCGCGACCTGCGCGCCCTGCTTGGCGACTTTTCCATCAGGACCGAGCCGCACGACCATGGTGGCCTTGCGGCCACAGCGGCAGATGGTGCGAACCTCGCGCAACTCGTCGGCGATCGCCAGCAAGGCGCGCGACCCCGTGAAAAGGTTGCCCTGGAAATCGGTACGCAGTCCGTAGCACATCACCGGGATGCCGAGCCTGTCGGCGACCCGCGCCAGCTGCCACACCTGGCTCTCTTCAAGGAACTGCGCCTCGTCGATGAAGACGCAGTGGACGGTGGTGTGTTCGTGATGCTCGGCGATTCGGGCGAAGAGGTCGTCGCCGTCGCGAAACATCTCCGCGCCAGCCTCCAGACCGATGCGCGACGAAATGTAGCCGGTGTCACCTTTGCGGTAGTGACCCGCCACGAACAGCATCGTGTTCATCCCGCGTTCGCGATAGTTGTAGGACGCCTGCAAGAGCATGGTGGTCTTGCCGGCGTTCATGGTCGCGTAGTGGAAGTAGAGTTTGGCCATGACGCCCTTCTATGCTGAACCTTCCTGTGGCAGGGAGGGGAGACTTTCTCCGTCCACCGCAAAAATCCGTGCGCATGTCGCGGATGGCAAAGCGGGCGGCGTCTGTCGTTGGGTCATGTCACTTGAATCCAAAGGAAAATGGTGTTTGGCTCGCGGCAAAGACCAACAACAATACCGCGTCGCCATAAAAATACCGATTGGGAGAATCTACATGTTGCGCATCAAATCACTCGCCGCTGCAATCGGCGTGTCTACGGTCCTGACCGCGGGCGCCGCCTATGCCGGCGATGCCGAAAGCTGCAAGGTCGTACGCCTTTCCGACGTCGGCTGGACCGACATCCAGGCCACGACGGGCGTCGCCTCGGTGCTGCTGACGGCTCTCGGCTACGAGCCGCAGGTCATCCAGCTCTCCGTGCCCGTTACTTACGCCTCGCTCAAGAACAACGACCTCGACGTCTTCCTCGGCAACTGGATGCCGTCGATGACCAACGACATCAAGGATTACGCCGCCGAAGGTTCGGTCGAAACCATCGGCGAGAACCTCAGCGGTGCCGGCTACGGCATCGTCGTGCCGACCTACGTCGCAGAGGCCGGCGTCAAGACGCTGACCGATCTCGGCAAGTTCAAGGACAAGTTCGGCGGCAAGATCTATGGCATCGAGGCTGGCAACGACGGCAACCGCATCATCCTCGACATGATCAAGAACCCGGCCGACAACCTCGAAGGCTTCGAGCTGGTCGAGTCGTCCGAGGCCGGCATGCTGACCCAGGCCGAGCAGTCCATGAAGGCCAACGAGTGGATCGCCTTCCTGGGCTGGACGCCGCACCCGGTCATGGGCGCCATGAAGATCACCTATCTCGACGGCATGGGCGACTCGGGCTTTGGTGCGGCCACCGTCAGCACCAACGTCCGCAAGGGCTACGTCCAGGAATGCCCGAACGTCGGCAAGTTCCTGTCCAATCTCAAGTTCAACCTTGAGATGGAAGGCACGATGATGGACGGCATCCTCAAGGGCGGCAACGCCAACGACATCGCCAAGGAGTGGCTCAAGGCCAATCCGGATGCCGCAACGCCCTGGCTCGCCGGCGTGACCACCTTCGACGGCGGCGACGCTGCGGCGGCGGTCAAGGCGGCGCTGGCCAACTGATTGCGAGGGCACGTCCCTTGGGGCGTGCCGGGCGGGACGATCCCGCCTGACAGGATCAAGGGCAGCGGCGCGAGACAGCTGCCCTTTTTCATATCATGCTCACGGAGCGGCGCCGGCCTTCGGCGTTGGAGGAAGCTACAGAGAGGGGACACATGGATCCGGTATCAAGCTGGCTCGCCGCCTACAAGATTCCTATCGGAGCCTGGGGCAAGGCGTTCTTCACCTTCCTCACCGACAATTTCAACGCCGTCTTCCGCGGTTTTTCAAGCGGGCTGAACTTCCTCCTCAAGGGGACGGTCGACGGGCTCTTGTTCCTGCCTCCGATTGTCGTGGTTGCCGCCATCGCACTGCTCGCCTGGTATCTGCAGCGGTCGCGTGCGCTTGCCATCGGCGTGCTGCTCGGGTTGCTCTTCATCATCAACCAGGGCCTCTGGAAGCAGACCGTCGAGACGCTGGTGCTTGTGGTCGCCGCTTCCGCAGCCTCCATGGCGATCGGCGTGCCGCTCGGCATCTGGGCAGCGCACAATCCCAAGGTCTACCGCGTGCTTTTGCCAGTGCTCGACCTGATGCAGACGCTGCCCACCTTCGTTTACCTCATTCCGGTGCTGACGCTGTTCGGGCTGGGCAACGCGCCCGGCCTGATCGTCACCATCATCTTTGTCATCCCGACGGCTGTCCGTCTGACCCATCTCGGCGTCACCTCCGTGCCCACCGCCATCATCGAGGCCGGCGAGGCCTTCGGCGCGACCAGGCGGCAACTGCTGTGGAAGGTCGAGCTGCCGGCGGCGCTGCCCACTATCATGGCCGGGCTCACCCAGTGCATCATGCTGTCGCTGTCGATGGTAGTTTTCGCCGCCCTCATCGGCGCTGGCGGCCTCGGCACCGAGATCAACCGAGCGCTCGGTTCGCGCAGGATCGACCTCGGGCTTGAGGCGGGCCTCGCAATCGTGGTGCTCGCCATCGTGCTCGACCGCATGACCCGCATCGGCGTGGGAGGCAAGAAATGACCGTCGCCGTCGATTTCAAGAACGTCGATATCGTATTCGGCTCCGAACAGAGCGCCTCACTGGCAATGATCGATGCGGGCGCAACCCGCGCCGAGATTCTCGAAAAGACCGGCAACGTGCTCGGCTGCGCAGGCGCAAGTCTCACTATCAACGAGGGCGAGATCTCCGTCCTGATGGGACTGTCCGGCTCGGGCAAGTCGACGCTGCTGCGCGCCGTCAACCGGCTCAACGTCGTCTCGCGCGGCCAGGTGCTGGTCAAGGACGGCGACAAGATGGTCGACGTCGTCTCTTGCGACGACGCAACGCTGCGGCGGTTGCGCCAGCATCAGGTCGCCATGGTGTTCCAGCAGTTCGGCCTGTTGCCCTGGCGCACGGTGGAGGAGAACGTCGGCTTCGGCCTCGAACTCGCCGGCATGCCGGAAGCCGAACGCAAGCAGAAGGTCGGCAAGCAGCTCGACCTCGTCAACCTGACGCCATGGGCGAAGAAGTACGCGCATGAGCTGTCGGGCGGCATGCAGCAGCGCGTCGGCCTCGCCCGCGCCTTCGCCACCGAGGCGCCGATCCTGCTCATGGACGAGCCGTTCTCGGCGCTCGACCCGCTCATCCGCACCAAGCTGCAGGACGAACTGCTGCAACTGCAGAAGCGGCTGAAGAAGACCATCATCTTCGTCAGCCACGATCTCGAGGAAGCGCTCAAGATCGGCAGCCACATCACCATCATGGAGGGCGGCCGCATCGTCCAGACCGGGGCGCCCGAGGACATCGTGCTGCGTCCGGCAAACGACTACGTCCGCGACTTCATCGCCAATGTGAACCCGCTCTCGGTGCTGACCGCCTGGAACGTCATGCGCGACCGGCGCGACCTCGAGGCTGCGGGCGACGATGGCTGGCTCTGGCTCGACCGGCGCAAGACGACGCGCTTCAAGATCGACGAGCATGGGCTGGTCGCAGCGGCCGAGCGCAACGGCCAACCTGCCGTCTGGGTTTCCGTCGACGACATCGAACGCACGCCGGAGGACACCGCCCAGGTGTTCTGGGCCAAGCCGGGCACGTCGCTGAAGCTGGTCATGCTCGCCATGCACCGCTCGCAGACGTCGCCGGTCGCGCTGTTCGACGACCAGTCGCGTTTCGTCGGCGCCATCGGCGTCCGCGACGTGCTGAGCGCGGTACTGCGGCGGTAGCCGGCCGTTTCGCGCGCTGGCTTGACGGTCAATTCGGCGTGAGTCCGCCGCGATGCGCATGACTTCACCATGCTGCCGGGATAGGTCTGGCGGCATGAATCGCCGCGCGTTCCTCCTACTGGCCGGGCTCGCTCCCCTGGCATCTCCGGCGCTCGCGCAGCAGGAAGCCGCTTCGCCTCCGACGCAGCCGCTGCCGGGGTTGCTTGACGAGGCGGCGAAACTGGAAGCGTTGAAGACCGTCATCGTGGCTCGCGACGGTGAGGTGCTGGCCGAGCGCGGCTATCGCGGCAGTTCGCCGGACACGCCCACCAACATCAAGTCGGCCTCGAAATCGGTCATCTCGCTGCTGGTCGGCATCGCCATCGACAAGAAGATACTCGGGGGCGTCGACCAGAAGATCGCTCCGATCCTCGCCCGCGACCTGCCGGAAAAGCGCGATCCGAGGCTCGACGAGATCACCATCGGCAACCTGCTTTCCATGCAGGCCGGGCTGGAGCGGACCTCCGGCCCGAATTACGGGCGGTGGGTCGCGAGCGGCAACTGGGTCCGCTTCGTCCTCGCGCAGCCTTTTGTCGACGAGCCGGGCGGCGGCATGCTCTACTCGACCGGGTCCTCGCATCTGCTCTCGGCGATCCTCACGCGCAAGACGGGGCGCTCCACGCTGGAGCTTGCCCGCGACTGGCTCGGCCCGGTCCGCGGCTTCAGCATCGGGGGATGGGACCGCGATCCGCAAGGGATCTACCTGGGCGGCAACCAGATGGCGATGAGCGCCCGTTCGCTTCTGGCTTTCGGGGAGCTCTACCGCAACGGTGGCAGGACGCCCGAAGGCAGGCAGATCGTCTCGCCCGAATGGATCCGGGAATCGTGGCTGCCCCGCACGACCTCGGTCTTCAACGGCGACGGCTATGGCTACGCATGGTTCCTGCGCCGGATTGGCGGCGAGGACGTGATCTATGCCTGGGGTTATGGCGGCCAGATGCTGTACATCGTCCCGTCGCTGTCGCTGACCGTGGTGATGACGTCGGACGACGGCAACCCGTCGGCCCGGTCCGGCCATCGCGACCAGTTGCACGATCTCCTGGCGAGCGTGATCGCGTCCGTTCGGGGAGGCAGCGCTCCCGCCACCACGAACGAGGGCTGAGGCTCGCCCCAGCCCTCGGTCATGTCAAGCTGCGGCGCCCGCCAGGCGCGCCGGTGCTCAATGATGCACGTTTTCGCCCAGGACGACATGCAGCAGGTCGGCATGCGGCCGCACTGTGTCGGCGAACGTCTTACCTTCCTCACGCAACCTGGTGATTTCGGCCCATTGCTCGTCGACCATGGCCTGCATTTCCTGCTTCTGCTCTGATGTCAGCGTCGTGTCGGCCTTCAGCCTGTCGTCGATCTGCTTGAAGCGGCCGGTGAAGGCGTCGTCGGGCATTAGCGCCAGGTAGCCCCGGAAGGTCTCGCCGAGACTCCGCCGCCAGCTGTCCCGGTCGAACCCCGCCTTCTCGATAAGCCGGTCCTGCTCCTGGTCGCGATCGTACCAATCGTCGGCTTCCTCGTCGTCGTAGGCGAAGCTGCCCGCCGCCGGATAGAGTTCGTTCAGGAGCCGGGTCACCTCGCCAGCCTGCTCATCGGTCAGCGCATTGGCCGGCGACACGAGGGTGCCGAGCGCCAGGCTTGCGGCCAGCAAGCCGGTCGCCATACAGCGTGCAAAGGCTGAACTCATCCCATGCACTCCGCGTCGATTGCCTTGTCGGCGTCGTTCTGAGCCTTGGCCTGCACCAGCGAGCCGCCGACGGAGGCTGCCTGCGCGGCGACCGCGCCGCCGCGTCCCGCAAATCCGCCAAGGCCACCGACCACCGACAGCGCGGTGCCCAGCATTGCCGCGTCGGTCTGCTTGCGCATCGCTTCCTCGCAGGGCTGGGCCGCGGTCTGGTTCTTCTTCGGCGTCGCCTTGGCGGTTGCTGATGTCGTTTTCGGCCCGCCCGATGCGCTCTGGCTGCATGCGGCCAACAGGCCGCACATGATCAATAGGATTGCCCGTTTCATGCATTTCTCTCGATTTTACGTGGAGGAACCGGCGCCATGCCGGAAAAAACAGCGGACCGCCGAGGCTGCCCCCGTCGGCGGCCCGCTAAAGGTCGAACCGTGCATGTCCTGGACGAATGCCCCCGCCACCGGAACTATCGGTCAACCGTGGCGCCGGTTTACGACGCGGTTGCCTCAGCGGTCTTGGCGCGGGACGAACAGATGCGGGCTGGAGCGAACTCCATGTCGATTTTTATGGGCGGCGGCGAAGTTTCACTGGCAGCGGCGGAGGGCGGCCGCGAGCACGTCCCTGGGCGTGGCGCCGAAGCGCTGTCGGAATGCGCGGTTGAAATGGGAGAGGTCACCGAAACCTGCGTCGAAGGCGATGGCCGATACGGTTGCCGCCCGTGGTTCGGCCTTTTCCAGGGCAGTGAACGCGGCATCGAGGCGGGCATTGCGCAGGAATTCGGAGAAGGTGAGGCCTTCCTGGTCGAACAGGCGCTGAATGTAGCGCGGAGACACGCCCTGGCGACGGGCGACTTCGACAATGCCGAGTTCGGGGTCGGTCAAGTGCTTCAGGACGTCCGTCTTGACCAGTTGCAGCCGGGCCGCGCCGATGCTCGGGCGCACCTGCTCGGCACTGTCAGCGCCGGTGCCCTGGATCACCAACGCGGCGAGATCATACAGGTGGCTGCCGGCAAGCCGGCGCCCTGTCTCGGTCTCCGGTGAGGCAGCCCGCAACAGGTCGGCGTAGCCCGTCAGCAGGCCCGCTCCGGCGGTTCCGGCGGGAAAGTGGTGAAACGCCTTCATGCGCACGCAAGGTGCCAGGGCCGCCAGGCGGGCCTGATCGAGCGAAACGACCTTCAGCAAGGTGCCGTTCAGTTCGAACGCCATCCGGGTGGCTTCGTTGACGAGGGTGATGTCGCCGGCCTTCACGTGTACCGCCGCCTTGCCTTCGATTGCCACCTCGTAGTCGGTGGCCGGGATGGCCATCAGGTAATCCTGCCGCCCATCGACCGCCATGAGGTCGGTCGGCCGCTCGCCGTGCACGGCCGAGTAGCGTGCCGTACCTATGGTCGTACCCTGATCGAGGAAGTATGCCGTGAGATCAAAGTCGAAGGTGTCGCTGTCGGCCGGCCTCAAGCGTAGTCCGGCAATATGGCGGGCTACGAAGTCGTGCAGATATGAAAGGCGGTCCCGCGCCGGAACGTCGTAGGTCGACAGTCGCTGCATCAGGCCAGATCCGTAGCAAACCGGCCGCCCCGCTGCGACCTTAGATGGCAATAGGTCAACTTTGCAATGTATGCGGGTTGTCGTCTTATCGGGGCAAACGGCTCTACGGTCAACTGGCGATGAGCGCGCCCGGGGAGGGCGCGCTCACGACAGGCAGTTCGGTCAGTTTGCGGCGAGCACGCCGGCAATCGTGTCCTTCAGCGCCAGGCGCCGCTTACGCAAGGTGGATTCATGTTCCTCGCTCACGGGCTGGAGATTGGTCTCGGCCAGGTGGATCTGGTCGTTCACCTCGTCATATTCCTTCAGCACACGGGCGAAGTTCTCATCCTGCGCCTTGAGTGCGTGGATGGCTTCGAGCTGGCCGGGGAATTCCTCGCCGAGCGTGTGAGGCGTGTTCGACATTCGGTCGTCTCCTTGCGTTGTGTCGAAGCAAGCCTAGTCCGCGCTGGCTGGCCCGGGTTTGATCCTGGTCAAACCGGACCGCATTGTGTCGCGTGCCATGCTGGGCTGCGATGCTAATCGGGGTCCTTGTCGTAGACGGCTATCCCGGGCGGCAATTGCACCCATGCATGACGGCGGCAGTCGTAGACCGAATCCTCGGGCGGCGGGAAGTCCGGGTCTCCGAAGGCGCCCACCGCGACCGCCACGAAGCCGCGGTCGACGCCTTCCTCGGTGTGGTAGACGGTCGAGCCGCAGACCGGACAGAACCTGAAGCGGAACTTCGAACCACGGTCGCCGGTCCGGACGTATTCCGTCGCAGTTCCCGAAGTCCGATAGGGCGAGGGGAAGGCGGCGAGAGCGGCGAAGACGCTGCCTGTCCGGCTCTGGCAGGCAAGGCAATGGCAAACGCCCACGCCGACCGGCTCGCCCTGGACCTCGATGCGCAGTTGACCGCAGGTGCAAGACGCCGTTCGAGTACGCATGAAACGCCTCCTCCACAACAATCAACCTGATCGCGCATCGAGGCGGCAAGCCGCCTAGACTTCGATGAATGCCTCGAAGCCGCCGAAGATCATGCGCTTGCCGTCGAAGGCCCAGGACGCGGGATCGCTGTCGAGACGCGGGTCGGCCATCACCTTCTTCATGATCTCGTCGCGATCGGCGCGTGAACGGTAGAGGACCCAGGAGAAGATCACGACCTCGTCGTCCTTGGCCTGCACGGCGCGCGGGAAGGAGGTCAGCTCGCCATAAGGCACGTCGTCGCCGATGCATTCGACATAGGCGAGCGCGCCGTGATCCTTCCACACCTCGCTGCCAGTCCTGGCCTGGGCCTTGTAGGCCTCGATCTTGGCTTTTGGCACTGCTAGCACGAAACCGTCGACATAAGTCATGATGTTCTCCTCGTGTTGGGACTTGCCTTCCAAGGACGAACAGCGGTCGGGGTATCCGACACCGTCCCGATTTTTTTCGCCACCTCTTCAATGTGTGCGAGTCGGAAGTGTTCCAAAGGGCGTTGAAGAGGTCGCCCGACGATCCCATACTATTGGTGCGAGCGCATGAAGGCACGACTGCCATGCCCGAGATCATCTCAGTCCCCCGCACCAAGACGAAGCTGAAGACCGAACGGCCGCGGCTGCACAAGGTCATCCTGGTCAACGACGACTACACGCCGCGCGACTTCGTCGTCACCGTGCTCAAGGGCGAGTTCCACATGAGCGAGGACCAGGCCTACCGCGTCATGATCACCGCCCACAGGCGCGGCGTCTGCGTGGTCGCGGTGTTCACCCGCGACGTCGCCGAAACCAAGGCCACCCGAGCGACCGAGGCCGGCAAGGCCAACGGCTATCCGCTGCAGTTCACCACCGAGCCGGAGGAGTGAGGGCGTCTACCGTCCCTCGCGGTACCACATGGCGCCCAGCGCTAGCAGCAGCAGGCCGAGCCCGAGGAAGCCGCCGAACAGGGGAACGCGGGACACCGACTTCAGCACGCTGTCGTCGGTCGTGCGGAAGCCGATCCAGTCGCGACCCGACGCCTCGGCCGAGCCGCGGACCGGAACCACGTTCGGCAAAGTGATGCCGCTGCCGATGCCTGCAATTCCGGTCGAGGCGAGCCGGCGAACGTCGCCGCCCGTCGCTTCCGCCGCCGGCCGCAACACGTCTTCGGTAGAAACCACGTCGGCGAACTCCGGCGCATTGACCGGGCCGACATGGGCGAGGGCAGTGAGATCGCCATTGCCGACCTGATAGAGCCCGATCTCGCTGGTTTCCACGCTGCCCGAGAAGATGCCAGGTTCGCTCTGGGTCAGTTGCACGTCCAGTGTCTTGCCCGATGGCGTGATGACGCGGGCCGGGCCGGCTTCGTCGCGCATGGTCTGGCGGCGGATGTCGAGCACCATGCCGCGTCCCTCGGCGGTCAGCCGCTCTTCTTCGAGTTCGGGCTCCTTCATCAGCCAGTGGGCGATGCGGCGATAGAGCGAGACGTGCGGGCCGCCGCCCTCGAAGCCGCGTGCCCATAGCCAGCCCTGGTCCGAGAGGAACATGCCGACACGGCCTTCGCCCTTGCGGTCGAGCAGCAGCAGCGGCTTGTCGTCGACGCCCTTCATGACCACTTCGCCCTCGGGCTGCTCGATGCCGATCTGGCGGAACCAGCGGCTCCAGCGCGGCGGTTCCTGCGCCGAGCCCTCGAGCCCGCGCGTCACAGGGTGCCGTTTGCCGAGCTCGGTGAGCCGCGGATAGAAGGCCTGCTCGATCACGTCGCCGGTAGGCATGGCCGGCAGGGCGGCAATCAACGGCGTGTTGGCGATCGACTGGTCGCCCGCATATTCCGGCCCCGCCGCGATCAGCAGCGCGCCGCCCTTTTCGACATATTCGGCGATGTAGTCGTAATAGAGGATCGGCAGCACGTCGCGGTGCTGGTAGCGGTCGAAGATGATCAGGTCGAAGTCGTTGATGCGCTCGACGAACAACTCGCGCGTCGGGAAGGCGATCAGGGACAATTCGTTGATTGGCGTTCCGTCCTGCTTCTCCGGCGGCCGCAGGATGGTGAAGTGCACGAGGTCGACCGAGGCGTCCGACTTGAGCAGGTTGCGCCAGGTGCGCTCGCCGGCATGCGGCTCGCCCGAAACCAGCAGCACGCGCAGGTTCTCGCGGATGCCGTCGACAAGGGCAATCGCCCGGTTGTTGGTGTCGGTCAGTTCTCCCTCGACCCGGTCGATCGAAAGCTCGACGATGTTGCGGCCGGCGCTCGGAACCGTGATCTGCAGCGGCATCTCCTGGCCGACGAAGGCGCGCTCGACCGCCACCTGCTGGCCGTTGATCGATACGCGGACATCGACCGCGCCGGCCTCGCCGCCGGTATCGATCACGCGGTAGGTCATGTCGAGCGGTTTGCCGACGATGCCGAAGCGAGGGGCACTTTCGAAACGGATGCGGCGATCGCGCTCGTGGTCCTCGCCGGTGATCAGCGCGTGGAGGGGGGCATTGGCCGCGGGCGCGCCCGGCACGTCGTGGACCTGCCCGTCGGTCACCATCACGGAGCCGCCGATGCGCGACGGAGGAACGTCGCGGAAGGCGCTTTCGAGGGCTGCGAACAGCCGGGTCTCGGTGCGGTCGTCGGCGGCATCCGCGCGGCCGGCCTCCACCACGCGCACCTCGAACTGGCGGTAGCGGGCAAGCCGTTCCTTCAGCCCCTCGACGGCGGCGTTCGTCTGCGCGGTGCGGTCGCCAATGTCTTGGCTCTGGCTGCGGTCGACGACGATGGCGACGACGCTCTTCAGCGGTTCGCGCTCCTCGTCGAGCAGGACCGGGTTGAGCAACGCGGCCGCGAGCGCGGCCAGCGCCAGGAGCCGCATCCAGGCACCGCGCCGGCGGAACCAGAGGCCCGCGAGCGCAAGCAGCAGGAGCGGAGCCAGCAGGATCGCCAGCACGGGCCAGGACAGGAGCGGTTCGAAGGCGATGGACCAGTTCATGTTACTGCCCCAGCCTTTCGAGCAGCACCGGCACGTGCACCTGGTCGGATTTGTAGTTGCCGGTCAGCATGTACATCATGATGTTGACGCCCGCTCGCAGCGCATAGATGCGCTGCATAGGGTCCGATGGCACGGTCGGCAGCAGCGGCTCGCCGGTTTCGTCTACCGCCCAGGCGCCGGCGAAGTCGTTGGCGGTGATCATGATCGGCGACACGCCGTCGCCGGTGCGGACCGGCCGGCCCTCGGCATTGGATGCCTCCAGCGACGCCTCCACCCAGAGCGGGCTGCCGTTGAAGCGGCCCGGGAACTCGGGAAGGATGAAGAACGCCTTGGTCAGCACATGGTCGGCCGGCACGGGTTCGAGCGGCGGCACGTTGAGATTGCCCAGAATGTCGCGCAGGCGCTCCGTCGCCGGGCTCGCGGAATCGGCGCCGATGCCGTTGGCGAACTGGTCGCGCGTGTCGAAGAGCACGGTCCCGCCCTGTTTCATGTAGGCGTCCACGCGGGCGATCGCAGCCTCGCTCGGCATCGGCGCGGCGGGATCGATCGGCCAGTAGATGAGGGGATAGAAGGCCAGTTCGTCCTTGGCGATGTCGACACCTGCGGGGTCGCCCGGCTCGAGCGCGGTCTTGTCGATGAGGAAGCGCGTCAGCCCGGCAATGCCCGCCCGGCTGATCGCGTCGACCGAAGACTCGCCGGTGATCACATAGGCGATGCGGGTCTTCGAGATGGCTTCCACCGCCTCGAGGTCGCCCGGCTTGGAATCGTCGGCGCGGACGATGCCCGGCTGCATCAGCATCGCGCCTAGGGCGAGCATCAAGGCTGCGGCAGTGCCCGTCATCCGCGCGCCCTTGCGGCCGCTGCGCGAGAACATGCCGCCCATCCACATCACGGCCAGACTGTCGAGCACCATCAGCGCCAGCGCCGCAGCGACCAGGGGACCCTTGAGGTCGCGCGATTCATCGAAGGCGTAGCGGATCTCCGTCACCGGCACGCTGACCAGCGGCCGAGAGATAGGCTCGAGCCTGCTGTCGGCCCGCATCAGATTGTGGGCGAGCACGCCGTCCTCGGTGCCGTAGAGGCCGGGCGGGTTTTCGATCGTGACGGGTAGCGGGCCGGGACCTGCGATCAGCGGCCTTGCGTCCGGGGTCGGCGGAACAAGACGGCCGTCGGCGGCGATCATGCGATAGGGGGCGAGCGAGGCCGTCTGGCCCTCGGCCCCGGCCACGGCCGTGCCCTGGTTGCGCGACAGTTGCACGATGCGACGCAGCATCTCGACGAAGCTGCCGGAGATAGGCAGGTTCGACCAGGTTGCCTGCGGTGCGATGTGGAACAGGACTAGCGTTCCCTTGCCGCGCCGCGCGCCGGTCACCAGCGGCGTGCCGTCGGCGAGGTTGGCCCAGGTGCTCTGCGCGAGGTCGGGCGTCGGCTCGGCCAGCACCTGGCGGCTCACCGTCACCTCGTTGGGAGGGGACAGGTCCGCGAATGGGCCGGTCGGCGGGAAGTCGGAGACGGGTTGCGGTGCTGTCCAAGACAGCGCGCCGCCGAGCGAGCGCTCGCCGAGCCGCAGCCGCACGGGCAGCAACTCTTCGTCGTTGCCGGCGGCGGCCAGCCGCGAGCCCGCGAAGCGCACCAGCGTGCCGCCCTCGTTCATCCACGCGAGCAGCCGCTCGCGCGCCGGCGCCGGGATGGTGCCGACGTCGGCCATGATGATCATCGCCGGCTTCTGCTCGATCAGCTGCGGAATCGCTTCGGCGAGGTCGGAGGTTGTCGGTTCGCTCAGGTCGGCGAAGGGTTCGAGTGCGCGGCGGATGTAGTAGAGCGGCGCCAGCAGCGGCTGGGAATCCTCGGCGTCCACTTGCGACAGCAATCCGACGCGGCGGCGCTTGGAGCTGTCGTCGAGCACGCGTATGGCAGCCGCCTGCGGCTGGCCGTCGAGCGCGATCGAGGCGAAGTCGTTGCGCAGTTCGAAGGGCACGGCCATGGTGCCCTTGGCCACGGTCTCACCCGGCGCGAAGGTCAGCGTGGCGTCGGCGATGCGGCGACCCTTGTCGTCGAAGGCGCCGGCCGTCACCGCCCCCGGTGCGGGGTCGCCCGGCGCGCGCACGGCGGTCAGTGCGAAGCCGTCCATCTCGTTTTCGGCGGCGGTCAGCCCCTTGACGTCCAGCCGCTCGGGCGAAGCCCAGACGATGTTCGCTGCATTCTGGCCGAACAGCGTGGCAAAGGCCTGTTCGTCGCCCTCATTGGCCAGTCCATCGTCGAGGACGGCAACGCTCGCGCCGGGCAGAGTGGCGAGAACGCCGGCGACGCGCGAATAGACGGCACCGCGGTCGGTCGGTACCGGGCGCGGTTCCGAAGCCCGCAGCCGGTCGAGGGCAGCCTGCGCGTCGAAGGGTCCGATCTCGGCGTTCGGCTTTTCTGCAGTGAAGGCCAGCACCACCGGCTGGCCGGCGGCACCCGCATCGGCGATTAGCCGCTCGGCGGTGGCGACGCGGCGCTTCCAGTCGGGCGCGCTCGCCCAGCCGTTGTCCACCACCAGCGCCAGCGCGGCGCCGCTTGTCGGCACCCTCTCGCGCGGATTGAAGATCGGTTCGGCCAGCGCCAGCACGACCAGCGCGGCCATGGCGAGCCTCAGCAAGGTCAGCCACCACGGGCTCTGGTGCGGCGTCTCTTCCTTCCGGAACACGCGCGCGAGAATCTTGAGCGGCGGGAATATCTCTGACTGCGGCTTGGGAGGCGTGAGCCTCAACAGCCACCAGATGACAGGCAGCGCGAGCAGTCCCCACAGGACCGCCGGCGCGCCGAAGGAGAGCGGCAACCAGCTCATCGGCGCCCTCCCGGTCCGTGGCCCTCCGCCGTCAACGCCATGTGCACGTGCACCAGCGCTTCCGAGGCGAGCCGGTCGGTGTGGTTGACCGTGTAGCTCCAGCCCAGGCGCTTGCACCACGCGGCGAGTTCATGCCGGCGGGCGGCGTAGAGGTTGCGGTAGGCCTCGGCCAGCTGTTCGGCGCGGCCTGCCGTCAGCTTCTCGCCGGTTTCGGGGTCGGTGAACTCGGTCCGGCCGGAGTAGGGGAAGGTCTCCTCGGCGGGATCGGCCACCTCGATCAGGTGCGCACGCGCGCCGTGCCGGGCAAGCGTGTCCAGCCAGGCCATCGTCTCCTCGACCGGATCGAGGAAGTCGCCGGCGATGACGACGTCGGAGAAGCGGCGGATGCTGGTAAGGTCCGGCCTTGCCGGCATGCCGGCCGCCAGCGACAGGTGGGAGGCCAGGCGTTCGGCGCCATTGCGGGCGCTGGACGGGTCGGTCAGTCCCGGCCAAGCGATGCGCTCGCCGCTGCGCGACAGCAGTTCGGCCAGTGCGAGGATGAGCACCAGCGCTCGCGATTCTTTCGAAACCGAGGCCGTCTTCGACTTGTAGAGCATCGACGGCGACAGGTCCGCCCAGAGCCAGACGGTGTGGGCCGCCTCCCACTCGCGGTCGCGGACATAGGTGTGGTCGTCGCGGGCCGAACGGCGCCAGTCGATGCGCGCCATGGATTCGCCCTGGACGTAGGGCCGGAACTGCCAGAAATTCTCGCCGATGCCGCGCTTCTTGCGGCCGTGCCAGCCGGCAATCACGGTGTTGACGATGCGGCGTGCCTCCACAAGCAGGTCCGGCACCAGCGACGCGCGCAACCTGCCGCGGGCTAGCGCGTCGCGGGTCGCGACCGGTGCGGATGCATCGCCGATGCGCGCCATCAGACGTCCTTGACCAGCCTGGCGATCACGTCGCGCACGCTCATGCCCTCGGCGCGGGCGGCGAAGGTGAGCGCCATGCGGTGCTGCAGCACCGGCTCGGCGAGGGCGCGGATGTCGTCGATCGACGGCGCGAGCCGTCCGTCATAGAGCGCGCGCGCCCTGGCGCAGAGCGTGAGCGCCTGGCTGGCGCGCGGGCCGGGTCCCCACGACACGTGCTTGTCGGTTTCGGTGTTGCCCTGTCCGGGGCGCGCCGAGCGCACCAGCTTGAGGATTGCCTCGACGACGCTCTCGGGCACCGGCATGCGCCGGATGAGGTGCTGGATGTCCTTGAGTTGGGCGGGGTCGAGCACGTTCTGGGCCTTGGCGTCCTCGATGCCGGTGGTCTCCACGAGGATGCGACGCTCGGCATCGATATCGGGATAGAGGATGTCGATCTGCATCAGGAAGCGGTCGAGCTGCGCCTCGGGCAGGGGATAGGTGCCTTCCTGCTCCAGCGGGTTCTGCGTCGCGAGCACGTGGAACGGCGCAGGCAGGTCGTGGCGCTCGCCGGCGACGGTCACATGGTACTCTTGCATGGCCTGCAGCAACGCCGACTGCGTGCGCGGGCTCGCGCGGTTGATCTCGTCAGCCATCAGCAGTTGCGCGAAGATCGGCCCGGGAATGAAGCGGAAGGAGCGTCGTCCCTGGTCGTCCTGCTCCATCACCTCGGAGCCGAGGATGTCCGACGGCATCAGGTCAGGCGTGAACTGGATGCGGCGCGAGTCGAGCCCGAGCACCACGCCGAGCGTCTCGACGAGCTTGGTCTTGGCGAGGCCGGGTACGCCGACCAGGAGGGCATGTCCGCCCGCAAGCAAAGCCACCAGAGTGCGCTCGACCACGCTTTCCTGACCGAAGATGACGCGGCCGACGCCCTGGCGCACCTTGGAGATGTCGGCAAGCGCACGCTCCGCCGCGGCGACCATTTCGCGTTCGCTGACAGCTGTTTCCTTGATCATCACGCTCATGCGGGCCCGATCCTTCTTCTCGCGCATCGATCCGGGGATCGCTTCCGACTCCGGAGGGAAGCATGCGCCGACTCAAACTATCGAAGTGTAAGCCCCAAGACCATCCGCCCCTTCGGTTTGCTGCACCGCCCGCTCGAGCGTCGCGCCTGCCGCCCAATCCCCGAAGGTCAAACGATCCTGGGCGTCACAAACTCCCGACTCGCACCTTGGCGAGGTCTTCATGTTCAACTTAAATCACTCGCCTATGCTGACAAGCGCAACGACAGTGACTATTTCGTGACCATGACTGCCGACCTGGACCATAGCCGCGAGGCGGCCGCTCCTACCGGGCTGACCCGAGTGGGAGATACCGCCGGGCTGGAGGCGCTGATCTCGCGCGCGGCCCGCGCCGGCAAGGGCCTGCCGCCCGTGGAGCGCTGGAATCCGGATTTCTGCGGCGATATCGACATGGAGATCCGGGCCGACGGCACCTGGTTCTATCTGGGGACGCCGATCGGCCGTGCGCCGCTGGTGCAGCTGTTCTCGACGGTCCTGCGTAAGGATCCGGACGGCAAGACCTACCTCGTCACTCCGGTCGAGCGGGTCGGTATCCGCGTTGTCGACGCACCGTTCGTCGCGGTGGAGATGAATGTCGCGGGTTCGGGAAACGACAGGGTGCTCACCTTCCGCACCAATGTCGGCGACGTCGTCGAAGCCGGTCCTGATCATCCTCTGCGTTTCGTGGACGAGCCGGAAACCGGCGGGCTGAAACCCTACCTGCTCGTCCGCGGGCGGCTCGAGGCACTGGTGGCCCGGCCCGTCATGTACGAACTCGTCGAGTACGGAGAGCGGATTGATATCGGCGGCAAGGCGATGTTCGCCGTACGCTCGAAGGGGGAGGTCTATCCGATCATGCCCTGGGACAGGCTGGAGCGGTTGAGCGCGTGATGGTTCATGCCAGGCCAGCGCACTACTCGGCGCAGGATTTTCGCCAGCGCGCGGCGCAGGAGCATCTGAACGATGCCGCGGCCGACTACGGCGACCATATGCTGAACCCCGATCTGCGCAAGACGTTCGTCCACGACCGCCTGCGGGATGCGGCGGTGCTGATACCTGTCGTCGATCATGGCGATGCCTCGACGGTGATCCTCACCAAGCGGGCGGAGAAGCTCAAGAACCATTCCGGCCAGATCGCCTTTCCCGGCGGCCGTATCGATCCCACCGATGCGACTGCCGAGGCTGCCGCAGTGCGCGAGACGATCGAGGAAATTGGGCTAACTCCTAGCTATATCGATGTTATCGGACGGCTGCCCGACTATGTGACGGGCAGCGGGTACCGGATCGCGCCGGTGCTCGGCATCGTCCGTCCCGGCTTTCACCTCACGCTCAACCCCGGCGAGGTCGACGACGCCTTCGAGGTTCCGCTCGGCTTCCTGATGGATCCCCTGAACCATAACCGCGCGAGCCGCATCTTCCAGGACAGGGAGCGCTTCTTCTACGCCATGCCCTATGAAGAACGCTACATCTGGGGCGTCACCGCCGGCATCATTCGCGCACTCTACGAAAGGCTTTACGCGTGAGCGCAACGATCGCCGGAAAGGCAGCCTGGCTGGAAGAGCCGCAGCTGCAGAAATTGCTCGCGGCCCTCAACGCCGATGGCGAGGAGGCACGCATTGCCGGCGGGGCGGTACGCAACGCGCTGCTCGGCCAGGCCGTCGCCGATGTCGACATCGCGACCACGAACCTCCCCGAGGAGACGGTTCGCCGCGCCGAGGTGGCCGGTTTCAAGACGGTGCCGACCGGCATCGAGCACGGCACCATCACCGTCATTGTCGGCGGACGCCCCTTCGAGGTCACGACGCTGCGCGCCGACATCGAGACGGACGGCCGCCGCGCCAAGGTGCGCTTCGGCCGCGACTGGAAGGCTGACGCCGAGCGGCGCGACTTCACCATCAACGCGCTCTATGCGCGGGCGGACGGCACAGTCGTCGACCTCGTCGGAGGGATTGCCGACCTGGAGGCGCGTGTCCTTCGCTTCATCGGCGACGCCGAAACCCGCATCCGCGAGGACTTCCTGCGCATCCTGCGGTTCTTCCGCTTCTTCGCCTGGTATGGTTCCGGCCGTCCCGACGCAGAAGGCCTCAAGGCCTGCGCCCGTCTGAAGGACGGGCTGTCGCGGCTGTCCGCCGAGCGCATCTGGACGGAACTGAAGAAGCTGCTCTCAGCACCTGACCCGTCACGGGCGCTGCTCTGGATGCGCCAGGCCGGCGTGCTTACCGCAGTGCTGCCCGAAAGCGAGAAATGGGGCATCGACGCCATCCATGCGCTCGTCCGCGCCGAAGCCGACCTCGGCTGGGCGCCCGACCCCTTGCTGCGGCTGGCGTCGGTCGTGCCGCCTGACGCGGCGCGCATGAAGACGCTCGGCGACCGGTTGAGATTGTCGAAGGCGGAGACCGAAAGGCTAGTCCAGTGGGCGGGTACGCCGAAGATCGAGCCGGTCGTGACCGAGGGCGAACTGGCCAAGCGGCTCTATCGTGGCGATCGGCAGGGCGTCGTCGATCGCCTCCGCCTCGACCTTGCCGCGGCGCGCGGGCGCGCCCAGACGGACGACAAGGCGCTGATCGAAGCGGGCGGATATTTCCGGCTGCTTGCCTTCGCCGAAAAATGGCAGAAACCGCAGTTTCCGCTGCGGGGAGGCGATCTCGCGCCGCTCGGCGTGGAAGGCGCGCGCCTGGGCGCACTGCTCAAGTCGCTGGAAGCCGAATGGATCGACAGGGGATTTTCGCTGGAGCGCGACGCGCTGCTCGAGCGCGCCGCGGAACTGGCCCAGGCCTGAAGGTCAGGCCGCGTTCGGCACCTTCTCGATGCGCGACCGGATAGCCTCGATCATCGTCTCGCGGATGACCGTTTCGCCGTGCGTCTCGCGCAGATGCTCGGCCACCCGGCGCATGATCTCGGCCTCGTCTTCATGGCGGGTATGCCACTGGCAGCCGGGGACGAGCGACCCGCATTGAAATTCCTTCATGGGAGGTCTCCTTTCCTCGCTCTGTTCGGGGGCGAACTATAACACGCAGAAACGCAAATGGTTGCGCCTGTCGCGGGATGGCGGCAAATTTGCCGTGATCGACTGGTGCAGTCGAATAAAGTGTAAATTAGACAATGGCTTACGGTGGTTTTTCTACGAAGTGAATCTGCGGCCTGAGCAGCGCATGATTAAGGGGCGGAACCCGTCGGCTCCGCCCCTTGGAAGCGTCGATTCGATGGCGCTACTTCATGATCTTCACGGTCTCGGCAACCTTGTCCTTGCCGCTCGTATCCCAGGTCACCGCGACCTTCTCGCCGGCCTTCAGGCCGGGATCCTTGAATTTCTTTGACAGCACGAAGCTCGAGCCGTCGTCGAGAACAAGGCTCATGGCCTTCATGTCGACGGACTTGATCGTGCCGTTGGTGTGCTGGGCTGCGGCGAATGCGAGGGCAGAGGAGGCCAGGACGGCAGCCGCGACTGCCGGTACAAGAAGCTTGCGCATGGCGATGCACTCCGAAGTGCGGGCACCAGTTGGGCCTGGTGCCCGCCTAGGTCTTGGGTCGTCCGGATACGTCGAGTCGCGGCTCTAGGGGTGGATCGAACCGCCGGCGTTTCCCGACCCGGAAATAAGAAATAATCCTGTCCCCGAGCCGGAATATTAGACGAAAAAGATATTTGTTCGCAGCCGGTTAGCCACAATGTCCGCCGAAATCGCCGCATTGTGGCGGCGATTGTGGCAAGCGCGCATGCAGCTAAACGTCGCAGCCGGCGATAAGGCTATTCGCCGGATTTCGGCTTCTTCTTCGGCTTGAACTTCTTCGCCGATCCATCGCCCTTCGACCAGTCGCCCTTCGGCTTGTCGCTCCAGGGCTTGTCGCTGCGAGGCTTGTCGAAGCCGGTCCGCTCGCCTTTCGGCTTGTCGTAGGGTGCCTTTTCGAAGCCCTTATTCTTAAACGGACGCTTGGCCGAGGGATCGAACTGGCCCTTGCGGTGCGGCTGCTTCGGCTTGGCGCCATGGTCGGGTGCAGGTGCGCCGCCGGTCCGCGTGATGGTCACGCCCTTTTCCAGCGTACCCTGTTCCTCGACCGAGCGTGCGAAGGCGTCGGCACGTTCGCTGATCACCTCGAAATGCGAATCCGTGTCGAAGATGCGGATCGAGCCGATCTCGCGCTTGGTCACGCGTCCAGCCTTGCAGATCAGCGGCAGCAGCCAGCGCGGCTCGGCGCGATGCTTGCGGCCGACGGAGATCGAGAACCACACGCCGTTCTCGAAGCGGTTGTCGGGGCGCTCGGCCTTGGCCGCGTCGAAGGCGGGCGTCGGGCCGTCGGACAGCTCTTCGGCTGCCGGGCGCAACGTCGCCTGCTGGCGCAGCCAGGCAAGCGCGAGCGTCTCGGGCGAGTGCGCGGCGAGCAGTTCGGCGACTTGTGCCGCCTCGTCCTCGGCGGCCGCCTCGATGCCGGCGAGTTCGGCCAGCATGCGCTCATGGTTGCGCGCGTCGATCTCGGCCGGGCCGGGGGCGGATTGCGTCTCGGCCTGGAGTTTGGCGATCTTCAGCAGGCGGGCAGCGCTGCCGCGACGATGGAACGGCACGATCAGGGCGCAGACGCCCTTGCGGCCGGCGCGGCCGGTGCGGCCCGAGCGGTGCAGCAACGTGTCGGGATTGGTCGGCAGGTCGGCATGGATGACGAGGTCGAGGTTGGGCAGGTCGATGCCGCGGGCGGCGACGTCGGTCGCCACGCAGACGCGGGCACGACCGTCGCGCATTGCCTGCAGCGCATTGTTGCGCTCGGCCTGGCTGAGCTCGCCCGACAGCGCCACAACGTGGAAGCCGCGGTTGGCGAGCCGCGCCGCCAGATGCTTCACCGCCTCTCGGGTCGAGCAGAACACCATGGTGCTCGGCGCGTCGAAATAGAGCAGCGAGTTGATGATGGCGTTCTCGCGGTCGGAGGGCGCCACCAGGATGGTGCGGTATTCGATGTCGTCGTGCTGGCGGCTCTCGCCGGCAGCCGTGATGCGCAGCGCATCGCGCTGGAAGCGCTTCGCCAATTGCGCGATCTGCGGCGGCACGGTGGCCGAGAACAGCAGCGTGCGGCGCTCCTGGGGAGCGGCGGCAAGGATGAACTCGAGGTCCTCGCGGAAGCCGAGGTCGAGCATCTCGTCGGCCTCGTCGAGGACGACGGCGCGCAGGCCGGAAATGTCGAGCGAGCCGCGGGTGATGTGGTCGCGCAGGCGGCCGGGCGTGCCGACCACGATATCAGCGCCGTCATCGAGGGCACGGCGCTCCTTGCGCATGTCCATGCCGCCGACGCAGGAGGCGATGCGCGCGCCGGTGCCGGCATAGAGCCATTCGAACTCGCGGCGCACCTGGATGGCGAGCTCGCGAGTGGGCGCGATGATGACCGCGCTCGGGGCGGCTCCCGGCGTGAAGCGCTCGCGGCCGTCAAGCAGGGTCGGTGCTATCGCGATGCCGAAGGCCACCGTCTTGCCTGAACCGGTCTGGGCCGAGACCAGCAGGTCGACGCCGTCGGCCTCGGGCGCCAGGACCGCGGTCTGCACGGCGGTCAGCGTTTCGTAGCCACGCGCGGCGAGTGCCCCGGCCAGCGCCGGAACCATGTTGTCGAAAATCGTCACGAAAGTCTTCCAATGAGAGCAAGGCCCGTCACATGGGGAGGGCCAAGGAAAACGCGCTCTCTAAAGGCTTGCCGCCCGCGCGTCAATGCGAAGCGCACCTATGCTGCGTTGCGCCGCAGCATTCGTGCCCGCATCTCCTTCGGGTCGTCATAGATCAGGTCGATCAGCGTTTTCGCCACTGCATCCGGTTCGGTGCGTCGCTGTTCCCAGTTCTGCAGCGTGGCCACGGGAATGCCGAGCAGGGTCGCGAAGTCGCCCTGGCTCATTTCTAGAAGGCCGCGCGTGAGCTTCAGCTTGGCCGCCCCATCGAGCGCCCGCGTCTTCTCTTCGGTCCAGTCGTGGCTGTCGGTGTCATCGACCATATCTGGCTATCTCCCGATCATTGGCCTTCCGCACCGAGATGATGTGGAAGACCGTATCGCGCATCGTGAACACGCAGACATAGAGGCGTGCTTCGACATAGCCGAAGGTGACGAAGCGATCCTCGCCATAGTCTTGCCGGTCGTCCAGGAACGTCGCGACCTTGTTGCGGATCACTTCGGCCCCGAGCGCCAGCGAGAAGCCTCGCTCGGCCCGGGTCCATTCGTCCTTGCCCGGGTCGAACGATATCTTCATGCGGCATCCGTCGATTGCCGCATTTATACGCTATCAGCGTAGACGGCGCAACGCGGTCGCTATGGCCACCTCACCTCGGGCGGCATGCTCGACAGGATGGACGCGATGTTGCCGCCGGTCTTGAGGCCGAAGATCGTGCCGCGGTCGTAGAGCAGGTTGAACTCGACATAGCGGCCACGGCGAACGAGCTGCTCGTCACGGTCGGCGTCGGTCCAGTTCTGGTTGAAGTTCTGCCGGACCAGATGCTGGTAGACCACGAGGAAGGCACGGCCGACATCCTGCACGAAGCGGAAATCGGCGTCCCAGCCGCCCTTTTCCTCGGGCGAATGCTGCCAGTCGAAGAAGATGCCGCCGACGCCCCGCGGTTCGTCGCGGTGCGGAAGGAAGAAATACTCGTCGCACCAGTCCTTGTACTTGCCGTAGTCGGCCACGCCCTGGTGCTTGGAGCAGGCGAACTGCATCGCCTTGTGGAAGGCCTGCGTGTCGGGATCTTCCTGGGTGCGGCGCCGATCGAGCACCGGCGTGAGATCGGCGCCGCCGCCGAACCACCAGCGCGAGGTCGCGACCATGCGCGTGTTCATGTGCACGGCAGGCACGTTGGGGTTCTGGGGGTGGGCGATCAGCGAGATGCCGGAGGCCCAGAAGCGCGGGTCCTCTTCGGCGCCGGGCATCTGCTTGCGGAATTCGGGTGAGAATTCGCCGTACACGGTCGAGGTGTGGACGCCGACCTTCTCGAAGACGCGGCCGTGCATCATCGACATTGTGCCGCCGCCGCCACGGCCTTCGTCGCGCTGCCAGGGCGTGCGCTCGAAGCGGCCGGGAGCCCAGCTCGCCAGCGGGCCCTGAACCTCGTCCTCCAGTGCCTCGAAGGCGAGGCAAATGCGGTCACGCAATTCCTGGAACCATGCCTCAGCGCGTTGTTTCCGGTCTTCTATGTCGGCCGGAAGTCCGGCGGGTATTTCAGGACGCTGCAATTCTGGCTCCGCACAATTGACTCGTAATTTACCGGCGCGATCCCTAATCTCCTTCTCGACAGGGTCAAGGAGTTCTTTGTGGGCACCCCGACCAGACCGCCGCTGGACGACCTCAGGAAGAGGCTGCAGCGCAGCCGCGCCGAGCGCGCAAGCAAGCCGCGTGACGGGTTCCTGCGCGAAACCTTCGTGCTGCCGCGCAACGATGCTCGCGCAAAGGCGCAGGAGTGGTTCGCGCGCTGGCCGAAGCAGGCCTATTGGACGGAAATCGAAAGCTGGTTCGAGCGTCCCGGCGACGTCATCGAATTCACCATCCGCCGCCTGCCGACCTCGGACTAGTCCTTCACGAGCAGTCGTCTCGGCCCCGGGCCTTGGCGGGCCAGCTTGTCCTCGCGGTTGCGCAGGGGGCACTTGTCGATCGACATGCAGCCGCAGCCGATACAGTCGGTCAGGCCGTCGCGCAGCTTCTTCAATTGCTCGATGCGGTGGTCGAGATTCTTGCGCCAAGCCGTTGAAAGCAGACTCCAATCCTCCCGCGTGGGCGTGCGTCCGTCGGGCAGGGTGGCCAATGCGGCGGCAATGTCCGCCAGCGAGATGCCGACGTCCTGCGCGATCCTGATCACCGCCACGCGGCGCAGCACGTCGCGCGAATAGCGGCGCTGGTTGCCGGCCGTGCGGTGGCTTTGGATCAGCCCGCGGGTCTCATAGAAGTGCAGTGCCGAAACGGCCACGCCACTGCGCCGCGCGACCTCTCCGACGGTCAATTCCTGAGCCATGAGAAATCCCCTTGACCTCAACTTTGGTTGAGGTTGTAGGAGAGTGTCCGTTACATTGCAACGGAAGGAATTGCCATGTTCGACAGATGGTGGATGGAACTGGCGGCGCTACGGCGCATGGCCGATCTGGCGCAACGCCTCGCCGGCGACCATGGCGGCGCTGAGCGCGACGTTGAGGCTGCGCCCACCGCCGGGCATCGGGATGATCAGCCGCTGGTCGGCGAGATCGTGGACGTGGTCTGGCACGCCGGCCGATTCGCGGCCGAGCATGACGATGTCGCCGGCCATGAAGCTGAAATCCGTGTAAGGCACGGCGGCTTTGGTCGACAGCAGGACCAGGCGTCGTCGTTCGCTTCGCCGCCAGTCCTCGAAGCGGTCGAAGTCGACGTGCCGGGTGAGGGCCGCCATTTCGAGGTAGTCCATGCCGGCGCGTTTGAGCGCGCGGTCTGAGATGTCGAAGCCGGCAGGCTCGATCAGGTCGACGGCCAGTCCCAGGCAGGCGGCCATGCGCAGGATCGTGCCGGTGTTGCCCGCGATGTCTGGCTGGTAGAGCGCGATGCGCAGTCGGTGGTCCAATTCGATGTCCTAATCTGTGGCCGCGTCGCCACAGCAGATAGTGCCGAAGAAAAAAGTGAAGTCGAAGGTGTGGCGTTCTGTCGCGAATGGGAGTATACGGCCGCCATTGTCAACTCGAACCGAAGGAGGAGGGCATGGGACACATGATGGCCATAGACATTCACCGCCCCCTCTGTGGGCTACGAACTGCCTGAGCGGCGGTCCGGTTCGAAGACATTCCTGACATCTACAGGCTTCCTCGCATCGCGATCCGCCGAATTCCTGTTCCGGTTTTCGAAGGACAATTCCGATGTTTGCCAATTTTTCCAGCGGGCAATTCGCCCGTGGCCAGAACGACTCTGCAAATCCCGTCCGGGCGAACGCACTCGCAGAGGCGAGGCACGCCGCCTTGATGCTGTCGCTGGGCGAAAGCCTGCAAGCCTCCGGCCCGCCACAGCGGCCGCACCGGGGCATGCTGCCCGACGTGGACCTGTCGCAGGCGGTGCCTGACCCCAACCACCGGCCGCTGTTCGCGCGGCTGGTCAAGCTGATCAGCCGGCTCGCCGGCCGATCAGGGGAGGCCCGGCCTGCTGCCAGGACGATGTCAGGAGGTGCGCGCTAAGGGTTCGCCGGACCCTTGGCCGCTACCTACATCTAGAGTGCGTTCAGGCGTCGCCGCGCGTTGTGGAGCAGGGCCACTCGAATACCGCATACGCGAGCCGGCTCGCGTGAAAGAAATACGATCCCGCGCGGGCTTTCGCGCCAGAATTGAAAATAGAGAGAAACATGTTCCGCTGGTTTGAAGAAAGGCTCAATCCGTTCCCGCCCGAGGAGCCGGTCGAGCCGCCGAAGACGCTGGTCGCCTTCTGCCTCCATTACACCAAGGGGGCGTGGCTCTACATCACCGTGGCCGCGATCCTCACGGCGCTCATCGCCATCACCGAAGTGTGGATGTTCGGCTTCCTCGGCAACATCGTCGACTGGCTGTCGGCCCAGAGCCGCGAGACCTTCCTGCAGAACGAGGGCTGGAAGCTCGCCGGTATGGCCTTCATCGTCATAGTCGGCCTGCCGCTGATCGTGGTGCTGCAGTCGCTGGTCAACCAGCAGACGCTGATGGGCAACTATCCCATGCGCATCCGCTGGCAGGTCCACCGCTACCTGCTGAAGCAGTCTATGAGCTTCTACCAGGATGAGTTCGCCGGGCGCATCGCCACCAAGCTGATGCAGACCGCGCTCGCAGTGCGCGAGTGCGTGGTCAAGCTCATCGACGTGCTGAACTACGTCATCGTCTATTTCCTCGGCATGCTGGTCATCGTCGGTTCGGCCGACTGGAAGCTGGCGATGCCGCTCGTGGCTTGGCTCGTGCTCTACATCCTGCTCCTGCGCTACTACGTCCCGCGGCTCGGCAAGCTCGCCGAGGAGCAGGCCGACGCGCGCTCGACGATGACCGGCCGTGTCGTCGACAGCTACACCAACATCCAGACCGTCAAGCTGTTCTCGCATTCGAAGCGCGAGGCGTCCTTCGCCAAGGAAGGCATGTCGCTGTTCATTGGCACGGTCTACCGCTCGATGCGGCTGGTGACCTCGCTCTATGGCGCCCTCTATCTGCTCAACTCGGCCCTGCTCTTGGCAGTCGGCGCGCTGTCGATCACGCTGTGGCTGGAAGAGGCCGTTACCATTGGCGCGGTCGCCGTCGTGATCGGCCTGGTGCTCAGGCTCTGGGGCATGTCGCAGTGGATCATGTGGGAGGTCTCGGGCCTGTTCGAGAACATCGGCACCGTCCAGGACGGCATCAACTCGATCTCGATGCCGCGTCTGGTCGAGGACAAGCCGGACGCCAAGACCATTGTCGTCGACAAGGGGGCGATCACCTTCGACGGCATCGGCTTCCACTACGGCAAGCAGAAGGGCGTGATCGAGAACCTCACCCTCGACGTCAAACCGGGCGAGAAGGTCGGCATCGTCGGCCGTTCGGGTGCCGGCAAGTCGACGCTGGTCAACCTGCTGCTGCGCTTCTACGACCTCGAGAAGGGTCGGATCGTCATCGACGGGCAGGACATCTCCGATGTCACGCAGGACAGCCTGCGCGCCGAGATCGGCATGGTCACGCAGGACACGTCGCTGCTGCATCGTTCCGTGGCCGACAACATCCTCTATGGCCGTCCCGATGCGTCCGAAGAGATGATGATCGAGGCGGCGCGCCGCGCCGAGGCGCTCGACTTCATCGCCACGCTTGCCGACCCCAAGGGGCGCAAGGGCTTCGAGGCGCATGTCGGCGAGCGCGGAGTCAAGCTGTCCGGCGGCCAGCGCCAGCGCATTGCGATCGCCCGCGTCATGCTCAAGGACGCGCCGATCCTGATCCTCGACGAGGCGACCTCGGCGCTCGATTCCGAGGTCGAGGCGGCGATCCAGGAGAACCTCTATCGCCTGATGGAAGGCAAGACCGTCATCGCCATCGCCCACCGGCTCTCGACCATTGCTGCGATGGACCGCCTCGTGGTCATGGACAAGGGCCGCATCGTCGAGCAGGGCAGCCACGACGAACTGGTCGCCAAGGGCGGGCTTTATGCATCGCTCTGGCAACGCCAGTCCGGCGGCTTCCTGCTCGAAGAGGCGGCCGACGGTGTCGAGGCGCAGGCGGCGGAGTAGGGTTCGCTGGAACGATAACGCCCTCCCTCCCACAAGGGGGGAGGGGAAAGCGACCACCTCGAAAAATCAGTGGGGCTCCAGATGCCCAGCCCTCCTCATCTCATTGTGAACGCCCCGCCCAACTATCGCCCGGGTTGCGGGCAGCCTGCTGACAGGCGGCGGTTGCCTCGCGCACCGGTTTGGGCCGACAATCGCGAGTCGGCGCTCCGGTTTATCGGCGTCGTGTCCATCCGGCCTGGTCCCGAGCGCGCATGAACAAGATCTACGACTGGTTCGAGAACTGGGTCTATCCTTTCCGGGAGCCGAAGAACCTCAGGCCGCCGTCGTCGGTGCGGGGCTTCCTTTGGCACTATGTCGGCCAGGCGCGGTTCGCCTTCTTCGCCATGCTGGTCATCGGCGGAATCGCGCCGCTGGTCGAGGCGGGGTTGTTCTACTTCGTCGGCCGCCTCGTCGACATCCTCGACCAGATGCCCGCCGACCGCAGTTGGGAATCGCTCTGGGCCCATGCCGGCCCCGAACTGCTGTTCATGGCAGTCACCGTGCTCGTCGTCCGCACCATCGTCGTCGGGCTCTCCGCGCTCGTCGACGAGCAGACGATCACACCCGGCTTCTACAATCTCGTGCGCTGGCAGGCGCATCGCCACGTCTCGCGCCAGTCCTATTCCTTCTTCCAGAACGACTTCGCCGGCCGCATCGCCACCAAGGTGTGGCAGGCGGGGCAGGCGACCGGCGACCTGATGGAGAGCTTCATCGAGGTCGTCTGGTTCATGATCGTCTACACGGTCACCACGCTTGCCGTGGTCGCCGGCCTCGACTGGCGGCTGGCAGCGCTCGTCGTGGTCTGGATCGTCGCCTTCGGCTTCCTCGCCAAACGCTACCTGCCCACCATCCGCAAGCATGCCGAGGCGACCGCCGAGGCCGGCTCGATGATCAACGGCCGCATCGTCGACAGCTATTCCAACGTCCAGACGCTGAAGCTCTTCGCCTCCGACGGCGACGACCGGTACATCCGCTCCGGCTTCGACATCTATCTCGGCGCGCTGCGGCCCTTCACGCGCAAGCTCACCGGCGTGCGCATGGCGCTCACGGCGCTTTCCGGTGTCATGATCACGCTGATCGCCTGGTATTCGATCCAGCTGTGGGTCGAGGGCGCGATCTCGGTCGGCGCGGTCGCCTTCACGCTGAGCCTGGTGCTGCGCCTCAACATGCTGCTCGGGCGCCTGATGATGCAGCTCAACGGCATCCTGAGGAACCTCGGCGTGCTCGAGAACTCCAAGGCACTGATCTCCCAGCCTCTCGGCCTCACTGACAAGCCTGGTGCCGGCGAACTCGTGGTTAAGGGCGGCGAGATCAAGGTCGACCACGTCGTCTTCCACTACGGCAAGGGTGGCGGCGTGCTCGACGGGATCGAGCTCACCGTCAAGCCGGGCGAGAAAGTCGGCATCGTCGGCCCCTCGGGCGCCGGCAAGACCACGCTCGCCAACCTCATCCTGCGCCTCTACGACCTCGAGGGCGGGCGTATCCTCATCGACGGCCAGGACATTTCCGCCGTGACCCAGAATTCGCTGCGCGGCCAGATCGGCGTGGTCAGCCAGGACACCGCGCTGTTCCACCGCTCGCTGCGCGACAACATCAAGCTCGGCAAACCCGATGCATCCGACGCCGAGGTTTTCGCCGCGGCCCGCAAGGCCGAGGCGCATGAGTTCATCGGCGAGTTGCGCGACAGCCGCGGCCGCGAGGGCTACGACGCCTATGTCGGCGAGCGCGGCGTCAAGCTGTCGGGTGGACAGCGCCAGCGTATCGCGATTGCCCGCGTCTTCCTCAAGGACGCGCCGATCCTGATCCTCGACGAGGCGACTTCGGCGCTCGATTCCGACATTGAGGCGGCGATCCAGGAGAACCTCACGGCATTGATGGCCCGCAAGACCGTGCTCGCCATCGCCCACCGGCTGTCCACCATCGCGGCCCTGGACCGGCTCGTCGTGCTCGAGCATGGCCGCATCGTGGAACAGGGAACGCACGAGGAGCTACTCGGCCTCGACGGCCTCTATGCGCGGCTATGGAAGCGCCAGTCCGGCGGCTTCCTGTTCCATGAGGAAAGCCCTCTCGAAGAAACGAGGCCGGCGTGATGATGACCCCCGATCCCTTCCAGGAACGTTTCTGGCGCCGGTTCGAGGGCGCGATCGATCCGTTCCAGGATACCGACCGCGAGGTGCTGCCCGAAAGCGCCTGGGCCTTCATCCTCTACTTCGCCAAGCAGGCGAGGGGGCCGTTCATCCTGCTTCTGATCACCGGCTTTCTCGCCGGTGCCGTCGACGCCGCGCTCTACTGGTCCGTCGGCTGGCTGATCGACCTGCTCGACGCGACCACGCCGCAGCGGCTGTTCGCCGATCATTGGCCGGCGCTCGCCGGGCTGCTGGTGCTGATGCTCGTGGTCCGCACCGCGGTGATCGTCGGCTCGGCGATCGTCGAGCAGCAGATCATCGTGCCAGGGTTCTTCTCCATGGTGCGCTGGCAGTCCTTCCGGCGCGTCATCGAGCAGCCCTACGACTTCTACCAGAACGATTTCGCAGGCCGCATCGCCACCAAGATCATGCAGGGCGGCGAGGCCGTCGGCGATTTCATCGTCAATGTGCTGCAGACGATGTGGGGCTTCCTCACCTTCGTGGTCGTCTCGGTGACGATCCTGATCTCACTCGACCCGCTGATGGGGCTCGTGGTGACGGTCTGGCTCGCGGGCTACGCGGCCATCGTCTATTTCCTCCTGCCGGAGATGCGCCGCGCCGGCCGCGCCACCGCAGACCAGCGCTCGATCTTCAATGGCCGGCTCGTCGACGCCTTCACCAACATCATGGCGGTCAAGCTGTTCGACAGCGGCCGGCGCGAGCATGCCTATGTGCGCGACGGGCTCGAGAGCTTCCTCTCGTCGGTGATCCGGCTGACCAGGGCCATCACCACCGTGCGTTCGGCAGTGGCAGTGCTCAACGGGCTGATGATGTCGGCGATAGCTGCCATCTGCATCGTCAACTGGAGCCAGGGGCTGATCTCCACCGGAGCGATTGCCGCGGCACTCGGGCTGGTCTTCCGCCTCAACCAGATGTCGGGCTGGATGATGTTCAACATCAACGGGCTGGTGCGCAACTACGCGACCGTGCAGGACGCCACCCGCACCATCTCCGTCCGCCCGGCCATCCGCGACGCCGAGAAGGCTGCCGTGTTGCCGCGCTCGCGCGGCGACATCGTGTTCGAGAACGTGTCATTCCATTACGGCAAGGGCGGCGGCGTCATTGACAACCTCAACCTGCATATCCGCCCGGGCGAACGGGTCGCACTGGTGGGGCCGTCCGGCGCCGGCAAGACCACCATCGTCAACCTGGCGCTGCGCCTGTTCGACGTCGAGGCAGGCCGCATCCTGATCGACGGCCGCGACGTGCGCGAGGTCACCCAGGCCTCCCTTCGTGCCCAGTTCGGTGTCGTCAGCCAGGAGGCGATGCTGATGCACCGCTCGATCTCCGACAACATCGGCTACGGCCGGGCAGGGGCCTCGCAGGCCGAGATCGAGGATGCTGCGCGCCGCGCCGCGGCGCATGACTTCATCGTCGGTGTCGCCGATCCGCGCGGCCGCGTCGGCTACGAGGCGCATGTCGGCGAGCGCGGCGTCAAACTCTCCGGCGGCCAGCGCCAGCGAGTGGCGATCGCCCGCATGATGCTCAAGGACGCGCCGATCCTGATCCTCGACGAGGCGACTTCGGCGCTCGATTCAGAGGTGGAGGCTGCGATCCAGGACAATCTCTACAAGCTCATGGAGGGCAAGACCGTCATCGCCATCGCCCACCGCCTGTCGACCATCGCAGCCCTCGACCGGCTGATCGTGCTCGACGAGGGCCGCATCGTCGAGGAGGGCACCCACGACGACCTCATCGCCAGGGGAGGGCTCTATTCGCAATTGTGGAAGCGCCAGTCCGGCGGCTTCCTCGCCGATCGCCTCGCGGCGGAGTAGGATGGGGGCATGTCATTGCGTCCGCCGAGCCATTTCTCGCGCAGCCAGGAGGCGAGCTTCAACGTGCTGGAGCACGAACTGCTCGCCGAGAAGGCCGCAGCACTCGGGCGCTCGGGCGAACGTGTCGCCGAAACGCTCGCTAAGCTCCGGGCGCACCGCGGCGACGCCGAGGAGCGGCGGCGACTGGTCAAGGCTGCGGCCGATGCAGTCTATGGATATTTCATTCAGCGCGAGCTCTGCGGCTTTCGCCGCCACGACGACGTAATCCGCGACTACGGCATACCGCGCGAGGTGCTGGTGCGACTCGGCGCGGCCTGAGCCGTCCCGCGGCTTTGCCGGCGCAAAGGGGCGTGCCAGCGTCGCATGGTCCGGCCCTATGCCGTGGGTCGGCCTGATTTTCCTTGCTTCTGACGGCTGAAACCTGCGGAAAATATGGCCTTCGCGCCGGTTTTCCACTGCCTGTCGCTAGCCCCGCGACAATCTGCCCAAGTCTCGTCTCTTGTCTGGACAAAAACTGGCTTCACGCATAAACCGAAGTCCAAATGCCGGAGGAACTCGCTAGCCTGGTTGCCATGCGCCGTCGGGCTTGCGTGTTTGAGCGGGGACAAGTGCTCAGCCTCCGGTTGGAATTGAGGCAAAAGGATCAGGTCCCGTGAGCGCAACCGATACGAGCGAGCCCAATCGCCGCGATTTTCTCTATGTGGCCACAGGCATGGCCGGTGTGGTCGGTGCCGCCGCGGTGGCTTGGCCTTTCATCGACCAGATGCGCCCGGACGCGTCGACGCTGGCCGCGTCTTCGGTCGAAGTCGACGTCTCCTCGGTGACCCCGGGCATGTCGCTCACCGTCAAGTGGCGCGGCAAGCCGGTCTTCATCCGCAACCGCACGCCTGAAGAGATCAAGGCCGCGCAGGACGTCGCGCTCGGCGACCTCAAGGACGGCAACGCACGCAACGCCAACCTGGCTGCGGACGCCACCGCCACCGACCTCGACCGTTCGGCCGGCAAGGAAAAGGAAAACTGGCTGGTCATGGTCGGCGTCTGCACCCATCTGGGCTGCGTGCCGCTCGGCCAGCAGGGCGATTTCGGTGGCTGGTTCTGCCCGTGCCACGGCTCGCACTACGACACGGCCGGCCGCATCCGTAAGGGCCCGGCCCCGGAAAACCTTCATATTCCGACATTCCAGTTCATTTCCGACACGACGATCCGGATAGGCTGAGGCAGAGGGACTTAATTCCATGAGCAGTGGACACTCGACCTATTCGCCCAAGACGGGCATCGGCCGCTGGATCGATTCGCGCATGCCGCTGCCGCGGCTGGTGCACGACTCGTTCGTTTCCTATCCGGTTCCCCGCAACCTGAACTACGCCTACACCTTCGGCGGCATCCTCTCGATCATGCTGGTGGCGCAGATCCTCACCGGCGTGGTTCTGGCCATGCACTACGCCAACGACACGACGCTGGCCTTCCAGTCGGTCGAGAAGATCATGCGCGACGTCAACTCCGGCTGGCTGCTGCGATACATGCACTCCAACGGCGCGTCGTTCTTCTTCATCGCCGTCTACATCCACATCATGCGCGGTCTCTACTACGGCTCCTACAAGGCGCCGCGTGAGCTGCTCTGGATCCTCGGCTGCATCATCTACCTGCTGATGATGGCGACCGGCTTCATGGGCTATGTCCTGCCCTGGGGTCAGATGTCCTTCTGGGGCGCGACCGTCATCACCGGCTTCTTCACCGCCATTCCGCTGGTCGGCGAGTGGATCCAGCAGCTGCTGCTGGGTGGCTTCGCCGTCGACAACCCGACGCTGAACCGCTTCTTTGCGCTGCATTACCTGCTGCCGTTCATGATCGCCGGCGTCGTCGTCCTGCACGTCTGGGCGCTGCACGTCACCGGTCAGACCAACCCGACCGGCATCGAGGTCAAGTCGAAGACCGACACGGTTGCCTTCACGCCCTATGCGACCATCAAGGATGGTTTCGCCATGGTCGTGTTCCTCGCCGCCTTCGCCTACTTCGTGTTCTACATCCCGAACTACCTCGGCCATCCCGACAACTACATCATGGCCGACTCGCTGAAGACGCCGGCGCACATCGTTCCGGAATGGTACTTCCTGCCGTTCTACGCGATCCTGCGCGCCATCACCTTCAACATCGGGCCGATCGACTCGAAGCTCGGCGGCGTGCTCGCCATGTTCGGCGCCATCGCGGTCCTCTTCGTCGTGCCGTGGCTCGACACCTCGAAGGTCCGCTCGGCCGTCTACCGTCCGTGGTACAAGCTGTTCTTCTGGCTCTTCGTCGCCAACGCCATCTTCCTCGGCTGGCTCGGCTCAAAGCCCGCGGAAGGCATCTTCATCCCGCTGATGCAGATCTCGACGCTGTACTACTTCGCCTTCTTCCTGGTGGTCATGCCGGTGCTCGGCCTCATCGAGACGCCGCGTCGCCTGCCGAATTCGATCACCGAGGCGGTGCTCGAGAAGAACAAGGGCGGCTCGGCCCATCCGGCCGGCGCCACCGCCGCCCCGGAAACCCGCGGCTGAACGAGAATCTGAGAGGAATTTTGGAATGAAAAAGATTCTCAACGGCCTGGCCGCCATCAGCTTCCTGCTCGCCGGCACCGCCGGCGCAGCATGGGCGCAGGAGAACGCTCCGGCCGCCCAGCCGCACGACATGTCGACGATGGGTGCAGCAGCCCCGTCCGAGCACAATGCGGCTGAGCCGACGCACTTCCCGATCAACGCGCCCAAGGAGATGGACTGGACGTTCTCCGGGCCGTTCGGCACCTACGACAAGGCCCAGCTCCAGCGCGGCCTGAAGATCTACAAGGAAGTCTGCGCGGCCTGCCACTCGATGAACCTGGTGGCGTTCCGCACGCTCGAGGACCTTGGCTACACCGAGGCGCAGGTGAAGGCCTTCGCCGCCGAGTACGAGGTCCAGGACGGCCCGAACGCCGACGGCGAGATGTTTACCCGCAAGGCTCTGCCCGGCGATTACTTCCCGTCACCGTTCCCGAACACCGCAGCCGCGGCTGCTGCCAACAACGGCGCCGCTCCGCCGGACTTCTCGCTGATCGCCAAGGCGCGCGGCGTCACGCGCGGGTTCCCGACATTCGTCTTCGACATCTTCACCCAGTATGCGCAAGGCGGCCCGGACTACATCCACGCGCTGCTGACCAGCTACGACTTCGAGCCGCCGGCCGGCATGGAGATCGCCGAAGGCACCCACTACAACCCGGCCTTCATCGCCGGCAAATCGCTGGCCATGGCCAAGCCGCTCTCTGACGGCCAGGTGACCTACGAGGACGGCACGCCGGAGACGGTCGACCAGTATTCGCGCGACATCGCCGCGTTCCTGATGTGGGCGGCCGAGCCGCACCTGGTGGAGCGCAAGCAGACCGGCTTTGCGGTCATGCTGTTCCTGGCCCTGTTCGGTGGCCTGGTCTACGCGACCAAGCGCAAGGTCTGGGCCAACGTCGCCCACTGACCGGCACGATCGACAAGAAAATCGAAAGGGCGCTTGCAAGGCGCCCTTTTCTTTTGCCGCCCAACCCTTCAAAAGTGTCGGTGCATGACCTGTTCAGGCTCATGCGCAGATTCAAGCGGGCTACAGCATCCCGAGTGTGTCCCGAATTTTCGGCGCGCGGTGCTGTAGGCAACGGAGCCCCACCGATGAACACGTCTCTCGAGCAGACCCTGCTTGCCTCCATCCGCAACATCCCGGACTATCCGCGCCCCGGCGTGATGTTCCGCGACATCACCACGCTGTTGGGCGACGCGCGCGCGTTCCGCCGCGCCATCGACGAACTGGTCCATCCCTATGCGGGTGCGAAGATCGACAAGATCGCTGGTATCGAGGCGCGCGGTTTCATCCTTGGCGGTGCTATCGCCCACCAGATGTCGGCCGGCTTCGTCCCTATCCGCAAGAAGGGCAAGCTGCCCCACGAGACCGTCCGCATCGCCTACAGCCTGGAATACGGCATCGACGAGATGGAGATGCACAAGGATGCGGTTGCCCCCGGCGAGAGGGTCATCCTGGTCGACGACCTCATCGCCACGGGCGGCACCGCCGAGGCGGCGGTCAAGCTGCTCCGCCAGATCGGCGCCGACATCGTCGCCGCCTGCTTCATCGTCGACCTGCCCGACCTCGGCGGCCGCAAGAAGCTCGAGGCACTCGGCGTCGACGTGCGCGCGCTGATTGCGTTCGAGGGGCACTGAGGGGGCGAACTGCCACCGATAGCGTGGAAAGACTTTCCACGCCTGTTGGTCCTTTCAAGCGATCGCCACCGGGCTCGAGCGTATGCTTCAGCCGTTGCCGCGCAGGTGTTGCTGGCTTGTCATCCCAATGCCGTCGTTGCTAGCCCTCGCGATCAAATCCAGTCGTGCGGATCGGGGCTGGAACTAGACGGAGGAGGTGACAACGCAGGAAGTCACTCGATCCTCGCCAAGGTTCGTCAAATACGCGAGTAGACTGTCAACGTCGTTCTCATCGACCTTGCTTGCGATGTCAGGGACGTGGCGCTGATAGAGCTCAATCTTGCGCTTCTCGAATTCGGTCTCATCGAGCCCCTGGATGCGTGCTGTAATTACCTCCACAATGATCTTTGCCGCCAACGCTCTTATCTCCGAGGCACCCGAGGTGCCGCTGTTTTTACTGTCGACGCACCGGAGATAGGAAGCGGCCAAATCGCTCAGTGTGGACTCAGGGTTGGTACGGTACTGGGCAAGCAATCTTTCCTGTGCGGCGTACCAGCTGTTTGGTTGCAGTAGAGATCTGATGGCGGAAGTCGCTATGCCACCGGCAATAACGACAGCAGCAAAAAATAGAAGTGCGCGCACGTTACCCCCACCTCTCCCTAGAGATTGATTTGAGATATCAGACCATCCTGAAGGAATTACTGCGAGAGCACGGGTAGGTTTAACGAGTGGACAATATCCGAGGGGGCGCGACTGCTTTGGGCTATATCGCACTATTTATCGTGCGCGCTTAGACGGCCGACGGCGCGATCCATCTGGCATTCCACGACCCGCATGGCGCCATGTTCGCGATAGACCTCCGCCCTGCCTTGAGAAGGACATGTACTCCTCGATCTTCGATGTGACACGGCCAATGCGGTTCCTCGCGCCATCTGCGGCCTCACTGGCGGACAGCCGCTGAAACAATCGAAACACTCCCGCAGCGCTTTAGAAAAACAGCTGAAATCGACGCGGCGTAGACAGGACGTGCCGCGAGTGCGGCAGGTTCAACCGGCCAAGCGCGCCCCAATGCCTGGACCGTAGTGGCCCGCGGCAGAGGCCCCGGCGCGTCTTGCTCCCCAACACGAGTGTCCGACAATGCTGAAGTCAACTGCTTCGCATGAGTTTCCCGAACGGCTCCGCGCGCGCCTCATCGGCCAGGATGATCCCGGCTATGAGGCGGCGCGCGGCCTCTACAACGCCATGATCGACAAGCGGCCGCGCTGGATCGTGCCGTGTGCCGACGTCGATGACGTGGTTGCGGCGGTCAATCATGCCCGCGACCGCCAGCTGCTCGTCGCCATTCGCGGCGGCGGCCATAACGGCCCGGGCTTCGGCAGCTGCGATGGCGGCATGGTCATCGACATGTCGCCGATGAAGCGCATCGACATCGACCCGGCAACACGCACCGTCCACGTCGAAGCCGGCTGCACCCAGGGCGATGTCGACAGAGCGACCAGCGCGCATGGGCTGGCGGTGCCTGCCGGCATCGTCTCGAGCACCGGCATTGCCGGGCTGACGCTTGGCGGCGGAACCGGCTATCTCACCCGCAAGCACGGCCTCACCATCGACAACCTGCTCGCCGCAGAAGTCGTACTGGCCGATGGCAGCGTCGTCACCGCTAGTGCCGACGAACATCCGGAGCTGTTCTGGGCGTTGCGCGGCGGTGGTGGCAATTTCGGCGTCGTCACCCGCTTCACCTTCCAGGCGCATCCGGCGAAGGACGTCTATGCCGGGCCGATCTTCTACGATATCGCCCATGCGGCGGAGATCATGCGTTGGTACCGCGACTTCCTGCCGGGGGCGCCACGCGAACTCGGCATGTTCTTCGGCATGAAGACCGTGCCTTCTTGCGATCCGTTCCCGCGCGAGATCTGGGGGCGGCGCATCTGTGCGCTGATCAGTTGCTACAACGGCACCGAGGAGGATGGCGTCCGGGCCATGCAGCCCGTGCGCGATGCGCTTCCCCAGCCGCTGATGGACGGCATGATGAAGATAGGCTTCGTCGACCTGCAGGGGCTGTTCGACCCGCTGCTGCCCAAGGGACTGCACTGGTACTGGAAGGGCGACTATGTCGACGAGTTGTCCGACGCGGCCATCGCCGCCCATGTCACGCATGGCTCGAAGAGCCCGAGCGAGCTGTCGCTGATGCATCTCTACCCCATCGACGGCGCCGTGCACGACGTCGCCCCCGACGCCACCGCCTGGGGCGCGCGGCGTGCCCGCTGGTCGATGGTCATCGCCGGCATCGACCCTGACCCGGCGAAGGGGCCGGAGCTGAAGCACTGGGCCAGCGCCTACTGGGCCGCGGTGCACAAGCATAATGCGCATGGCGGCGCCTACATCAACTTCATGATGGACGACGAGGGCGAGGCGCGGGTGCGCGCCGCCTATGGCGCCAACTACGAGCGCCTCGTTGCCGTCAAGCGCCGCTACGACCCGGAGAACCTCTTCCGCGTCAACCACAATATCCGGCCGTAGGCCGGGGCGAGGTCGGGGCGGACACGAAGCCACCCGTGGAAGTTCTCCACGGGTGGCAGATTGTTTTTGCTGCGCGCGTCCGACCTTACTCGTCAGCGTCGTGATCCTTCGCACCTCCCTCTGGCCTGCCGGCCATCTCCCCCACAAAGAGGGAGATTAGTCGCGTCGCCGGCGGCGCGCTACCTGAGCGATTGCAAGGCCTCAACGGCTACGTCGGCGATTGGGCGAGGCGTCGATGAAGGCCTGATCTCCCTCCTTGTGGGGGAGGTGGCCGGCAGGCCAGAGGGGGGTGCGAAGGATCACGACGCTGGAAGATTGGCTTCGTAAGGCACCACCGAGGCAGGACGGGCGCGATTTGCCTTCTCCCACAAGCGGAGAAGTCCGGCCGCTACCCCACCTTCACCAGCACCGCACTGTCGAACTCGATGACCTTGTCGCCGGTGCTGTCGAAGCCTTCGGAGTGCAGCGTCATCATGCGCCATCCGGGGCGCGTGGCGAGCGGGCGGTGGTCCAGCCCGCGGCGGGTGAAGGTCACGGTCTCGCCCGCAAACACCGGCTTCAGCCATTTCAGGTTCTTGAAGCCGGGCGAGGGGCCGAATTCCGGCTTGGGCCCGGGGCCGTCCCAGGGGCGGCCGCGATGGGCGAGGTTGAGCTTCATCCACACGGCCGTCGTGTGCCAACCGGAGGCGCAGAGGCTGCCGAAGACGCTGGTCTTCGCCGCCGCCTCGTCGGTGTGAAAGGGCTGCGGGTCGTATTTGCGGGCGAAATCCTTGATCGCCTCGGCGCTGAAGTGGTGGCTGCCGAGGGTGATGGTCTCGCCGATGCCCAGATAGTCGTCGAGGGTCATTGGGCGGCCTCGCGGGTCAGGAACATGCAGGTGTTGACCAGTTCGAACACCGTTTCGCCCTTCTGGTTGACGAGGTCGGCGCGCCAGGTGACGAAGCCGAGCCCCGGCTTCGAGCGCGACAGGCGGCTGGACAAGATAGTGAGCTTGCCGCCCAGCGTGTCGCCGGCGAGCACCGGCCGCTTCCACTTGGCATAGTCGATGCCCGGTGCGCCCTGCGCGGTCGAGTCCAGCAGAAGCGCGTCGCACAGCATGCGCATGAACATCGCGCAGGTGTGCCAGCCCGAGGCGGCGAGCCCGCCGAGGATGCTCGCCTTGCCGGCCTCCTCGTCGAGATGGAAGGGCTGGGCGTCGAACTCGCTGGCGAATTCGATGATCTCGTCAGCCCGGACGATCTTGGTGCCGAGGTCGACGACGACGCCTTCGCCAAGGTCCTCGTAGGCCCATGTTCCTGGTCGCGTCGGAGTCATCGGCATTCCCATCAGGAGAAATCCTGTTCAAGCTTGTACGATCAACCATGGACCGGCCGTGCGCGAGGCGCAAGGCCGGTCAGCGGGAGATCGTTGGCTCAGAGCCAGCCGCGCCTGCGGAACCACCAGAACGGCAGGATCGCCGAGACGACCATCAGGCCGAGCGCCATCGGATAGCCGAGCATCCAGCGGAGCTCCGGCATGCCGTCGAAGTTCATGCCGTAGATCGAGGCGACCAGCGTCGGCGGCAGGAAGACCACGGCCGCCACCGAGACGATCTTGATGATGCCGTTCTGCTCGATGTTGATCATCCCGAGCGTGGCGTCGAGCAGGAAGGTGATCTTCTGCGACAGGAACGATGCATGGTCGGTGAGCGAGGTGACGTCGCGCGACAGCGTCTTCACCCGCGCCTTGGCGTCCTTGCCGTTCTTGCCCAGGCCGATGGCATTGGCGAGGAAGCCGGCGAGGCGCTGCAGCGAGGTCAGGCTGTCGCGCATGTTGGAAGCGAGCGACTCCTTGCGGCCGATATCCTTGAGTATCTGCTGGAAGTCCCGGTCGCGGCTGGACGCCTTGGTCGCAGTCGGGTGGAAGATGTCCTTCGACAGCACCTCGATGTCGCGCGAGACACGCTCCAGAACGTCGGCTAGACGGTCTACGATCGTTTCGAGCAGCCCGACGAGGATGGTCTCGCTGTTGGTGCAGCCGATGGCTGCCTTCTCCGCACGCACGGGAAAGGTCTGGAACGCCCGCGGCTCGTGATAGCGGATCGTGACCAGAAGGTTCCGGCGCAGCACGAAGGTTACCGGCGACATCACCGGGCTGTCGCTGTCGGCCTGGGCGGGCAGCGTCGCGGTCATGAAGTAGGCGCCGTCCTCGACATAGAGACGCGACGAGATCTCGATCTCCTCCATCTCCTCGCGCGTCGGAATGCCGATGCCGAGCCATTGCTCGATCGCCGCTTCTTCGTCCTTTGTCGGGTTGAACAGATCGGCCCAGACGATCCTGTCCGTTTCGGCCGCAATGCTGTCTGCAAGGCGCAGACGATCGTTTTCCACGACGAATGCCTTGATCATCGCCGGGTCTCCCATGCTGGAGCTGATATGATGCCCGATCGGGGCGGGGTTTCAGGAGCGGGCGAGGGGAGCGGAGCGGTCCGGTCGCCGTCCGGCCCGATAGACCCGGTCGCGTGCCAGGTCAAGTTGCAAATCGGTAATGTCTGGCGTGCATCCGGCCAAACGAAAGCGCGCGGCAGGTGGAGCCTGCCGCGCGCTGATCGAGACGTGCCCGACACGGCTGTTGCCGCACCGGGGGACGCAATCAGTAGCGCCCGTTGTAGTAGCGGTCGTCGCAGCGGTCGACGTAGACGCTGCCGTTGGCAGCGCGGTAGCGGCACATCTCCTCGCCGCGCTGATTGGGAGCCATGGAGGAGCCGACGACCGCACCGAGCAGGGCACCGCTGGCGGCGCCGATCATGGTGCTCTTGGTGTTTCCGCCGATCGCCTGGCCAACCAGCGCGCCGCCGGCGCCGCCAATCAGGGCGCCGGTTCCGGCTCCCTGCTGCTGGGGGGTCTGCGCGCACGCGGCCAGGGTTACGGCCAGGAGTGCAGTGGCGATTGCTGCTTTGTTGAATTTCAAAATCAAGATCCTTTTCTTGAGTCCCCCAGGGCGAAGTGCCGAGGCAATGCGGCGGAACATGGGCGGCGACGCAGGGCAGGCTGTGGAAGAACATGCCCGAGATGCAGCGCCGGCCTGGGGAAGGCACGTAACCGATGAGAGCAGTAACAAAAAAGGTCGGGGCAATCCCGACCTTTCTCTAGCGTCTCGACATCCAGTGCCAGTACATCCGTGGTCAAAGGAGGAGACGATCTGTAAATCCCAATGACTGTCTATATGGGGATGGTTAACAAATGTTTAAAGGGGTGCGCTTCGCCTGAAGTTGAGTATGCTTTTGCCATCGCGGACGCACGAAAGCTGATCTCCGGCCACGATGGATTGTCGCTTCATTGCGAAACGAGGCTGATGGGCATTGGAACATCCGTCCGCAGCCCAAGCACTCCTTTCGCCCAGGAACGTATCTCCGGTGAAGCTTCGTCGGATTTCAGAATTGATATGGCCAATGAGGACACATCTTCAGGTGGCTTCTGGTTTGCGGCAATGTGGGTGAAATATCCGACCAGGACGGCACATCCGACCGAAACGATCGGCGAGACGATCAGCAGTGCTACCCAGGCAATTGACCGGCTGCGCTGCAGCAGGCTCTGTTTCGGAATTTCGTCGTCGTGCTCAAGATCAGTCATTCCACTTGCCCGTCTGATAGAGACTGCAGAATTCTTGCAAGCATGACGTGTATTAGTTAAGAGGCAGATAAAGCGCGGCGGGCTTGCTTGGTGGCAAGCCCGCCGCGACCATGTCACGGCAGCCCCAAAGCAAAAGGCCGGGCAGAACCCGGCCTCTTCTCCATTGTCGCAATCGCCTGCGGCCAGTTCAGGTGTTGAATTTGAACAGCATGACGTCGCCGTCCTGGACGACATATTCCTTGCCTTCGTCGCGCGCCTTGCCGGCTTCCTTGGCCGCCACTTCGCCACCGAGGGTGACGAAGTCGTTGAAGGCGATCGTCTGGGCGCGGATGAAGCCGCGTTCGAAGTCGGTGTGGATGACGCCGGCTGCCTGCGGTGCCTTCGCGCCTTTGTGGACGGTCCAGGCGCGCGTCTCCTTCGGGCCTACGGTGAAGTAGGTGATGAGGTGCAGAAGCTCGTAACCGGCGCGGATGAGCTTATCCAGGCCCGGCTCGTCGAGGCCCATGTCGGCCAGGAACTCCTTGGCTTCCTCGTCGGGCAGCTGCGCCACCTCGGCCTCGATGGCGGCGGAGATGATGACGACGCCGGCACCCTGCGCCTCGGCCATCTTCTGTACGGCCTTGGTGTGCTCGTTGCCGGTCGCCGCATCGCTTTCGGCGACGTTGCAGACATAGAGCACGGGGTGCGAGGTCAGAAGGTTCAGGCCCTGCAGGATGGCGAGGTCTTCGGCAGCGATACCCTTGAGCAGCAAGCGCACCGGCTTGCCGTCCTGCAGCAGGGCGAGGGCCTGCTCCATCATCGGCAGGACCGTGCTGGCTTCCTTGTCCTTGCCCTGGGCGCGCTTGCGGATCTGGACGATGCGGCGCTCAAGGCTGTCCAGGTCGGCGAGCATCAGCTCGGTCTCGACGGTCTCGGCGTCGGCGACGGGGTCGATGCGGCCCTCGACATGGGTGATGTCGTCGTCCTCGAAGCAGCGCAGCACGTGCACGATGGCATCGACCTCGCGGATGTTGGCGAGGAACTGGTTGCCCAGGCCTTCACCCTTCGAGGCGCCGCGGACGAGGCCGGCGATGTCGACGAAGGAGATGCGGGTCGGAATGATCTCCTTGGACTTGGCGATGTTGGCCAACTCCCTGAGGCGAGAGTCAGGCACCGCCACCTCGCCGGTGTTCGGCTCGATGGTGCAGAACGGATAGTTGGCGGCCTGTGCCGCGGCCGTGCGCGTCAGTGCGTTGAAAAGCGTCGATTTGCCAACGTTGGGCAGGCCAACGATGCCGCATTTGAAACCCATGGTCTTTTGGTCCTAGTGGAGCGGGATTTGTGGAGGGCTATGCCGGAATGGGTTCATGATCGTCAACCCACGTATTTGATGTCCGTCCCGCATATCCTCGGAGAGGAAGAACCTGCACTGCAATTCGATGGCGGAGGCGAGCAGCAGGCAGTCCCACCACGAATACTTGTTCTCGAAATGCAGAAGGCGTGCCGCTGCAACGGTTTCGAGGTTTATGGCGGTGGTCCCGAAGAGGGCAAATCCGTCGATGATCGTGAAGATTGCCTCAGGAGGCTTGTTGCCTCGCTTGATGAGAACGTTGGTCACTTCATTCAGGACCTGAAGATTGGCCACGCCAAAGCCAGTGTGAAGGAGATAGCGCAGCCAATCTCCCGAAACAGTTGATTTTGGGGCGCTTCCTGCTTCAACGGCGTAAAGGAAGACGTTGCTGTCGATGAAGGTCCTATCTTTCATTGCGTTCTTCGGCGGTCGGCATGCGGCCGTCGCGCATCACGCTCCACTTGGGTCCGCTCAGTATGCGCTCCAGCGCCTCCATTTGGGCGTTGCGCGACATGGGAGCCGGAGGGGCGGATTTGTGGATGCTCGCCTCGATGAGTTCTGCAACAAAGCGCGACACGCTTTTCCCGGCTTTCGCGGCTTCAACGCGAAGTTCGTTGAGCACTTCATCCTTCATTGAGATTGTGACGTTTTTCATCCGAGTCTCCACACGAAAACACGAAGTTCGTGTCTTCGTGATATAGCGGCGGCGAGTGCGAAATTCAAGTTTTGGCGCATGTGAGGCTAAGATGAGCTGGACCGATGCGCAGCAAAGGCGAGATAGAGGCCCTCACTCCTTGCCGAGCAGCTTCTTCAGCATGGCGGCCATCGGGCCGGTTTCGGGAACCTTGACGGCGGGCTGGTTCGGGCGGGCCTGGCGGATGTGGCTCTGGGCCTTCGGCGCCTGCGGCTTGGGAGCCTTCGGCGGCGGGGTGTCGTCGGCGCTCGTTGGCTGCAGCAGGTCGCGCAGCCCGACGGTCACCTTGTTCATGAAGCCGCTGTCGTCGCCCTTGGCGAGAAGGCCGGCGCTGTCGGCGATGGTGTCGAGCAGGGGCTCCAGCCAGTCCTTGTCGGCCTTGGCGAAATCGCCGAGCACGTGGCCGTGCACCATTTCCTTGACGCCGGGATGGCCGATGCCGATGCGGACGCGGCGGTAGTCCTTGCCGACATGCTGGTCGAGCGATCGGATGCCGTTGTGGCCGCCGGCGCCGCCACCGACCTTGACGCGCACTTTGCCGGCCACGAGGTCGAGTTCGTCATAGAGCACGGTGAGCGCGGAGGGAGCGAGCTTGTAGAAGCGCATGGCCTCTCCAACCGACTGGCCGGACAGGTTCATGAAGGTCTGCGGCTTGATCAGGATGATCTTTTCGCCGGCAATGTTGCCCTCGGCGATCAAACCCTTGAACTTCTTCGTCCAGGGCGAAAACGAATGGCGGCGGGCAATTGCGTCCGCCGCCATGAAGCCGACATTGTGCCGGTTGTTCTGGTATTGCGCACCCGGATTGCCGAGACCTGCAAAGAGCAGCATGTTCGGACCCTCCGGGCACGTAAGCCGATTATGCCTCGGCAGGAGCCTCTGCAGCGCCTTCTTCCGACTTCGATGCCGAGGTGCCGGCGATCGTTGCGATGGTGAAATCGCGGTCGGAGATGACGGGCTTCACGCCCTTCGGCAGCTTGACGGCCGAGATGTGGATCGAGTCGCCGATGTCGGTGCCGTCGAGGTCGACGGTGATGAACTCGGGGATCGCATTGGCCGGGCAGTGGAACTCGACCTCGTGACGGACGATGTTCAGCGTGCCGCCGCGCTTGAGGCCGGCCGACTTCTCTTCGTTGATGAAGTGAACCGGGACCTGGACGTTGACTTCGGTGTTTGCGCCGACGCGCAGGAAGTCGACGTGCATCGGGAAGTCGCGGACCGGGTCAAGCTGGTAGTCCTTCGGCAGGACCTTGATCTTCTTGCCGTCGACGTCGATCGTCGCCACGGTGGTCAGGAAGCCGCCGCCATGGATCTTGTAGAAGATGTCCTTGTAGGACAGGGCGATGGCCAGGGGAGGCTGCTTGTCGCCGTAGATGACTGCAGGCACTTTGCCGTTGCGGCGAACTTCACGGGCGGACCCCTTACCGACCAGTTCGCGTGCTTCGGCCTTGAGCTCGTATGTTTCGCTCATGGCATTTCCTTTCGGGTTGTCTGGAGCGCCTACGGCCGGCTTGACGCCTCGTCCGTAAACGTCGAAAGCCGCCGGCTAGGGCGGCCTTCCGCCGCGTTGCCTCCAAGGGTGTCTACGCGGGTGGCGGCTCTATAGCGGAAGGTGGCAAAAAGTGCAACCGTCGGGGTACGCCGGTGCTGGCTCCCCCATGGCGTCGCCGTGGCTGCTCGCGCAATCGCGACAGCACCTGTATCACGCCCGCTCGAAACACTCACGGCGGCATTCCCAGGCATGCAAGAATTTCTCCCGGTCGACCTTTCCACGGCTACCATCCTGGTCCTCATCGTGGCCGCCTTCGTCGCCGGCTGCGCGCGCGGCTTCTCGGGCTTCGGCGGGGCGCTGATCTTCGTGCCGGTGGCAAGCTCGCTGGTCGGCGCAAAGCTTGCGGTGCCGCTGCTGCTGATCGTCGATCTCGTCCTGACCCCGGGTCTAATCCCGAATGCGTGGCGCAACGCAGACCGCGGCAATGTCGGGGTCATGGCGATCGGGGCGGCAGTCGGCGTTCCAGCCGGCACCTTCCTGCTCACCCATGTCGATGGCGTGGTTATCCGCTGGGCCATCGTCGTTATCGTGGTGCTGCTGCTCGCGCTGCTCATGTCGGGCTGGCGCTATCACGGCCGTCCCCATGCCTCGATGACTGCGACCGTCGGCCTGACTTCGGGGTTGTTCTCCGGTGCGGCGCAGGTCGGCGGACCGCCGGTGGTCGCCTACTGGCTCGGCGGCGCCTTCCTGCCGCAGACGGTGCGTGCCAACATCGTGCTCTACTTTGCGATCTCGAGCGTGCTGTCGATCGCCAGCTACCTGGTCGCTGGACTGCTCACCTGGGAGACGGTGGGGCTGTCGCTGACGATCGGGCCGACTTTTGCGCTCGGCCTGTTCATCGGTGCGCGCCTGTTCGGCCGGGCCAGCGAAGCCACGTTCCGGCGCATCTGCTACGGCCTGATCGCAGCCGCTGCGATCATCGGCCTGCCCGCCCTCGACGGCGTGCTGCGGTGAAAGAGGGACGTCGGAGGCAGCGCTGCCTGATGACCGTTTTCGTTGAAGCGGCGGGCGTTTTCAAATAGAATTCACACATCGGGGGCATGGTGGACTCCCCGTGAGGCCTATGGCCCAAGTTCCGCCTTCGCTCTTGTTGTGCGGAGGAAAGACCATGCCCCGGATGATTTCATCGCAAGATCTGATCCGCCTCGTCGGCACCGAAAATTGCCCGCTGATCGTCGACGTTCGTCGGGAGGCGGTTTTCGCCGCGGCGCCGACCCGGATCGCCGGCGCGCTCTGGCGCGATCACATGCAAGTGGGCGAGTGGCTGCCGCTGCTGCCGCCCGAGCGCAAGATGGTCGTCTATTGCGCGCACGGCCACAATGTCAGCGAGATAGCCCTGGCGAAGCTGTTGGCCGCTGGTGCGGATGCCGCCATGCTCGAGGGTGGCATGGACGCGTGGGTCGCGGTCGATGGGCCGGTTGTGGCGCGCGAGGCGCCGATGCTCGAAGCGGGCTTGCCGCGGCCGAGCGAATGGGTGACTAGGGCGCGGCCCAAGATCGACCGCATCGCCTGCCCCTGGCTGATCCGGCGCTTCATCGACCCGCTCGCCGTCTTTCACTTCGTCTCGGCCGAGTGGGTCAAGGACATCGCCGACGAGACCGGCGCTATCCCCTTCGATATCAAGGACGTGCACTATTCGCATCGCGGCGATGAATGCACCTTCGACACGCTGATCTCCGAGTTCGGCATCACCGACCCGGCAGTCTTGCATCTCGCCCGCATTGTGCGCGGAGCCGATACGGCGCGGCCCGAGCTCGAGCCGCAGGCGGCGGGATTGCTCGCCATATCGCTCGGCCTGTCGGCGATCGAGGACGACGATCTCGTACAGCTGGAAAGAGGCATGCCGATCTATGATGCGCTATACGGCTGGTGCCGTTACGCAACGGCCGAAACCCACAACTGGCCGGCAAAGGCGGTTTGACATGGACACCACGCCGCTCAAAGCCGCGCCCCCCTCCTTCGGGGAGGCGACACGCACCTTCGCCAAGATCGGCCTCCTGTCGTTCGGGGGGCCGGCCGGGCAGATCGCGCTCATGCACCGCATACTGGTCGACGAGAAGCGCTGGCTCGACGAGCCGCGCTTCCTGCATGCGCTCAACTACTGCATGCTCCTGCCCGGGCCCGAGGCGATGCAGCTTGCGACTTATGCCGGCTGGCTGCTGCACGGCATAAGGGGAGGGCTTGTCGCCGGGCTGCTGTTCGTGCTGCCTGGCGCACTCGTCCTCACCGCGTTGTCGGCGATCTACCTGACGGTCGGCCATGTGACCCTGGTGCAGGGTTTGCTATTCGGCCTCAAGGCGGCGGTGCTTGCCATAGTGCTCGAGGCCCTGATCAAGGTGTCGAAGCGGGCCCTCAAGAACGGATTCATGGTGACGCTGGCAATTGCTGCCTTTGTCGCCATCGCGTTCCTCAAACTGCCGTTCCCGCTGATCATCCTCGCTGCGGCGGTGATAGGGGCGGTGATGCATCTGGCGGGCCTCGCCCCCGTCAGCGCCAAGTCCGTCGATCAGGACGAAGTCGCCTATGAGATGCCCGAATGGACGAAACCGAGCGCACGGCGCTTCTTCACAACGCTCGCTGTCTGGCTCGCGATCTGGTTCCTGCCCCTGGTCGTACTTTGGCAGGCACTCGGCCCGACTGATGTCTTCACGACTGAGGCGGTGTTCTTCTCCAAGATGGCGACCGTCACCTTCGGCGGCGCCTATGCGGTGTTGGCCTATGTCGCCCAGCAGGCAGTCGAGGTCCACGGCTGGCTGAAGCCGGACGAGATGCTGACCGGCCTAGGGTTGGCGGAGACGACGCCGGGGCCGCTGATCCTCGTACTGGTCTTCGTCGGATTCCTGGGCGGCGCGCGCCTGTCGGCCATGGCGCCGCTTGTCGGCGGCCTCGGCGGCGCGGTGGTGACGCTTTGGTTCACCTTCGTGCCCTGCTTCCTGTGGATCTTCGTCGGCGCGCCCTATGTCGAGACGGTGCGCAACGTGCGTTGGCTGTCGAGCGCATTGGCCGCCGTGACCGCTGCAGTCGTCGGCATCATCGCCAACCTGGCCGTCTGGTTCGGCCTTCACGTGCTGTTCGGCAACTTCAGGGAGGTCGCCTGGGGACCGCTGATGCTGCCAGCGCCCGATCTCGGCCAGTTCGACTGGGTAGCGGCAGGCATTGCCGTCGGCGCCGGCCTGGCGCTGATCCGGTACAAGGCCAACATGATCGTGGTTCTGGCCGTCTCGGCACTGGCCGGGATGGCCTGGCAGATGGCCTGACGGCGACCGTTCCACCAGGATGCGAAAAGGCCCGCCCCGGAGTGCGGGACGAGCCTTTGAATGAAGCAGCCTGAGGCTGGCGAACTTAGTCGAACAGGCTCGAAACCGACTCTTCGGTCGCCGTGCGCGAAATCGCCTCGCCGATCAGGTCGCCGATCGAGACGACGCGGATGTTGTGCGCGTCCATCACGGCCTGGGTCGGCTGGATCGAGTCGGTGATGACCAGTTCCTGCAACTGCGAACCGGTGATGCGGGCAACGGCTCCGCCCGACAGGACGCCGTGGGTGATGTAGGCGGTGACGCTGGTGGCGCCCTTCGCGAGCAGCGCATCGGCTGCGTTGCACAGCGTGCCGCCGGAATCGACGATGTCGTCAACGAGCAGGCAGTCCTTGCCGTGCACTTCGCCGATGACGTTCATCACCTCGGATTCACCCGGACGCTCGCGGCGCTTGTCGACGATCGCGAGCTGGGCGTCGATGCGCTTGGCCAGCGCGCGGGCGCGCACCACGCCGCCGACGTCGGGCGAGACCACCATGACGTTGTTCAGCTGCTTGTACTTGGCCTTGACGTCGCGGGCCATGACCGGGATCGAGAACAGGTTGTCGGTCGGGATGTCGAAGAAGCCCTGGATCTGGCCAGCGTGCAGGTCAAGCGTCAGCACGCGATTGGCGCCGGCGCGGGTGATCATGTTGGCGACCAGCTTGGCCGAGATCGGCGTGCGGCCCGAGGCGCGGCGATCCTGCCGGGCATAGCCGAAATAGGGGATGACCGCCGTGATGCGCCGTGCCGAGGAGCGCATGAAGGCGTCGATCATGATGAGAAGTTCCATCAGGTGATCGTTGGTCGGGAAGGCGGTCGACTGCAGGATGAAGACATCCTCGCCGCGCACGTTCTCCTGGATTTCCACGAAGATTTCCTGGTCGGCAAAGCGGCGAACGCTCGCCTTGCCCAGCGGAATGTTGAGATAACGTGCGACAGACTCTGCCAGCACCCGGTTGGAATTGCCCGCGAAGAGTTTCATACGTCGATCCTGGGAAGTGAAATATGAGCGGGCTTTTAGCGGCCTTGGCTCGTATTGCAAGCGGACTCGCCCGCGGAACCCCAAAAAAGCGACATGCGTAACGGAATGTTGCGCCTAGCCTGGCCGCGCAGCCATCCAGGTTGCGAGTTGGTCGATCGTCTGATCGGCGATCGCCTGCATGGTCGAAGGTACGACCGCCGGCCAGCCTTCGCCGCTGCCGGCGGAGGCTGCGGACTGCTGGCCGTTGATGCGGTGGAGCCTGGTGCCGGCGGGGTCGTAGACGTCCCAGACATAGACAACCGTCGTGTCCTTGCCCTCGGTCATCGCCGAGAAATAGCCGCGCATGATGATGCCCGGAGGCGTGGTGTCGGTGCTTCCGGCCAGTTTGATGCCGCGGGCGCGGGCCTTGGCGCCGAGCCTTTCGGTGAGCGGCGTGGCCGCCTCGACTGGCGTGCCGACGAGGGGAGCGAACTGCACGCGGATGTTGCTTGTGATCGCGGCCGTTTGCGGCGGGGCGGGTTGCGTGGGGAGGCCGGTCTGGGCCGACAACGCCGCGGCGGCAGTAGTGTCGGTTCCCTCGGCCTGGGCTAGGGCGGCGGACTGGTCGGTGGGCGCGATGGCCGACGGCTCGAGTACGTCCTTCGCGCTGGTGCAGGCGGATAAGCCCGCGGCGACGAGGAGCCAGCCGGCGGCAAGCATGCGACGTCTCATGTGTCCTTGCTCCCCCTCAGCGCCCATTTGGAGTCACCGCACGATCAGGTCGAGGCCGTGGCGCGACAGCGACCTCGGCGCCGCTTCGGTCGTGAGATAGGTACGGCCCAGCGTCATCGCGGTCTCCGTTTCGGAATCCGCGATGATCATGTGGGCGAAAAGCGTCATGTTTGGAGCAATCGGCTCGGAGTTGCCCTGATAGAACATCGGGATGTCCATCCAGGATGGCGCGAAACTGGCACCGACCGAATAGCCGCAGGCATTGAGCCGGTGCCTGGTGAGGCCGTGCTGCTCCAGCGAGCGGGCATGCGCGTCGAACACGTCGCCGAAGCTGTTGCCCGGCGTCATCGCCTTTTCGACTGCGTGCAGGGCGGCAAGGGCTGCGTCATAGAGTTCCTGGTGGCGCTTGGAGACCTTGCCGGTGAGCGCCGTGCACATCAGCGGCGCGTGGTAGTGGTGGAAGACCCCCGCCCATTCGAGCGTCAGCTGGTCGTTCTTGTTGAGCTTGCGGCGGCCGGACTTGTAGCGGCACAACAGGGCGTCCGCGCCGGAGCCGATCACGAACTCGTTGGCCGGGTAGTCGCCGCCTCCGGCGAAGATCGCTCCCTGCATCGCGGCAAGGATCTTTGCCTCGTCGCCGCCCTGCTTGATGAGCGGAAGTGCTGCATCGAGGGCGTCGTCGCCGAGGGCGGCGGCTTTCTCTGCCTTCTCGATCTCCGCGGGGCTCTTGAACAGACGCAAGCGGCTGACGATGCCCGAGGCATCGACGATCTGGCCGAAGGTCTGGAGTTGCTCGTCGAGGCGGCGCCCGTTGAATGCCGTAAGCCCGTGTGTGTCGTATTCGACGCCGATGCGGGCGCCGAGCAGCCCGAGATCGTTGAGAAGGTTGCGCAGGTCTAGCGTCGGGTTAGAACCCTCCCGGTCGGTCCAGAGCACAATGTTCTCGATGGTCGAGGTGTGGCGCGCCTGGCGGAGATCGGCCGAGCGGGTGAGCAGCGTCATGAAGCCGTCCGCCTTCAGCACCAGCGACTGGAAATGGCAGAAGCCGAAGGTGTCGTAGCCGGTCAGCCAGTACATGCTCTCCTGGGCGAAAAGCACGATGGCATCGAGCTTCTTCTCGGCCATCTCGATCATCAGGCGATCGCGCCGGGCGTCGAATTCGGATCGTTCGAAATGCAGCGCCATACGGTCAGTCCTCCAATGCGATTGCCGAAATCTGTCGCCCGTAATCGGCTTCCTTGCGGTGCGTGGTGCGCCGGTAGGAATAGAAGAGATCCTCTTCCCTATAGGTGCACAGGCCGAGCATCTCGGCCGAGACGCCGGCGCGCTTGAGCCGGTCCACCGTGTAGAGATTGAGGTCGAACATCGAGTGCCCGGCGGTTTCCGACGGCGCGAAGTAGCGGGCGTTGGCATCGTCCGCCTCGACGAAACGTTCGACGAATTCCGGCCCGACCTCGTAGCTGGCGGCGCTGATCGCGGGGCCGAGCACCGCCAGGATGCGTTCGCGCCTGGCGCCGAGGCCTTCCATGGCAACGATGGTGTTTTCGAGCACGCCCGTGAAGGCGCCTTTCCAGCCGGCATGAGCGGCGCCGACGACGCGCGCCTCGGGGTCGGCGAAGAGCACGGGGCCGCAATCCGCCGACGATGCGCCAACCGCAATCCCGGGCCGGTTGGTGACGATGGCGTCGGCCTTGGGGCGGTCGCCCGCGAACGGGCCGGTGGCGACGATCACGTCGGGCGAGTGGATCTGGTAGGCGGTCAGCAGCCGGTCGGGCGCGACGCCCATCCATTCGGCGACGCGACGCCGGTTCTCTGCGACGAGCGACTGGTCGTCGTCGGAACCCGTGCCGATGTTCAGCCCCTCGTAGATCCCTTGGGAAACCCCGCCGATGCGAGTGAAATAGCCGTGGCGGATGCCGCCGGCTTCCGCGCTGGCGAGCAGGTTGGACCGGATCGGGTCCGGCTTCGAGTCGTTCAGCATTGCGGGTCTTGTCATCTGCGGGGGCGCTTTCGTCAAGGCAGGGGCGGCTCGGGACGCTCCGGCCTCAGGGTCGTGAGCGCGGACAGTGACGCAGCCGCAAGCGCGCTGTCAACTGACGCTGGGGAACGGGATTTTGACGCCGCGGGGCATGACCGCGAGCGCCTTGAACAATGTGCCCATGGCGTCCGGGCCGGCCAGGCGCTCGACTTCCGAGCGGATCTTCTCGCGTGCATTCTCGTCCCCCCTCGCACCAAGTGAACCGGCGCGTTCGAGCAGCCCCATGGCGAGCAGGAACTCGCCCTGGGTCGTCCCATGTGCCTCGAGGCCATGCGCTTTGGCCGCGGTCGCGAGCGCCGCAAAGTCCACATGCGAGGTCAGGTCCGCCTCGCCGGGGCTTGCCAGCACGTCCTCGTATCGATGCTTGCGCAGCGCCTGCAGCGTATCGCCGAGGCCCGGCCGCAGATGGCCGTAGTCGAAGAACAGGCCGGCGCCGCCATGGGTGGCGATGCGCTCGGCGATCGTTTCCATCATCGCCGTGCGGGCCGGGGCAAACTCGAAGATCGTCCCATTTGGTGCACCAGCGGCCTCGGGGGGGAGGACTGCGGCGTCGATCCTGGCGGGACCGGTGGCGAAGGCAAGCTCGCCGCTTGCGTCGATGTCTATGGCGCGTTCGTTCCAGCCATCTGCTGCCCTCACGAACTGGCGTGTCGGAATGGCGTCGAAGAGTTCGTTGCCGACGATGAACAGCGGCGATTGCGGCAGCGTGGCGATGCTCTCGTGCCAGGCGGCATTCACGCCGCTTGCCGCAAGCGTCGCCTTCTGGACGTCGCGCAACCGCGGGCTGGTTTCGATCAGGGAGACTGAAGCGCCGGCCGCGAAGGCGGGATCGAGTCTGCCGAGCACGCGCAGCATGTCCTTCATCAGCGTGCCGCGACCGGGCCCTATCTCGGCGAAGGTCGCGCCTGCTGGACTGCCGTTCGCCTTCCACGCCGAGTACAGCCAGACGGCGACGAGTTCGCCGAACATCTGGCTTATCTCGGGCGCGGTGGTGAAATCGCCCGCCACGCCGAAGGGCTCGCGCGTCGTGTAGTAGCCGTGTTCGGGATCGAACAGGCAGGTCGCCATGTAGTCGGCGACGCTGATCGGCCCCGAGGCGCCGATCAGCCGTGCGATGCGCTGCTTTAGCGGCGTCATGCGGGGCTGGCTGCGTGCGTCACCGGCTTGGCCGACATCATCGCCCAGATACCGATGAGCACCATCGGCAGCGACAGCCCCATGCCCATGGTCAGCCAGCCGCCGAACAGGAAGCCGATCTGCTGGTCGGGTTCGCGGAAGAACTCGACGAAGATGCGCGACAGGCCGTAGCCACAGACGAAGGCTCCCGCGACGAAGCGCGGCGTCATCAGCTTGAGCCGGGAATGGGTGAGGAAGCGCAGCACGAGGAACAGCACCAGCCCCTCGAGCAGGGCTTCGTACAACTGGCTCGGATGGCGGGGGAAGGGGCCGCCATTGGGGAACTGGAAGGCCCAGGGAACATCCGATACCCGGCCCCAGAGCTCCGAATTGATGAAGTTGGCGACGCGTACCAGTCCGAGCCCGACAGGCACGCCCGCGGCAATGACGTCGATCATCGACCAGACGTAGATACCGTGCTTGCGGGCGAACAGTATCATGGCGAGGGTCACGCCGATCAGGCCGCCATGGAACGACATCCCGCCCTCCCAGACGGCGAGCATGTCGAGCGGATTGGCGATGTAGCGCGCGAAGTCGTAGAACAGGATGTAGCCGATGCGGCCGCCTGCCACGATGCCGATCGCCGCCCAGAGCACGAAGTCGTCGAGGGCTTCGGGTTTCATTGGCGGCTGGCCGTTCGGCCACAGCCGCGGGTTCGTCACCAGCCGCTTGCCGTACCACCAGGCGAACAGGATGCCGACGATGTAGCCAAGGCCGTACCAGCGCACGGCCAGGGGGCCGACCTGGAAGATCACGGGATCGATGTTCGGGAAGGTCAGTGCTGCCAGCTGAAGGGCCAGATATTCGCTCAATTCAATCTCCGGAAACACGCGATCGCGCGCGGAACATGGGGCAGGGTTTTGGCATGGTCAAGGCGGCCCGAGACCGCTCACCAAGATGTCATTCGATACAAGATCAAATTCGCACGCCTGTCGCTTTTCGGCGCCAGGCTGCAGTATTCGAGTTCATGCATCTGGATATGACGGAAACAAGGCTAATCATCGAGGCGAGATATTCCGCGTTCACAACAGCGCACCCTTCTGGTGACTGGAGAGTTCACTTCTTCACGCTGATATCTGCGTCATTCTTGGCAAACAAAGGGCCGAACAAGGCTCCGATGTGCAGTGAAACCTTGCGGATATGCGAGGTCTGGGCTGGATCGTGGTAACATCCATCCGCGCAGGATCGAACGACGCACCCCTGCGGTCGCACTTGCATTCCCGGGCTCGCCCCACTACGTCGAAACTGCAACGCGAGGGCATGTCATGACCACCGGACCTAACCGCATCCTGGACGAGTTCGCCAAGCTGATGACCGATGCCGCCGGTGCCGCGCAGGGTGTGCGGCGTGAGGTGGAAACCGCGTTTCGCTCACAGGCAGAGCGCGTGATGAATTCGCTCGAGGTCGTGCAGCGCGAGGAGTTCGAGGCCGTTCGCGACATGGCGATCAAGGCGCGCGCCGAGTACAAGGCGCTCACCGCGCGCATCGAGGCCCTCGAGGCGACGATCGCCTCGCTCACCGGCAAGGCCGGCGAGGCGGCTACACCGGCAGCGTCGCCGAAGCCCCGCGCGAAGAAATAATTCGTTAACTTTTCCACAAAGCGCCAAACGAAAAAGTGCTTTGTCGTGAATCCCTTACAGGCTCTTCATGAGCCTGTGCGGCAGCCTGTTTCCACATCCGAATGCGGCAGTGCGAAAAATTGGGCTGTTCACGCGACTCCCGATCAATACACTGAATTTACTGCACGATTCGGAACGGAATCGTGCACCGGATGGCGCGGTCCGGCTGGGGGGTATTGAGTCCGGCAGCGTCGCTCGTCCGAGTTCAAGAATAAGATTGTTCGTCGTGTGTGTCCCCCGCGCTGAGCGCGATGGCGCGCGCGCAACGACAGGAAGAATTGATGGAACTTCTCGAGCTCGAATTCTCCCGCGAAATCCACCCGGTGGATGTCATCGAGCAGGTTGCTCACAACAACGATTGGTCGTTCGACCGCGCGGGCGACGACGAAATCTCGATTTCCGTCACCGGCAACTGGACCGACTACCAGGTTTCGTTCTCCTGGATGGAGGATTTCGAGGCACTGCACCTCGCCTGTGCTTTCGACATCAAGGTTCCGGAGAGCCGTACGCTGGAGATCCTGCGGCTGCTCTCGCTCATCAACGAGCAGATGCTGTTCGGCCATTTCGACCTTTGGGAAAGCGAAGGCGCGATCATGTTCCGCCAGTCGCTGTTGCTTGCGGGCGGCGTCGAGCCGACCAGCCAGCAGGTCGAGGTGCTCCTGTCGTCGGCGCTGGAAGCGTGCGAATGCTACTTCCAGGCGTTCCAGTTCGTCGTCTGGTCGGGCACTTCGGCCAAGGACGCACTCGCCAGCGTGCTGTTCGAAACGCTCGGCAACGCCTGAGGTTCTGCCCACATGACTGCGCATGGCGGGCGCAAGCCCGAGATCACTTTTGCCGACTTCGACAAGGTCGACATCCGCACCGGCACGATCGTCGAGGTCGAGCCATATCCGGAGGCGCGTAAGCCGGCCTTCAAACTGAAGATCGACTTCGGCCCGGAGATCGGCTTGAAGCGCTCGTCGGCGCAGATCACCAAGCACTATGAGCTGGAAGAACTTGTCGGCCGGCAGGTATTCGCCGTCGTCAACTTCCCGCCGCGCCAGATCGGCAAGTTCATGTCGGAAGTGCTGACGCTCGGCTTCCCCGACGAGAATGGCGACGTCGTGCTCGGTGCCATCGAACGCAAGGTGCCTGACGGCTCGCGCCTCTTTTGAGGCACTTCAGGCGGCGTAGGCCGCCCGCACGTTGTCCAGGAACATCTCGGCGCAGGCCGCCCAAGTGTAGCGCATGGCGCGCTCGCGGGCCTCGGTGCGGCTGACCTTGAGCGCGGCAAGCGCCGCTTCCTGCAAATTCTCCGACACCACGCCACCGATGCCGTCGCCCACAATGTCGATCGGTCCCGTCACCGGATAGGCCGCGACCGGCGTGCCGCTCGCCAGGGATTCGATGATGACATTGCCGAAAGTGTCGGTGCGGCTCGGGAAGACGAAGACATCGGCCGAGGCGTAGATCCGCGCAAGCTCGTCGCTCGGACGCCGGCCGAGGAAATGCGCCCCAGGATACCTGGCGCGCAGCCGCTCGATCTCCGGTCCGTCGCCGACCAGCACCTTGCTGCCGGGCAGGTCGAGGTCGAGGAAGGCGGGCAGGTTCTTTTCAACCGCGATGCGGCCGACGCACAGGAAGATCGGCCGCGGCAGGTCCAACTCGACTTTCTTGCCGGGGTGGAAATGGTAGATGTCTACGCCGCGCGTCCATGGCCGCAGCTTCTCGAAACCGCGCGAGGCGAGGTCGTTGGCCAGAGATCGGGTGGCGACCATGCAGCCCCGGCCGGAGTTGTGGAAGTTGCGCAAGAGCCCGTAGGTCCACCTTTCCGGCAGCGGCAGGCGCGCGCTGACATATTCCGGGAAGCGGGTGTGGTAGCTGGTGGTGAAGGGCCGATCGTTCCCGAGGCAATAGCGCCGCGCCATCATGCCCAGTGGTCCTTCGGTGACCAGATGGATGTGGTCGGGCCGGCGCTCCTCGATGATGCGGGCGACCTTGCCGGGCGTGGTCAACGCCAGCCTGATGTCGGGATAGGTCGGCATCGGCAGGGTGCGGAAGATGTTCGGCGTGAGGAAGTCGGCCTCTGCGCCGTAGACCTTCAGCGTCTCGGCGAGCCGTTCGAGCGTATGCACCACGCCGTTGATCTGCGGACGCCAGGCGTCGGTGACCATCAGGATGCGCACGGCTAGCCTTCCCCTCGGGCCGCGTCCTGCACGGCTTCCGGCCTTGCGGGAATCAGCGGCGGTCGCGTTGGTTGCGACTGGCCTTTGAGCAGGCTTGGATGACGCGCGGATGACGACGCGGCCTGACCGCCGCGCCAGACTCAGGCCGGCACGCGGATGATCGCTCTCAGGCCGCCGAGCGGGCTGTCGCTGAGCTTGACGTCGCCGCCGTGACTGCGGGCGATGTCGCGCGCCACCGAGAGGCCGAGGCCAGTGCCGGTGGAGTCGAGATTGCGCGCCTCATCGAGGCGGTAGAAGGGCTTGAACACCTCTTCGCGCTTCTCCTCCGGGATGCCGGGGCCGTTGTCGTCGACCATGACCACCAGCATGCCACGGTCGTGCACGGCCTTGATCTCGACCTCCTTGGCATAGCGGAAGGCGTTGCCGACGACGTTCTGCAGCAGGCGGTTGAAGGCGTTGGGGCGGACGTGCACGACCGGTTCGCCGACGAGCGTCACCTTGAGCTTGCGCTTCCTGAGCTTGGCTTCCTCGCCCAGCCTGTCCAGGCAGGCGGCAAGGTCGAAGCTTCCCGGGTCTTCGGCGGCCTCGCCGCGGGCGAAAGCCAGATAGGCCTCCAGCATCGACTGCATGTCGTCGACGTCCTGGCTCAGCGCTTCCCGGTCGATCTTGTTGCCAGATAGCGCCAGTTGCAGCTTGAAGCGGGTGAGGATGGTGCGCAGGTCGTGGCTGACGCCGGTGAGCATGGCCGTGCGCTGGTCGATCTGGCGCTCGATGCGCTCGCGCATCTGGATGAAGGCAAAGCCAGCGCGGCGCACTTCCTCGGCGCCCCTGGGGCGGAAGTTGGGCGGCATCGGGCGGCCCTTGCCGAAGCTCTCGGCGGCTTCCGCAAGCTGCAGGATCGGCCGGATCTGGTTGCGCAGGAACGGAATGGCAATGGTGAGCAGCACCAGCGACGTGCCCACCATCCAGAGGATGAAGATATAGGTGTTCGATGCGTAGGCCTGGCTGCGGCGTACGAAGACGCGCAGCACCTTGTCGTCGAGCTGGACGCGGACCTCGACGATGTTGGAGTTGCCGACGGTGTCCAGCCAGAACGGCCGGTTGATCTGTTTCCTGATCTCCGACGACAGGGCCTGGTCGAGGATCGAAAAGAACGGCTTCGGTCCTGGCGCGGGCAGGGGATCGGGCGGGAGCAGGTCGATCTTCAGCGACATGCGATCCTGCGCGATGCGGATGATCTGGGCGGTGCCCTCGGGCGTCGGGAAGGTGCCGAGCAGGTCGATGATGCCGGAAATGTCGCGGACCACGGCCTGCGAGAGCCTGATGGTCACCGTCTGCCAGTGGCGTTCCATGAACACGAAGGCGACCACCGACTGCAGCAGGATCATCGGCGTGATGACGATGAGCAGCGAGCGGGCGTAGAGCCGCTTCGGCATGTAGAGCGAGACGAGCCGCCAGAAGCGGTTCCAGCTGCGCGGCACCGCCGTCAGCGCGCGCCAGGCACGCCCGCCGAAGCCGCGTCCGCCGCGTCGTCCCATTTCGGTGGTTGCCATCCGCCCTTCCGTTCGCCGCCCTCCGGAACCGTCCGGAGGCGTTCGGCAATACTATTCCACGCTCAGGCGGTACCCAATACCGCGCACCGTCTGCAGCCACACGGGGTTGGCCGGGTCGCGTTCGATCTTGCGTCTCAACCTGTTGATCTGGACATCGATCGTGCGTTCGCCCACCTCGGAATCCCCGGTCACGAGCTCGTGCCTCGGGATCGTCTCGCCCGCGCGGGCGGCGAATATGGCGAGGATCTCCTGTTCGCGGTCGGTGAGCTTCAGCGCCTCGCCGCCGCGCTTGAGTTCGCGGCGGGCGATCTGGAAGGTGTAGGGACCGAAGACCAACTGCTCTACCTTGGGCACGGTGGCGGGGCCGCCGCGCCGCAGGATGTTGTTGATCCGCAGGATGAGTTCACGCGGGTCAAAGGGCTTGGGCAGGTAGTCGTCCGCACCGGCCTCGAGGCCGGCAATGCGGCTGTCGGTCTCGGACAGCGCGGTCAGCATGAGGATCGGAACGTCCTTCTCGTCGCGCAGCGACTTGGTGAGGTCTACGCCGTTCTCGCCGGGCATCATCACGTCGAGGATGAGCAGGTCGAAGTCGAGCCCGGCCAGCTTGCGCCGGGCCTCGTCGGCATTGCCGGCGACAGTGACCCTAAAGCCGTTTTCCGTCAGATACTGCTTGAGAAGGTTGCGGATGCGCGTGTCGTCGTCGACCACCAGCAGGTGAGGGGCATCGTCGCCCAGCGCCGCCGTGTTTCCGGTCCTGTCGCTATTCTCCATCGTCTTTCCCTGGCGTGTTTCCGGGCAGATGATCAATCTGCGCCCTCAGTTCGGGATTGACCATCGCCTTGAGGAATCGTTCGATCCAGGCGCGTTCGGCCTCGCCCGCGCCCTCCAATGCAGCATGGATGCGGCGCGACTGTGGCCGGGCCAGTTCCAGCGTCAGCGTGCGGCCCTTGGCGGTCGGGTAGAGCTCCCGCTGGCGGCGGTCGCGCGGCCCCTGGACCTGGATGATGTAGCCGGCGTCGATCAATTGCTTGAGCACCCTTGCAAGGCTCTGCTTGGTTATCTTGAGCACGTCCAGCAGTTCGGCAACCGTCAGCCCCGGCATGCGGTTCACGAAATGCAGCACGCGATGGTGCGCGCGGCCGAAACCGTAGTCCGCAAGTATCTGGTCGGGATCGGACGTGAAGTCCCGATAGGCGAAGTAAAGCAGCTCGATGATGGTGAAGTCGACGCCGTCGTCGGCCGTCACTGCGGTGCGGATCGGTTGGGCGGCTGCGCCGCTGCGTGGTGCCATTGGGTTCCTGCTCGTCAATTTATGTCAGCACTGTTGACATAAATTAGGTGCGATGGTAATTTTTGCCAAGCTTTGAGGCTGATTGCGAACGAAAAGGCAAGGTACGGTGGTTTTTTCCGAAACATCGTGAGTTTGCTTTGGTATTCTCTATCACCGACGCTTTACCCAGAGGGTCCCGCTCAGGGACAGGCAAGAACGATACGTAACGATTGGCAGGCTCAGGCCTGCGGGAAGGTTTACCATGGCATCCGTTCCTTTCGACCAGCTCGATGGTTTCATCTGGATGAACGGCGAGTTCATCAAGTGGGCAGACGCCAAGATTCACGTACTAACCCATGGTCTGCACTATGCAAGTGCAGTGTTCGAAGGCGAGCGCGCCTATGGCGGCGAGATCTTCAAGCTCACCGAGCATACCGAACGTCTGCATGAGTCGGCGCGTCTCCTTGGCTTCACGGTTCCCTATTCGGTCGCCGAGATCGACGATGCTTGCCGCGAGCTGCTGAAGAAGCAGGGCTTCAAGGACGCCTATGTGCGCCCGATCGCCTGGCGCGGCAGCGAGGAGATGGGCGTCGCCGCCCACAAGAACCGCATCAATGTCGCCGTGGCGATCTGGCAGTGGCCGAGCTACTTCGATCCGGCGCAGAAGCTGAAGGGCATCCGCCTCGACATCGCCGAATGGCGCCGTCCCGACCCCCGCACCGCGCCGTCGCGTTCCAAGGCCGCCGGCCTCTACATGATCTGCACGCTGTCCAAGCATGCCGCCGAGGCCAAGGGCTATGCCGACGCCATGATGCTCGATTGGCGCGGCCAGGTCGCCGAAGCCACCGGCGCCAACATCTTCTTCGTCAAGGACGGCAAGGTCCATACGCCGACGCCCGACTGCTTCCTCGACGGCATCACGCGTCGTACGGTGATCGGCCTTGCCAAGGATCGCGGCATTGAAGTCGTCGAACGCGCGATCATGCCGGAGGAACTGGAAGGCTTCCAGCAGTGCTTCCTGACCGGCACGGCTGCGGAGGTCACTCCCGTCTCCGAGGTCGGCCCGTACCGATTCGAGGTGGGCGAGATCGCCAAGACCCTGATGAACGACTATTCCGCCGCGGTTCAGCCCAAGCACGCGATCGCAGCGGAATAAGCAGAAATATCAGAGCGTTGTCATGATCGAAGGGCGGCATCCTTGCCGCCCTTCTTCCGTTGCGGAACCTTAATTTGACTTTCAGGGATTTCGGCGTCTCATGTTGACGTCGGCTGGCGGAGGCCGGCCCGCAATTTGGAGGGAAAGTCATGGAAACGCTTCTTCCTATCATCGTTCAGATTGTGACCGGCGTAATTGGTGGACAGGCGGTTGGTGCGGCCATAAAGACGGCCGCGATGGGGCAAGTTAGCAAGCTGCTGGCCGGCGGCATCGGCGGCATTGCGGGCGGCCAGATCCTCGGCGGTCTTCTGGGTGGCGCGGCGGATCCGGCAACGACCGGGGCTCTCAGCGGCATCCTCGGGGACGTCGTCGGCGGTGCCGGCGGTGGGGCCATCCTCACGGCGATCGTCGGTGCCGTGATGGGGGCAATGAACAAGGCCTGATATCCTCGCGAACATCTCCCGATTGGGCGGCGGCGGCCGCCCTTTCTGTTTTCACGGCCGCTATCGGGCGATTGTCCATGGACGCCGGACCTGACTGCTCCTATGTCGTCGGAACGATCAGAAAGGACAGCCATGGGACAGCTCAACGCGGGGATCGTGCCGGTCACGCCCTTCCAGCAGAATTGCACGATCCTCTTCGACAACGATGACAAGACCGGCGTCGTGGTTGATCCGGGTGGCGATGTCGATACGATACTCTCGGTCCTCAAGGACAACGGCATCAAGATCACCGCGATCTGGCTGACCCACGGCCATATCGACCATGCCGGCGGCGCCATGGAGTTGAAGGAAGCGCTCGGCGTCGACATCATCGGGCCGCACGAGGCCGACAAGCCCCTGCTCGACAACCTCGTCACCCAGGCACAGAAGTTCGGCATGGGCGGCTCGGTGCGCAACTGCGTCCCCGACCGGTTCCTCAACGAAGGCGAAACCGTCTCGTTCGGCGGGCACGTGTTCGAGGTTCTGCATTGCCCGGGCCACGCGCCGGGCCATGTCGTGTACTACAATCGCGACGCCAAGTTCGCCCATGTCGGCGACGTGCTGTTCCAGGGCTCGATCGGGCGCACTGACCTCTTCGGCGGCGATCACGAGACCCTGATCCGTTCGATCAAGGACAAGCTCTTGCCCCTGGGCGACGACATCGGCTTCATCTGCGGCCATGGTCCGGGAAGCCGCTTCGGCGACGAGCGGCGGGGCAATCCGTTCCTGGTCTGACGCCGCCTGGCGGACTTCCCGAAACGAAAGCGGCGCCGACCATTGGCCGGCGCCGAACTCATTTCTGCCTCTTACCTATTTACCAGCCGGCGGGGCGGCCAGTCCCGTGGGGCTCAGTTGGCAGCGCAGAACCGCTGCACGCCGTCATAGCCCGTAAAGGTGCCCGTGCGCGCATTGAAGCTGCGGTAGCGGCTCGAGCAATAGTCGTACCACTCGGGAGTCCACGGCTCGACCGAATAGCCATCAGAGTAGACCACGCGCTGGCGGGGAGCAGGGCGATAGTACTCGCGATAGGGGCGGGCGCGCACCGGCGGCTCGTAATAGTCGTTGTAGACCGGCTGGGAGCGGGTGCCGCCCGCGATCAGCGCGCCGGCCACCAGGCCCAAGGCGCCGGCTGCGAGGATCTCGCCGGTATTGTCATTGCCGCGATGCTTGTAGTGGCGGCCCCAGCCATCGCCGGCTTGGGCGGCCGGCAGGGCGGAAAGCGTGGTGGCGGCTACGGCTGCCGAAAGGATGATGGTCTTGAGGATGCGGTTCATGTTCGGTCTCCTTCGCTGCCTGCCAGTATCGATGGGCGGACATTGGCGATGAAACCGGTCTAGATGACCTAGCCTGAACGCAACCTGAACGGCTTGTTAACCACCCGGAGAAAAAGGCGAGCGGCACGCTCGCCCGGCATACCGGCGTCAACACGGAGACCGTTTGGCCGGAGCGCGGAGGCTCCGGCTGCAATCCGGTTCAGCCAACAGTCAGATTGACTGCCTTGGGACCCTTGCCGCGCTTGTCCGGCTCGGTGTCGAAGCTGACTTTCTGCCCATCCTCAAGACCGGGAAGGCCCGATGCCTGTACGGCGGAAATATGGACGAAGACATCCTTGGCTCCGTCGTCCGGCGTGATGAAACCGAAGCCTTTGGCATGATTGAAGAACTTGACGGTGCCGGTCTGCGGCATGGGAAACTCCTCTGATCCCACAATTCCAGTCTTCGGGCCGGCAAATGCCCGAAGGAGAAATTTGTCGTTCATTTTTCGGTGATCGGCAAGCGAAAGTTTTGCCCGGGAGAACCTCTGAAAGCAGCGGTGGCGCTGGGTTTTGGGGCCTTGGGAGACGTCTTTTCCGGGCCTGGCATTCGTTGGGCGGCGGGCCTTCTACCGTCGTAGTCGGCGAGGTCGGCGGGACATCCTGCGGAGGCGCTGCGACGGGTCGTCTTTCGATCACGGCGGCGTGATAGTTGTCACAAGGATGGGGAAAATCGATGCCGAGAGGACTTCGTCGGTGACTTCGGCAACATACCATCTGCAGGAAGGTTTTTGTAGTAAGACTACACCTTTTGGTTGTATGAAGTAGTTCTGTAATACTAAAGTATGCTTGGGATGTTGCTATGAAAAAGGGGCGCTCCGGTTTCCCGAGGCGCCCCAATTTTACTACGCAATCCGGCGAAGCTTACGCTGCGCGCAGGTTGACAGCCTTGGGGCCCTTGCCCATGCGGTCAGGCTCCACGTCGAAGGTGACCTTCTGGCCGTCGACGAGAGTGCGCAGGCCCGAAGCCTCGATGGCGGAGATGTGGACGAAAACGTCCTTGGCGCCGCCATCCGGCGTGATGAAGCCGAAGCCTTTGGTTGCGTTGAAGAATTTTACGGTACCGGTCTGGGCCATTGGGAGAACTCCTTCACCCGTTCAGTGGTCTGGACTTGCCGGCCGCCTGGCGTCGGCGACAAGTCGGTGGTTTGCTTGGCGGTCCTGCATTCGCGCAAGGTAAAACCCCCCGCCGAGTAACGGGGTTGTCAGAGATTCACAGTATCGGGGAAAGGGTCGTTCCAAACGTTCCAGTCTCCGGGACAGCAAATGCCCGAACAAAGCCTGTATTGCATGGAAACGTGTAGGTTGCAAGATGTCGCAGTCACGGAAGTGACAATGCCCCATAATGGGACGATTACAGCCATTCCTCCAAGCCGGCTACGGCCAGGGGCGGGCAATGATGGGGGCAGGCGTCTGGCCTGAGATTACTTTCGCTGGAAGAATGGGGCTGCGAATCGGGTGGCACGTGTCAAGCCCCCGAGCCCGGGAGGAAGAGCTTGGCGGGACTTTCGGCGAGGGGGGTTGCGCGAAACGTGGGGGTGCTGTCGGTGCTGGCCGTTGCGGCGGTCGCCTGCACGGTCGTGGTCGACGAGGGCCCCACGCCAAGGCCGCCGCGCCCCGACGAACCGCAGTTCTGCACGCGGGAGTACAATCCGGTCTGCGCGGTGCGCGGCCGCGACCGCCAGACCTTCGCCAATCCGTGCATGGCCGAAGCCGCCGGGTTCCGCATCGTCGGCGGCGGCAGTTGCAGCGCAAGCGGCGGCTGGGAGGACGAGGGGCCGAGGTTCTGCACCAGGGAGTACAGGCCGGTTTGCGGCCGGCGCGGCGGCCAGTTGCGCACCTTCCCCAACGCCTGCGAGGCGGATTCGGCCGGTTTCCGGGTCATCGACCAGGGCCAATGCTAGGCTGACAAGGTGCCGATCTCTGGGGGAGTGCCCGATCAGTTCGGCAGGAATTCGGTCGCCTGCCGTACCTCGCGTACCTGGCAGTCGTCGCCGACATGCCGGTGCCTCAGCATCATTCCGGCGATGCGGTGGACGCGGACGTCGCGATGGCAATCCACCGGCTGGCCGCGTTGCGTCGGCACCGCCTGGACCAGAACCGGACTGCAACTGCCTTGCCGGTGATAGTGCGCCGCGCTGTCCCCGATTTCAGGGACATAGTGGACGCGGACGTCGCTGTGGCATCCACCCACCAGCACGACCGGGCCATTTGCAGAGGGAGCCAACGCTGCCGGAGGCATTGCGCCCGCCGGGGCGCTCAGGGCCGCCAGCAGTGTCGCCAGACCCAATCGAACCGATGTCATGCGTCCGTCTCCACGCGGCGGGGCAGGGTGACCCGAGATAGGCATCGGCGATGGCCGGCTGCAAGAAGGGGTTCGCGCGTCCGGGCGATTCATATAAGTCAAGGTTAGCGCTTGGTTGCCGGGCACCAGCCCTCCTGCCAGGCCTTGCTGCGAATGTGCGTGCGCGTTGGCATGGTCGGGACAAGGTATGCCAGCCACATAGCCGGAGGGCGGGCCGGCGCAACGGAGCATGACATGGGCGAGACCATTCACGAGATTTGGCTCAAGGATGCGCTGGTCTTCCTGTTTGCCGCCGGCGTGCTCGTGCCGCTGCTGCGGCTCGTGCGCATCCCCCCGATCCTGGGCTTCCTGCTTGCCGGGCTCGTGCTCGGACCGTTCGGCATGGGCGCGCTCGCCGAGAAATGGCCCCTGCTCGGCCACCTGACCTTCTCCGACCCCGAGGCGGCCGAGCCGCTGGCGGAACTCGGCGTGCTGTTCCTGCTGTTCCTGCTCGGCACGGAGCTGTCGTTCGAGAAGCTCTGGATGCTCAGGCGCATGGTGTTCGGCGCCGGCAGCCTCCAGGCGCTGGCGAGCGTCGTGGTGATCGCCGGGGTGCTGGCGATGGCTGGATTGCCGGGGCCTTCCGCGGTGGCGGTCGGCCTGGCGCTCGCGCTATCCTCGACGGCAATCGTGATGCAGGGCCTGACGGAGCAGAAGCGCGTCACCGGCGCAGTCGGGCGAACGGCCTTGGCTGTGCTGCTCTTCCAGGACATGCTGGTCGCGCCGATCCTGATCCTGATCGGGTTCATCGGTCCCGGCCACGATACCGGGTTGGTGGCGGCACTGCTGGAGGCGACCATCCAGGGCGGCCTCGCGGTGGCGGTAATCCTTTTGTTCGGACGGTTTGTGCTCAAGGACGCCTTCCGGCTTGCCGCACGCGCCGGCGGGCGCGACTTCCTCATGGGCCTGACGCTGCTGACAATCGTCGGCGGGGCGGTCTTCACCGCCGTGGCGGGCCTTTCGCTCGCACTGGGGGCGTTCCTCGCTGGTCTGTTGATCGGCGAGACCGAGTTCAAGCATCAGGCCGAGGTGGATCTCGAGCCGTTCAAGGGGCTGCTGCTCGGCCTGTTCTTCATGACGGTGGGCATCGGCCTCGACCTCGCGACCATCTGGACATCGCTGCCGTTGGTGCTCGGCGGGCTGCTGGCGCTGCTGCTTGCCAAGGCGCTGGTGGCGGCGGCCGCCTGCCGGGTCTTCGGCGCGCAGCCGGCCCATGCCTGGGAGGTGGCGTTCCTGCTCGCGCCAGCCGGCGAGTTCGCCTTCGTGGTCCTCACCAAGGCGTCGGCCGGCGGCCTGCTCGACGCAACGACCGCGACGACCGTCACCGGCATCGCCGGGCTGTCGATGCTGGCAAGCCCGCTGATGGCCCGGCTGGGGCGCGAGTTGGGTTCGAGGTTCGAGACCGGCAAGAAGGTCGAGGCAGTGGCCGAAGCCTATCCCGACCTCGGCGGCCACGTCGTCATCGCGGGCTTTGGCAGGGTGGGGCGCACCATTGCGGGTATTCTCGACGCCGAGCAGGCGGATATCGTTGCCCTGGAGCAGAACCCGTCGATCGTTGCGAAGGAACGCAAGGCGGGGCGCAAGATCTATCTGGGCGATGCGGCGCGCCCCGAGATTTTGGCCCATGCGGGCGCGGCCGGCGCCGGCATGTTCATCGTCACCGTCGACGATGCCCACGACGCCGCAGCGATGGTGCGCGCGGTCAGGCAGATGCGTGTCGATGCGCCCATACTGGCGAGGGCGCGGGACGCCGAACACGCCCGCGAGCTCTACGCAGCGGGCGCCGACTTCGTCATTCCCGATGCGATCGAGGCCGGATTGCAGCTTGCGGGCCGGGCGCTCTCAGATTTCGGCTATTCGGCCGAGGTTCTGGCAGACCGCATCGCCGTCGAACGGGCAGCCGCCTACCAGCGCGCCGAGCAATAGGCGGTCCGGGCGCTGCCCGGGAAAGTCCCGCCTCCATAAGGCGGCGGGACTGCCGGCCCAGGGACGTCAGTCGAGGTCCTCGGGCTCGGTCGCGTGGTCGCGCTTGCCGAACAGGATCTCGCGCTTGCCGACGTGATTGGGGGCACCGACGATGCCCTCCTTCTCCATCTTCTCGACCAGCGAGGCAGCGCGGTTGTATCCGATGCCGAGGCGGCGCTGGATGTAGGAGGTGGAGCATTTCTTGTCGCGCAACACGACCTTGACCGCCTCGTCGAAGATGCTGTCGCTGTCTTCGGCGGCCACCGAGCCCTTGTCGAAGACGGGGCTGTCGTCGGCCTCCGGCGCCTCGTCTTCCTCGTCGGCGGTGACGGTCTCCAGATACTCCGGCCGTCCCTGCGCCTTGAGATGGGCGACGACCTGCTCGACTTCGGCGTCGGAGACGAACGGGCCATGCACGCGGGCGATGCGGCCGCCGCCGGCCATGTGCAGCATGTCGCCCTGGCCGAGCAACTGCTCGGCGCCCTGTTCGCCGAGGATGGTGCGGCTGTCGATCTTGGACGTCACCTGGAACGAGATGCGGGTCGGGAAGTTGGCCTTGATGGTGCCGGTGATGACGTCGACCGACGGGCGCTGGGTCGCCATGATCAGGTGGATACCGGCGGCGCGCGCCATCTGGGCGAGACGCTGGATGGCGCCCTCGATCTCCTTGCCGGCGACCATCATAAGGTCGGCCATTTCGTCGACGATGACGACGATGTAGGGCATCGGCGCGAGGTCGATCTCCTGCTCCTCGAACAGCGGCGCACCGGTGCCCTTCTCGAAGCCGGTCTGGACCTGCATCACCACCGTCTCGCCCTTGTCGCGGGCGACCGCGGCACGCTGGTTGTAGCCGTCGATGTTGCGTACGCCGAGGCGCGCCATCTTGCGGTAGCGGTCCTCCATCTCGCGCACCGCCCACTTCAGCGCGGTGACCGCCTTCTTGGGGTCGGTGACGACGGGGGTCAGAAGGTGCGGGATGCCGTCGTAGATCGACAGTTCCAGCATCTTCGGGTCGACCATGATCAGGCGGCATTCTTCCGGCTTCAGCCGGTAGAGCAGCGACAGGATCATGGTGTTGATGGCGACCGACTTGCCTGAGCCGGTGGTGCCGGCGACGAGCAGGTGGGGCATCTTGGCGAGCTCGGCAATCACGGGCTCGCCGCCGATGGTCTTGCCGAGGCCGAGTGCCAGCTTGCACGAGGTGTTGCGGAAGCCGTCGGACTCGATCAGCTCGCGGAAATAGACGGTCTCGCGCGTCTCGTTGGGCAGTTCGATGCCGATGACGTTGCGGCCGGGGATGACGGCGACGCGCGCCGAGATCGCCGACATGGAGCGGGCAATGTCGTCGGCGAGGCCGATGACGCGCGAGGACTTCACGCCCGGCGCCGGCTCGAACTCGTAGAGGGTGACGACGGGGCCGGGGCGGACATGGATGATCTCGCCGCGCACACCGAAATCCTCGAGCACGCTTTCGAGAAGGTCGGCATTCTGCTCCAGCCGCTCCTGCGACATGTAGAAGCCCTGGCCTTCCGGCGGCAACTGCAGCAGTTCCTCGGAGGGAAGCTCGTAGCCCTCGCCGAATTCGACCCTCTCGACCTTGCCCGCCATGGGCAGGGCCGGTGCCGGGCGCGGCGTGAACGCCGGCGTGGTGGGCTCGACCCGGCTGGCGACGGGTGTGGCGACGGACGGCTCCTCGACCATGGCCGGCGCGGGTTCTTCGGAGACGACCGGGGGCAGGGCGTTGGCTTCGGCTTTCGCCTCCGGTGCGACCTCGTTGGAGTTGGCCGGCGAGATGTCGGGCGAGGGGAACGGATCGGCCATGCCGTGCAGGCATTCGATGACGCGGAACATCGCCGTGACATCGACAGGGTCTGCAACTCGCGGCTGCTCGCGCTTCATCGCTGCCGCAGGTGCGGCGACGGCAGGCGCTCTGGTGACCCGCGGCGCCACAGGGGCCGGGGTGGCGGTGGCCGCAACTGCCGGAGCGGGGGCTGCGGCCGTCACCATCCCGAACGTCTCGAGCGCGCCGAGTTCAAAAAAGGCGTGATCGGAAAGATAGGACCAGCGCGGGGCGACATGCGTTACCGGAACTGGCGCCCTTGGGGATGCGGTCGGCGGCGACGCTGTCGAAGGCTGCGCCGCGATTCTTGCAGCGGCAGCCATTGCCGGCGCTGCCGAATTCAGTACCTGCGCCTTTTCGACGACCCGTTCCAGGGAGGGCGAGGCAGGCCTTGCGGGCGTGTTCGAGGGTTGAGCAGCAGGTCGGGAACTGGTCATTGGTGCGGATGAAATGGCAGGGGCGGTCGTGGCGACCGGAGGCTTCGTCGGCTGGGCGGGTGCGGTTTGGATCGGGGCTGGTTGGGCCGAAGGAGGAGCCTTGGCTTCCGCCGGCTCTTCGTTCGGAGCCCCTGGCTTCTTCACCTCGACGTCCGGGGTCCGCGTGAAGCGAACGTTTGGGCCAAGGAAGAAATAGTCCTGCCAGCCGGGGCTCTCGATGCCGCCGAATTTGGGGAACGCGTCGCCGGTCGAGGCACTGCCCTTGGGCTTCGTGTAGGGCGATTCGCCGCCGTGGAGGCGCACGACTTGCCCGGCATGGGGCTGCGGTGCGTCCTGGGTGCCCATCCGCTCGCCGTGGCGGTCCGCCTCAGCGTCCTCATGCGAGGCCGTGTTGGTAAAATTGGCTCGAGGGAAATGTGTGGAACCCATGCTCAAGACTCGCCGGTGAAACGTCCTCCGAGCAATAGGAACCGAGTGGTTAACAGTTCCTTCCCTGGCCGATCACACCTGCCGGAGACGAGGCCGCGCTGCGCCGGGGGCGCGCAGAAAAGCTGCAGGGAGCGATCGGCAAATGCCAAGCATATCTGCGATGGACGACATCAACCGGCGTGTAGATGTCTGCTGAGTGGCGCTGAGCCATTATCAAGGCGTAGACAATCTGCTATTGCTGTGGAGGTGGGGGAATAAGGAGGACTTTCGATGACGAAATACTTCTTTCCTGGTGCATTGTTTACCTTGCTCGTGCTCGCCGGATGCGAGACGAGCGGCACTCAAGGTACGGCCCCCACGCCAACCGCACCTGCGACATCCGGACCCGTGGTCGGCCAGCCGCCGACGGAACTCGCGGACCTAGTCGGTGCCCGGGCGGCCGGAGGTGAAACGCAGATGGGGATGCGCGGCTACACGGTCGCGCGGCAGCAGGGGCTGACCGCCTTCTGGTGGAATCCCACCACTCAGGTCTGTGCCAAGACCGTTACCAACAACGGACGCTACGAGACCGTTGCGACGGCCACGCGGGCCGAGTGCGGCATGTAGGCCTGCGAGCCCAGATCGCGCAAGTCGTGGCTGGGCATGAGCGCGCTGCCGCTTGCGTGGCAACTGACAGAACTCTGATCAAGGCCCGCTCGCTGGCCTTGATCTCCTTGCGCGTGCCGGGCGCAAGGCTGGGTCCTGCGAACTGAGCGGCCGGCAGTTTGCTCAGCGCATCCTCTCGACGTCGGGTAGCCCGCAGTTCTTCTCGAACAGCTGCTTGGTCGACGCGTAGAGGCGGAACATCAGTTCGAACCGCCGGGCAGGGAGGGCTTGCCGCCCCGGCTGTTACTGTAACGTGCTCCTCCGCGCCCGGCTGCAGTGGTAAATTCTGCCCACCGGCGGTCGTGTGTGCGCCGACTTCCCGACGCAAAGTCAGGAGGCTGTCGCCGGCTGCCGCCCAGGTCTTCACCGATCGGCAATGAGGAGGAAACCATGAGCAGCGCAGACGATCGAGGCGAAACCGAAATCAAGAGCGGCAGTCTGGACCGGCGCCGTTTCCTGGTCGGCACGAGCACTTTGGCGGCGGGCCTGACGCTCGCTCCGGCAATGAGGATTTCCGCAGCCCAGGCGCAGCAGCAACCCGCGTCATCGGGAAAGGCGCCGAACATCCTGTTCATCATGGGCGACGACATCGGCTGGTTCAACATCAGCGCCTACAACATGGGCATCATGGGCTATCGCACGCCCAACATCGACCGCATCGGCCGGGAGGGCGCGGTGTTCACCGACTGGTACGGCCAGCAGAGTTGCACTGCCGGCCGGGCGGCCTTCATCACCGGACAATCGCCGATCCGCACAGGATTGACCAAGGTCGGCCTGCCGGGTGCCGAGCTTGGGCTCGGACCGCTCGACCCGAGCGTTGCCGACGTGCTCAAGACTTTCGGCTACGCCACCGGCCAGTTCGGCAAGAATCACCTCGGCGACCGTGACGAACATCTGCCGACGGCGCACGGCTTCGACGAATTCTTCGGCAACCTCTACCACCTCAACGCCGAGGAAGAGCCCGAGAATCCCGACTACCCGAAGAGTCCGGAATTCCGCAAACGCTTCGGGCCGCGTGGCGTCATCCACTCCTTCGCGGACGGCAAGATCGAAGACACGGGTGCGCTTACCGTCAAGCGCATGGAGACGGTCGACCAGGAATTTCTCGACGCGGCGAAGGACTTCATCAATCGCCAGAACTCGGCTGGAAAGCCCTGGTTCTGCTATTTCAACTCGACGCGCATGCACATCTTCACCCACCTGAAGGCAGCGTCACAAGGCAAGACCGGCCTAGGCGTCTACCCGGACGGCATGGTGGAGACCGACGGCATGGTCGGGGAGTTGCTGAAGTTGGTCGATGACCTGGGCGTCGCCGACAACACCATCGTCGTCTACACCACGGACAACGGTGCCGAAGTGTTCACCTGGCCCGACGGCGGGGCGACACCCTTCAAGGGTGAAAAGGCGACGAATTGGGAGGGCGGCTTCCGCGTGCCTTGCCTGATCAAATGGCCCGGCGTGATCAAGCCTGGAACCGTCGTCAACGATGTGTGCGCGCACGAGGACTTCATCCCGACATTTGCGGCAGCCAATGGTGACGGCGACCTCGTCGAGAAGCTGAAGAAAGGGACGACGCTCAACGGCAAGCAGTTCAAGGTCTACCTGGACGGCACAAATCTCCTGCCCTTCTTCAGGGGCGAGGTTGATAAGTCGCCGCGCGAAGAATTCCTGTACTGGAGCGACGACGGGGACCTGATGGCGATCCGCGTCCGCGAGTGGAAGATCACCTTCATGGAGCAGAACGCCGAGATCTCGCCCCAGATGCCCGTTGGCGTCTGGCAGGCCCAATTCACCAAGCTGCGAGCACCCAACCTCTACAACCTGCGGGCCGATCCGTTCGAGCGGGGTACAAGCAGCATGTACTACGGCGACTGGCTGGCACGACACGTGTTCCTGCAAGTGCCGGCGCAAGCCATAGTCGCGAAGTACATCGACAGCTTCAAGGAGTTCCCGCCGCGAGCGAAGGCTGCGAGCTTTACCGTCAGCGATGTCATGGAGAAGATCACGACGGCAGCCCCGGGCCGCAACTGACCCGGGACGGAGGGCCCGGAAAGTTCGCGCCGCGAGTGGTCGTCGCGGCGCCTCGACCTATAGCTCTTCGAGTGCGTCGCCGAAGGCCTCGATGCCCCTGAGGCGGGTCCGGCCGGCCGCACCCGCGCGTTCGATGGCGCGGGTGGCGAGCAGGTGGCAGATCGCCATCACCGCCACGTGGTTGAAGAGGGGGCCTGGCGCCAGAGTCTGGCAGCGGAAATGCCAGGCCGCGCTCTGGCGGTGCGGCACGCCCTCGTCGGTGATGTAGAGCACCTGCGCGCCGCTCTTCTCGATCGCCGCGAGGATTATGTCCATGCGGGCGATGCGCCGGCGCAAGCCGAAGACGACGCAGACGTCGCCCTTGCTGACGCTGACCAGATGCTCGCCCAGCGTCTGGCCGCCGCCGGGGATGGCGACGATGTTCTCGACCACCTGCGTCATCTGCCACTGCAGATATTCGGCGAAGGGATGGCTCGAGCGGAAGCCGAGCACCCAGACTTTCCGGGTCGAAAGCATGGCGTCGGCGACGGCATCGATCTGGGCGTCGGTGATGTTGGCGAAGGTGCCCTCGATGTTGGCGATGCCCTGGGCGACGTGGGCCCCGAGCGACTGGGCGCTTGCCGCGTCGGTCGAGGTCGTCAGGAACAGGCGCGAACCGGTCTGTTTCTCCTCGCGCGCGTGGCGGCGCGCCTCCTCGTAGTTCTCGTAGCCGAGACGCTTGACGAAGCGCGACACGGTTGCGTTCGAGACTTGCGCCAGCGTGGCCAACTCCGAGGCCGAATAGCTGGCCAGCTCGCCGGGGAAGTCACAGACGAAATCACCCAGCCGTCGCTCGGCGGGATGCAGGTCGTCCAGGACCTCCCTGACGCGGAAGAGAAATGACCGTTCCTTCGATGCCATCATGCCGTCCGTGCTTCGTTCGATGCCGGGCAGAATTGCCCGCGTTGCGCCGTCTTCGCAAGGCGCCGTCGACGACTGCGCCTCCGGCAAGCCTCATTCACCAAAGAATCTCAAGGACATAAGCTGCCTGCCGGACAGCGCTATCCACCGTTGGCGCAGCGTCAAGTTTAAGCTGTAAAATGTGATTTTCTTGTGTTACGGTCGTGAAAATCAGTTTTCACGCCAAGGGAGGAGACCATGGCAGCAGAGAATATGGTGCCGTCCGGCAAAACATCGCCGGTCATAAGACAACTCGAGGGAGCGCTGAGCCGCATCGGCGTCACAGGCGCCCACAAGCAGATCATCGCGCTCGTGCTCATCGGCGTTCTGTTCGACGCCTTCGAGCAGAACACGATCGGCATTTCGGGGCCTATGCTGAAGGAAAGCTGGGGGCTGACCGGCGCCGATATCGGCTTCCTCAACACCATCACCTTCGGCAGCGCCGCCATCGGCCGCCTGCTGTCGGGCATCCTCGGCGACCGCTACGGCCGCAGGGTGATGCTGACCATCAACCTCCTGCTCTTCACCATCGGCTCGCTGGCCTGCGCGCTGGCACCGAACTTCGCCGCACTCGCCATCGCGCGCGGCATCGTCGGCTTCGGCATCGGCGGCGAGATCTCGACCGCGGTGACCATGCTGTCCGAGTTCTGCTCGCCGAAGTTCCGCGGCACGGCCGCCGGCCTCGTCAACGTCGGTGCGGGCGGTTTCGGCAACTTCTTGGCTCCTGCCTTCGGCTTGATGATCTTCACCATCTTCCCGGGCGAGAATGGCTGGCGCTGGCTCTTCGCAGCGCTTGCGCTGCCGGCGCTGCTGGTGGTGTTCTACCGTCGCTTCGTGCCGGAAACACCGCGCTTCCTCGCCTCGCAAGGCAGAATAGCGGAAGCCAACAAAGTGCTGTCGATCCTGGAATCGGGCACGCTGCGGCCGAAGAACCTCGTGGTGCGCGAGCATCTCAAGGATGACCAGGCGCAGGAAACCACCAACAAGGGAGCCTGGAAGGAGCTGTTCCGCGCCCCCTTCATCGGCCGCACCATCCCGGTCGCCATCGCCATCCTGATGAGCTACGGCGCACAGCTGTCGGTGCTCACCCTGATGCCGATCATCTTCGTGTCGATGGGCTACACGCTGCAGGGCAGCCTGCTCTACTCGATGATCATCCAGAGCGGCAGCGTGCTCGGCGCCATCGCGGCCTCGATGTTCGGCTACTACTTCCCGCGCAAGAAGGTGCTGACCGTGGGTGCGATCTTTGCCTGCCTGGCGGCAGTGTCGATCGCCACTCTTGGCACCAACATCTACCTGGTGCTGCTGTTCGGCGCGATCTTCCAGTTCTTCGTGCTGTTGCTCAACACCTCGATCTGGATCTATGCGCCCGAGCTGTACCCGACCCGCATCCGCGCCTTCGGCGTCGCCTTCATCCTGGCGACGGGTTCGGCTGCCGGTTCGTTCGTGCCCACCATCTCGGGCGCGCTGTTCGATGCCTACGGCATGATCGGCGTGTTCGGTCTGGCGGCGGCGATGTACGCGGTCTTCGCCGTCTGCATCCAGATGGGGCCGGAAACCTACGGAATGTCCATGGAAGACCTGACGCAGCCGGCCGAGGCGGAGACGCCCGAACCGAAGCTGCGTCGGGCCGAAGCAAGAGCGTAAAGATGAGCGACACGTCACATATCCTGTTGATCAACCCGAACAGTTCGCATGCGACGAGCGAGATGATGCAGGCCATCGCTCTCAAGGCGGCAACAGGACGGATGGACGTGGCAGTCGCCACGGCCACCCGCAACCCGCCGATGATTGTCAACGGCCCGCAGCTCGAGGCATCGGCCGAACAGGTGATCGAGATCGGCTGCGAGCATGACGGCGAGTGCCTGGGCATCGTCGTCAGCGCCTTCGGCGATCCGGGGCTGTCTGCGCTCAGGGAGCGGGTGGACGTGCCGGTGGTGGGCATCTGCGAGGCCTCGATGATCGAGGCCTCGCGCGGTGGCCGCAAATTCGGCGTCGCGACCTCGACGCCCGATCTCACCGACGCGATCGCCGGGCGTGCCCGCGATCTCGGGCTTGCCCACCTGTACACGGGCATTCGCTGCACGCCGGGCGATCCGATCACGGTCGCCGGCGACGAGCAACTGCTCAGGCAGTCGCTAGGCGAGGCGGTGCGCGAATGCATCGAGCTCGACGGGGCTGAAGCGGTCATCATCGGCGGCGGTCCGTTGGGACAGGCTGCCGAGCAACTCCAGCCGATGTTCGACACACCCGTCATCGCGCCGATCCCCTGCGCCATCGAGCGGCTCATGGGGATGTTGCCGGGCGAGGCGCAGGTCGCCTGACCAGGATCGGCCGATCCATGAAGCGCGCCGTGGGCAACCGCGGCGCGCTTTCGTTTGATCGGCGCGGACTGCAGCAGCCACAACAAATCTCATCCAACTGGAGATATGCACAACGGGGCTGCGGGCGTGTATCCTCCGAGGCTCGCCGCACAGGTTCTTCGATGCCGTTGCAGGACGTCCGCCAGGACGCCGAAACAGGGAGGAACGGAAATGGCAGCTTCAGTCACGATACATCCGGCGATCGACGGCGGGGTCAAACCCGGCAGTAGCGGTTTTGCCGGGGGAACGCTCGTCTGCGCCTGCACCAGCCGGCCGGTGAAGGTCGCGATCAAGGGCAACGTCGCCCACAACCACGCCTGCGGCTGCACCAAGTGCTGGAAGCCGGCGGGGGCCAAGTTCTCGATCGTCGGCGTGACGGCGCATGAGAACGTGACGGTCCTTGAGAATGGCGACAAGCTCGCGGTCGTCGATCCGTCGGCGCTCATCCTGCGCCACGCCTGCAAGGAATGTGGGGTCCACATGTACGGGCCGGTCGAGCGCGACCACGCCTTCAAGGGGCTCGACTTCATCCACCCCGAGCGTTTCGAGGAGGCCGGCTGGGCGGAGCCCGGTTTCGCGGCCTTCGTGTCGTCGATCATAGAATCGGGCGTCAATCCATCTGAGATGGACGGCGTGCGCGCGCGGCTCAGGGAACTCGGGCTCGAGCCCTACGACTGCCTGTCGCCGGGGCTGATGGACTTCATCGCGACCTTCGTGGCGCGGAAATCGGGTGTGCTGAAGAGCTAACCCCGGTTGAACCTGGACGCGGCCTAGCTCGCATGAGCTATGGCGGCTGTGCATCAAAATTCGGCCCCGCGTGCTAGGGTGCGCGCGGGAGAAACGGCGGCAACGCCAGATGCGCCCGCACGCCTCCTCTAATGAGGGAGGTTCGAATGGCATATTACGTTTTCCTGGCGAATTTCACGGATCAAGGCGTACGGGCGGTGAGGGAAACACCGAAACGCGCCGAAGCGTTCAAGGGAATGGCCGAGAAACTCGGCGCCAAGGTTCACGTGCTGCTCTGGACTCTCGGCAAGCATGACGTGGTCACCATCATCGAGGCACCGGACGACCTGACCGCGACCGCGCTCAGCCTCTCGGTATCCGAGCTCGGCAACGTCAAGACGCAGACCCTCAAGGCATTTGACGCAAACGACTTGCGCCAGATCATCGGCAAGATGGGCTGACCGACCCCATGGCGGAACCCGGGCTTACCCGGGTTTCCGCCGTCTCCTCCGACTCCCTGAAACAACAGTTCAAAAAAGATCGACACCTTGCGCTCGACCCATTGTCGGCGGATGTTCCTGCCTCCCAGGCGCATACGGTGTCGAATTGAACCATTACAGCTTAAAGCACAGGCCGGATCCTGCGGCGTTCATCGAGGCGAACATGCGGATCGCGCCGGTGCCGACGCTGGCGGACGTCCGGCTCTACACCGCGCATCCGGGAAGCGGATTGTGGCGTCTCGCTGACGGGAATGGAGACGACGCTCCGCCTCCCTATTGGGCCTATCAATGGGCAGGAGGGCTGGCACTTGCCCGCCACTTCTCCGAGCATCCCGGCCTGGTGAGGGGCCGGCGCCTGCTCGACCTCGGCTCCGGTTCCGGTCTCGTCGCGATAGCTGCGCTGAAGGCCGGCGCGCGCTCGGCGATCGCGGCAGAGATCGACCCCAATGCGGTCGCCGCAATCGGACTGAACAGTGCGCTGAACGGTGTCAGGCTGACCGTGCTGGCGGATGATGTCCTCGGTGGGCTGCCACCCGACGTGGACCTGGTCGCGGTGGGGGATCTCTTCTATGCCTCCGACCTCGCAGGCCGGGTGACCGGTTTTCTCGACCGTTGCCTGGCCGCGGGCATCGAGGTGCTGGTCGGCGATCCGGGCCGGCCGAGCCTGCCGCTGTCCCGCCTGCGGCCGGTCGCGGAATACGACGTGCCCGACGTCGGCATAGCAAGCGGAGGTGGGAGGGGCGCAGTCTATGCTTTCGGTGCCAAGCAGCCGTAGGGACGGCTAGCGTATCGCGGCCCGCAGCCATTGCGTCAGTGCAACAAGCGCCGGTTCCTGGCGGCGGCTGAACTTCATGGACAGGTAGTAGTTCAGCCCAGTGGGCATCGGCTCGCCGGGCAGCTTTACCAAGGTGCCGTCACCAAGGCCCCGCTCTGCGAGGAAGTCGGGAACCAGCGCCGCGCCAATGCCTGCACGCGCCATCTCGAACGCCAGCAGGTAGTGCGTGGACATCTTCCACGTCTCCCGTTGCGCGGCTGCAAGTTCGAGGCGGTTGGTGCGGCAGTACTCGATCCAGTCGGCGCCCGCCGAGGACGAAGCAACTTCGGTGGTGATCAAGGGACACGGCCAGGAGCCAAATCGGGCAGGAGCCACGGCAACCAGTTGCTCCTGCTTGAGAAGCGCGCTCCAGTATCCACGTTGCGAAGGCTCCGACGTCACAAAGGCGTCGGCTGTCCTGTCGCTCAACTCGTCCTCTTCGCTCACCATGGTGAGTTGCAGATCGATCCCAGGGTGTTCGGCGTAGAAATCCGGCAGTCGCTCGACGAGCCAGCCGATGGCAAAGGAGCCATAGAGGGCAAGGCGTACGGTCTTGTCCCCCGTTCCGAGGATCTGTGCCGTCGAGCGTTCGATCATGTCGAACGCGCGGTCGAGCTCCAGCGCGAGACGTCGCCCCGTGTCGGTCAGTACAAGGGAGCGGCCCTGCCGTTCCAGCAACTTTTCGCCAAGTTCCGAGCTCAGTCGCCTGACCTGGTGGCTGACCGCGCTTTGCGTGACGCCGAGTTCTTCGGCCGCGAGAGAAACGGAAAGATGGCGCGCGACGGCTTCGAAAGACTGGATGGCCCGCATCTGCGGCATCGAACGCTTTTTCGTCATAAAGTATGAATTCCACTCAAGTGAGGTGACAAGAATTCATTATTTATTCCCGCGTCAATGTCTTATCCGTTGTTCCAACATTGCTCCGGATCAATTGCACGAGAGCTGCGATATATCTGAATATATATTTTGGAAGTGTACGATTGCCCAAGAACCTGCGCATTAACGGTCCGACCTCAAGGCCGGATGACATGGATTATCTGGAACAATGCCGGTTCGCGCTCGAACCGTCTTTGTTCAAGCTCCTGAGCGTGGCGGAACTGGCCGGATGGGATCGGACCCATGTCGCGCTCGTGGTCCTCGATCTTTGCGCTGAAGAGGCGGAACTGCCCCGAGCCCTTCACGGTCTCCAGTGAACCACCACTGAGCGGGTTGCAGTGACGCGGCGAGCTCCGCCTGTGTCGGATCGATCCACGCTTTCCGAGGTCATCAGACTGCCCGCAGGCGCGGCCTGCAACCTTTGATTTCGCGCTGAGCGCGCCCATATCTTTGATATGGAGCTTTGAGCGTGAAACGCGCGCGTGCGGCCCTCTTCGCCGCGGCCCTTGCGGCCGCCGCGGTCCTGGGCCTCTCTTCTTCCCGGGCGGAGGAGGGTGGCCGGGCGCGGCTGGTGTTGACCGTCGAGATCGACGGCGCCATCGGTCCCGCCAGCGCCAGGCTCCTCGAGGAGGGGCTGGCCGAAGCCAAGGACCGCAAAGCGGAAGCCCTCATCCTGCAGATGAACACGCCCGGCGGGCTGGTCACCTCGATGCGCGAGATGATCGCCGACATACTGGCGTCGCCGGTGCCGGTGATCGGATATGTCGCGCCGTCCGGCGGGCATGCGGCGAGTGCCGGAACCTACATCCTCTATGCAACCCACGTGGCGGCGATGGCGCCCGGCACAAATATCGGTGCGGCCACGCCGGTCGAACTCGGCGGGCCTATTCCGTCGCTGCCGGGCGAAGAAGGCAAGGATACCGGCAAGGACCAGAACGGACAGACCGGGCCGCCGTCGGGCGACGCCATGACGGCCAAGGTGACCAACGACGCCGTGGCGCTGATCCGCAGCCTGGCCGAGATGCGCGGCCGCAATGCGGATTGGGCCGAAAAAGCGGTGCGCGAGGCTGCCGGCCTCTCGGCGAACGCGGCGCTTCAGCAGCACGTCATCGAGATCGTCGCCCGCGACACCGTCGAATTGCTGCAGATGAGTGACGGCAGGGTTGTGGAAGTCGGTGGGGTCAAGCGGCCTCTCGCGACGAAGGACGTCCCCGTCGAGAAGGTCGAGCCGGGCTGGCTCATCGAGCTTCTTTCCATCATCACGGATCCCAACGTGGCGGTGATCCTGATGCTGATCGGGATTTACGGGCTCGTCTTCGAATTCTCGACGCCCGGCGCGGTGGCCCCCGGCGTGATCGGCACGATCTGCCTGCTGCTTGGGCTCTATGCGCTCAATCTGCTGCCCATCAACTATGCCGGCCTGGCGCTGATGCTGCTGGGGCTCGTCTTCCTGGTGATCGAGGCCATAAACCCCACCGTGGTGTTGGGACTGGGCGGCGTGACGGCGTTCCTGCTGGGCGCGGCGATGCTGCTCAAGGTGCAAGGGCCAGGCTTCGAGTTGTCATGGGTGGTGATCGGCGCAGCAGCTGCCCTGACATTGGGCCTGGCGCTACTGACAGGAAGCTATCTCTGGACGGCGCGCAGGCGGCCGCCACGGGTCGGCGCGCAGGCCATGCACGGCATCCCCGCTGAAATCCTCGACTGGTCCGGAGGCGAAGGCCACGTGCTCGCGCAGGGCGAGCGCTGGCGGGCGCGCGCCGCCGAAACCTTCCTGCCGGGCGATGAAGTCGAGGTCAGGAACGTCGAGGACCTTGTGCTCGAGGTCGAGCGGCGCCGACTGCGCGCACCCGGCGATGGAGAACGGCCATGATCATCGGTTACGTGACCTACCTTGCATTGGCGCTCATCGTCGCGGCGTTCTTCGTGGCCGCGGTCCGCGTCCTCAGGGAGTATGAGCGCGGCGTCGTCTTCACGCTCGGCCGCTTCACCGGGGTCAAGGGGCCTGGCCTCATCATCCTGATCCCCTTCGTCCAGCAGATGGTCCGGGTCGACCTGCGCGTGGTGGTGCAGGACGTGCCACCCCAGGATGTGATCTCGCGCGACAATGTCTCGGTGAAGGTCAATGCGGTGCTCTATTTCCGGATCGTCGACGCCGAGCGCGCGATCATCAGGGTCGAGGATTTCCTGGCTGCGACCAGCCAGCTTGCGCAGACCACGCTGCGCTCGGTTCTCGGCAAGCACGAACTCGACGAGATGCTGGCCGAACGCGACCGGCTCAACAGCGACATCCAGGAGATACTCGACCAGCAGACCGATGCCTGGGGCATCAAGGTAACCAATGTCGAGATCAAGCATGTCGACCTCAACGAGAGCATGGTGCGCGCCATCGCCAAGCAAGCGGAGGCGGAGCGGCTGCGGCGCGCCAAGGTGATCAACGCCGAAGGCGAGCAGCAGGCCGCCGAAAAGCTAGTCGAGGCCGGCAAGATGCTTGCCCAGGAGCCCCAAGCGATGCAGTTGCGCTATTTCGCGGCGCTGCATGACGTGGCCGGCGAGCGCTCGTCCACGGTCGTGTTCCCGGTGCCGATGGACCTGCTCGGGCACCTGAATTCGCGGCCGTCGGCGGCCGAGTCCAAGCCGAAATGATGACCGTTCCAGGCCGATCTCCGTACTGGAGCGGTTGCGCGGCTTGCGGTAAAATCCGCGGGCGAAAATTCACGGAGGTGGTGTCATGAATACCGTCCCTGAATGGCATCTGGAGGGCGACTGGTTCGACATTTGCAGCTGCAACATTCCCTGTCCCTGCGAGTTCGCGCAGGCGCCGACCGACAATACCTGCCAGGGCGTGCTCGCCTGGCACGTCCGCAAGGGCAATTTCGGCGTCGTAAAGCTGGACGGTTTCAGTCTCGTGGCCCTGGGCGCATTCGAGGGTAACCTGTGGGCCGGCGAGGGCAAGGCGCGGATGGGCCTCTACATCGACGACCGTGCCGACGATCGCCAGCGCGAGGCGCTGCAAGCCATTTTCGGCGGGCAGGCAGGCGGCTGGCCGGCCGCCTTTGCCGCCAATATCGGCGAGATGCGCGGGTTGGAATTCGTCCCGATCAAGTTCAGCGTCGCCAAGGACCTCGCTCATTGGCATGCCGAAATTCCCGGACGCGTCGTCGCGCGTGCCGAAGCCCTGTCGGGCCCGACCACGCCTCCGGGCAAGAGGGTGCAGACGCTAAATCCGCCGGGATCGGAGGTCGGCCCGGGGCAGGTCGCCACCTGGGGCCGTTCGACCGAGGTGAAGACCGAGGGTTTCGGCCTCGACTGGACGGGCGACAACCGCTCCAGCAAGCACATTCCATTCGACTGGACGGGCCCCGGCACGGCCTAGGTTTCAGCGCATGTCCGTCCGGCCGCCGGCAGGCTGGCTCGACCGCCTCAGGCAGTTGGAGGCGCTAGGGCGCGTGCCGCTCGTCCTGCTGCTCTCGCTGCTCCTGCTCACAGTGGCGGCATGGTGGCTGACGCTCTATCAGGCAACCGGCATGGACATGCCGATGGGGGTAGCGGCCCGCACCGGCGGCGACGCAATGACCGGCATGGGCTCCGGCGAAATGGCTGGCATGGCGATGTCGGGCATTTCCGTCAGCGGCTGGTCGCTGAGCGGCGCCGTCTATTTCGTAGCGCTCTGGACGGTGATGATGGCAGCGATGATGCTGCCGGCGGCGGGGCCGATGATCTTCATGTTCGCCTCCGCCCAGGCGCGTCGCGACCCATCCGTCTCTGTTCCCACCTGGATATTCGTCGCCGGCTACATCCTGGTCTGGGCGGCGGCCGGGGTCGCAGTCTACGTCGCCGTGCAGTTCGGCAGCGACATCGCCACCGCGCTTGCCCCCGACGCTCGGGAAAAATGGGGGCGCCAGGCACTGGGGGCGACAATCGCGGCAGCGGGCCTCTACCAGTTCACGCCGCTCAAGCGGGTCTGCCTCGGCCACTGCCGGTCGCCTTTCGCCTTCGTGGCGCTACATTGGCGCGAGGGCAGGGTAGGCGCACTCGGAATGGGACTGAGGCACGGCGCCTTTTGCTTCGGCTGCTGCTGGGCGCTGTTTGCGGTGCTCGTGGCGGCGGGCGTCATGAGCGTGGCCTGGATGCTGCTGCTGACGCTGGTGGTCTTTGCGGAGAAGGTTTTTCCGTTGGGCAATCGCGTCGCCGCGGCCATCGGGATCGTCCTGATCGGGCTGGGTATTGCCGTCGGAAGCGGCGCAACCCCGATGCCGTGGCTGTCATAGCCGCAGGCGACTGGAAAGGATTTCTGCTTGACGCGACGGCAGTAACGGATTACGACTGACGAAATTAGAAAATCGTCAGTCGTCAACCGGGCGTCCGAAATGAGCGAAGCTGCCGAAAGCACCGTGGACCTTGCGCGACAGGAGACCGTGACGCGCATCCTGGATTCGGCCGACCGGCTGTTCAGGCACTACGGCTACGCCAAGACCAACGTCGCCGACATCGCCCGCGATCTCGGCATGTCGCCTGCCAACATCTACAGGTTCTTCGCTTCCAAGGTGGAAATCCACCAGGCGATCTGCGGTCGCATGCTGGCGGCCGTCTACCAGATGGCCTGCGAGATCCTGCGCGCCGAAGGCAGCGCGTCCGACCGGCTGCGCCGTTTCATCCATGCCCAGCACCAGCTGACCGTCGAGACGATGCTCGACCAGGAGAAGGTGCACGAGATGGTCATCGTCGCGCTGGAGCGCGACTGGCACGTCATCGAAAAACACATCGACCGGTTGCATGATCTGGTGGCGGAAGTCATCGCCGAAGGCATCGCCACCGGCGAGTTCTCCAAGCAGGATCCGCAGATTGCCGCGCGCTGTTTCGGGGCCGCGACGGCGACGCTGTGCCACCCGCAGATGGTGTCGCAGTGCGTCAACAAGCCCAATCGCGCGACCTACGAGGAACTGACTGAATACGCCCTGAGGGCACTGAAGTAATTAAGCGGCCTCCGGGCCGCCTGTCTCACATCCGCTAGACAACCAGGAGTGCGAACGATGTTCTCGTTCAACAGTCTCAATGCGAACGTGCGTCCAATTTTCAGCCTCGCGCTGGTATCGCTGATCGGTGCCGGGCTCGCCGCCTGCACCGAGGCCAAGACCGAGACGGTCGAGGCCGTCCGTCCCGTCAAGGTGGTCGAGATCGCCAAGGCCGACACCACGCGCGAGCTGCATTATTCGGGAGCGGTGAAGGCGCGCACCGAGATGAATCTCGGCTTCCGTGTCGGCGGCAAGATCACCGAGCGCGTCGCCAATATCGGCGACCGGGTGAAGCCGGGCGATCTGCTCGCGCGCATCGATCCGACCGACTACCAACTCGCCGTGGCGAGCGCCGAGGCCAATTTGGCCGCCGCCGAGAAGCAGGTCGAGACGGCACGCCTCACCGACCAGCGCGCCGAGCAGCTCTATTCGAGGAAGTTCGCCTCCGAGGCCCAGCGCGAGCAGGCCGCCCTGGCCTATAAGCAGGCGGCGTCGCTGCGCGACGCTGCATTGTCCTCGCTCCGCCAGGCGAAGAACCAGGTCGGCTATGCCGAGCTGCGTTCCGACCAGAGCGGCATCGTGACCTCGATCAATGCCGACACCGGCCAGGTGGTCGGCACCGGCACCCCGGTGGTGGCGGTCGCGGTCGACGGCGAGAAGGAAGTTCAGATCGCTGTTCCCGAACTGGAAATCGGCAAGTTCACGACCGGCAAGCCGGTCAAGGTGCGATTCTGGTCCGACGACCGCCTGGTTATGGACGGCAAGGTCAGGGAGGTGGCCGGCAGCGCCGATGCTCAGTCCCGCACCTTCTCGGTACGCGTCAGCCTGCCGGACGACGCGCGCGTGCTTCTCGGCATGACGGCGACCATCGAGGCGACCGTCGACAGTGGCCAGAACTTCGTCTCGATCCCGCTGAGCGCGCTCGCGCAGCAGGACGGCAAGCAGATCGTCTGGGTCGTCGACCAGGCGGACGAGACGGTGAAGGCGCGCGACATCAAGGTCGCCAACTTCGTCGATGACGGCGTCCAGGTGGTCGACGGCCTCGAGCCCGGTGACCTGGTGGTGTCTGCGGGTACGCAGTTCATGGCCGAGAAGCTGAAGGTGAAGGTGCCGCCCGCCGAGCAGCGCGCAGCCTCGAACGAAACGAACCACGCGGTTCGCTGACACGAAAGATCGTTGCGGATCGCCACGCCGGACGGCGAGGCGATACCGCAAACCCTTGAACCTGCGCACATGTGCCGGTCGCCGGCTTCGTGCGCCATTTCGGAACCACGGCAATGGCTACTTCCCCGCAGGAAAAGAAGCCCTTCAACCTGTCGCGCTGGGCGATAGGCCATCCGAGCATCGCGCGCTTCCTGTTCGGCCTGATCATCATCGCCGGCGTGCTGGGGCTGATGCGGATGGGCCAGAGCGAGGACCCGGACTTCACCTTCCGCGTGATGGTGGTGCAGGCGATCTGGCCGGGCGCCTCGATCGAGGAGATGCAAGACCAGGTCGTCAACAAGATCGAGCGGAAGCTGCAGGAGACGCCGCATCTCGACTGGGTGAAGTCCTACACCCGTGCCGGCAGCGCCATCATCACCGTGCAGGTGAAGGGCGACACCGATGCGGCGCAGGTGAAGGACGCCTTCTACCAGGTGCGCAAGAAGGTCGGCGATATCTCGGCCGAGTTGCCGCAAGGCCTGATCGGGCCGTTCTTCAACGACGAGTTCGGCGACACCTTCATCACGCTGCATTCGATCAGCGGCGAGGGCTACAGCTATCCCGAGCTCAAGAAGTTCGCCATCCAGGCACGCGACGTGCTTCTGACGACGCCTGGGGTCGAGAAGGCCGTCATCCTCGGCGACCAGCCGCAGCGCATCTTCATCGACGTCTCGTCCAAGGCGCTGGCCGAACGCGGCCTCACCCTCAACGACCTGCGCAACACGATCGCCGGCCAGAACAACATCGACGCCGCCGGCACCGTCGACACCGGCACGCGTTCGGTGCGCATTTCCGTCGAGGGCGACCTCAGCAAGGCGTCGGACATCCGCGAGCTCAGGCTGCGTGCCGGCACCCAGATCACCAGGCTCGGCGACATCGCGACCGTCACTCCCGGCCTCGAAGACCCCTATCAGCGCAAGTTCCGCTTCAACGGCAAGGATAGCGTCCAGGTCGGCGTCGTGATGGCCAAGGGCTTCAACGTCACCGACGTGGGCAAGTCGGTGGAAGCGACCTACGAGCGGTTCGAGACCTCGCTGCCCTACGGCGTTTCGGTCGACCAGATCTCCAACCAGCCGGAGGTCGTGACCGAGGCTATCGGAGAGTTCATGAAGGCGCTGGTCGAGGCGCTGCTGATCGTGCTCGTCGTCTCGTTCCTGTCGATCGGCTGGCGCTCGGGCCTGGTGATCGCGATCACCATCCCGCTGGTGCTCGCCGCGACCTTTGCCATCATGTTCGAGCTCGGCATCGACCTGCAGCGCATCTCGCTGGGCGCGCTGATCATCGCGCTGGGCCTGCTCGTCGACGACGCCATGATCGTCATCGAGATGATGGAAAGAAAGCTCGAGGAGGGGCTGGTCAAGATCGAGGCGGCGAGCTTCGCCTATACGTCGACGGCCTTCCCGATGCTGACCGGCACGCTGATCACGACGGCCGGCTTCATTCCGGTCGGCTTCGCGGAATCGACCGCCGGCGAATATGTGCGCTCGCTGTTCTATGTCGTGGGCATCGCGCTGGTGACGTCGTGGTTCGTCGCGGTCTACTTCACGCCGTGGCTCGGAAACATGATCCTGAAGCAGCGCAAGCATGCCGGCAGCCATCATGACGTGTTCGACACGCGCTTCTACCGCCGCCTGCGCTCGACTGTCGGCTGGGCCGTGCGTCACCGCATCATCGTGCTGACGCTGACCTTGGTCACCTTCTTCGGCTCGCTGTTTGCCTTCCAGTTCATCCCGCAGAACTTCTTCCCGCAGTCGTCGCGGCCCGAAATCCTCGTCGACCTTTGGCTGCCGGAAGGCACCAGCATCAAGGAAGTCGAGAAGCAGGCCGAGGCGCTGGAAGCCCGCATGATGGACGATCCGGACAAGAAGTTCATCGCCACCTTCATCGGCGAGGGCGCGCCGCGCTTCTTCCTGCCGCTCGACCAGCAGTTGCGTAACCCGAACTATGCCCAGCTGCTCGTGATGGCCAATGACGAGCCGGCGCGCGAGCGGCTGATCGTCAAGCTGCGCACCATCCTGGCCGAGGACTTCCCCTCGGTCCGCGGCAAGGTCGACCGGCTTTTCCTCGGGCCGCCCACCGGCTGGCCGGTACAGCTGCGCGTCATGGGTCCCGACCGGGCCGAGGTGCGCCGGATCGCCGATCAGGTGAAGGCGAAGTTCGCCGAGACCCCCGAGCTCGGCGCCATCCACGACGACTGGCTCGAGCCGGTGCCGGCGATGAAGCTGGTGGTCGACCAGGACCGGGCGCGGGCTCTCGGCGTCTCGTCGCAGCGTATCCGCCAGATGCTGCAGGCCACCATGTCGGGCGCGCCGCTGGACGACTTCCGCGACGGCGAGGAGACGGTTTCGATCGTCGCCCGCGAGCCGGAGGCCAACCGGCACCTGCTGTCGGCGGTCGATTCGGTCTACATCCCGACCGACTTCGGCGGGTTCGTACCACTGTCGCAGGTCGCCAAGGTGGTGCCCGTGATGGAGCAGGGCATCGAATGGCGCCGCGACCGCCTGCCGACGATCACGGTCAGGGCGACCCTGCCGGACGGCATCCAGCCCAACGACGTGACGATGAAGCTGTTCAACGACCTCAAGCCGCTGCGCGACAGCCTCGCCCCCGGCTACAAGGTCGAGATCCAGGGCGGTGCGGAGGATGCCGCCGAGAGCCAGGCCTCGATCGCCGCCAAGGCGCCAATCATGCTGCTGGTCATCGTGCTGCTGCTGATGGTGCAGTTGCAGCACTTTGGCAAGGCGATGCTTGTGCTGGCGACCGGACCGCTGGGCATCATCGGTGCTGCGGCTGCACTCTTGATCAGCGGCGCCCCCTTCGGCTTCGTCGCCATCCTGGGCGTGATCGCGCTGCTCGGCATCATAATCCGCAACTCGATCATCCTCGTCGACCAGATCGACCAGGATATCGCAGCCGGCATCGAACGCTCCGAGGCGATCATCGGCGCAGCGGTGCGCCGCTTCAGGCCGATCATGCTGACGGCGATGACGGCGGTTCTGGCGCTGATCCCGATCTCGCGCGGTGTTTTCTGGGGGCCGCTCGCCTATGCCATGATGGGCGGTATCCTGGTGGCGACGGTGCTGACCATCCTGGTCCTGCCTGCCGGCTACGCCCTGTTCTTCGGCCGTGAGCCGAAGAAGCAGGCCGAACCCGGGGCAGAACCAAAGGGTGAGGATCACGGCGATGTCGCCGAGATCGTCCAGCGGCCGGCACTGGCGGCTGAATAGGCAGCCTAAGACGACTGGAGAAACGCACTGATGTGCCCGGCGGCGAGGCCGGGCGCCTCCCAGTGCAGGTTGTGGCCAAGCCCGGGCAAGGTGACCAACCGCGCATCGCCAATCGCGTCCAACATCTGGGCCTGATGTTCTGCGGTGGCGATATCGTCGTGTTGCCCGCGCATGATCAGTGTCGGGGCCGAAATGTCCTGCAGCAGCGGCAGCGGGTCATAGGCCGTCTGCTCGTAGTGGATCGAGCGCCAGATGCGGGCTGGAACCGAGGCGCATTCCCTGCGGACATGGGAGAGGAATTCCACGTCGACAGGGACAGTGCCGGCGCACCACGCCCTGATGAACTCGGATTCCGGATCGATGGGGTCGCGCAGGGCGACGATGTTGTCCCAGAGCCAGCCGGCGCGTTGGCGCGGCACGGCGGAGGTCGACATTAGCACGATCTTGCCGACGATCTGCGGCCAGCGCTCGGCGAGGGCCTGCGCGAGCCGCCCTCCTAGCGAATGGCCGACGACATGTGCCTGTGCGACGCCGAGTTCGGCGAGGAAAAGCCTGACGTCGTGGGCCATTTCGGGGATGGTGTAGCAGCCTTCCGGCCTGTCGGACTGGCCATGGCCACGCAAATCCGGCGCGACGAGCCGAAGGCCATCGGCGAGGTGGGGCGCAATCAGGCTCCAGCTTCGCGCGCTGTCGGTAAAGCCGTGAAGCAGCAGCACGGGCGTGCCGTACGGCTCACCCATTTCGACATAAGCGACGCGGAGGCCGTTCGGCAGCAGGCAAGCCTGCTTCGAGGCTGCGAAGTCGTCCTGGGACAGCCGTTGCATGAGGGACCGGACCATCGCGCCGAGGCATTTTGCATCGGGGCGGACAGGATAGCCGGTCCGTCGGCCAGCGGCTATCCCGCCACCCGCTGCGCCGGGAAGGCGCGCGCCTACCGTGCCTTGGCGATGAGGCTCAAACCCGCGGCGCAGGCATGTCGCGGCCGTTCTGGTGCAGCGTCAGTGCTTTCGCCCTACAGTCTTCGCCGACGTCGAAGCTGATCTGGGCGTCGACGATTTTGTAGAAGAAATGGGTTTCGCTTTCGGGATAGATCTCGGCCTTGCCCTGGCCAGTCGCCTGGACGAACAGGCCGTCATCCTCGACCGTGACCGTCAGTTCGAGTTGCGGCGCGATCCTGTAGGTGCCCACGTAGCCGTCGTAGATCGATGCGTCCACAGAGGCGACGACGCGCTTGCGCGGTGGTGGTGCCAGCGGATTCTTCCGGTTGAGCAGGTGGGCGCAGATGTCATTGACGCCGACTTCGGTGGCGGTGTTGGACAGGCCGACGATGCCGATGCTCCTGTCCGGAACGAACGCCAGGAAGGAGCGATAGCCGCCGGTGCCTCCGTCATGCAGTATCGTCATACCGTCTTTATGGACCAGCCATCCGAGGGCGGTTTCCGATCCGGGCTCGTCGGTGGGTCGCCGCACCGACAGCGTGGTCGCCAGCGCCTCGGCGAGCGGCGATGGCCTCGCGCCGACCAGCATCTCGACGAAGCTGAGGAGGTCGTCGGCGGTCGATTTCAACGCGCCGGCGCCGGCGAGCGTCGGCAGGTCCCAGTTAGGCACCGGCATCAACTCGGCGTCGTGGCCCAGGGCCATGCGGGCATCCATCTCCGCCGTGGAGTCGACGGCGGTGGACGACATGCCCAATGGGGCAAGGAAACGCTCGCGAAGCAGGGTGCCGAAGTCCTTGCCGGCACGGCGAGCGAGGACATGACCCAGCAGGCCCATGCCGAGGTTCGAATATTCGTAGAGGCTGCCTATGTCGCGCGGCAGCTCATAGGACGACAGGAAGTCTTGGAGTTGCTCGACAGTGTAGTCGGCATAGGGGTTCTCCTCGTCGGCTGGTGCCAGGTTCCCAGGCAGGCGTGGCAGGCCGAGGTGTGGGTGGCAAGGTCCGTCAGCGTGATCTGGCGACCGGCGCGCGCGGGCACCCTGACGGATCCGGGCAGGTATTTTGCCACCGGGTCATATAGCGAGACCTCGCCGCGCCTGGCCATATCGGCCAGGAGCAACGCGGTGAAGACCTTGGTGATCGAGCCGATCTCGAAGACCGTGTCGCCGTCGACCCGACGGGTGTGGAAGGTCCCGAAGCGACCGTGCGAGACGATGCTCCGTCCCGCCGGTCCGAACGTGCCGATCACCATGCCGACGCCCTGCTGCTGCCGGTCGATCCTCTCTATCAGGATCTGCTTGATCTCGGCGTCAGACGGGAAGGGCGATTCATGCATGGGCGAAAGCTCTCGGTACGATCCTGCCGAGAAGTAGCCGCCAGACATTACGGCAGCATGGCGCGAGGCCGGATCCCGGAAGCGTTGGCTCGCTTCCGGTTTGCCGGGACGCGCCGTGGCTCACTTCGCCGCGACGGCAGCCTGGCTGGCGGCAAGGTCGTCAGGCCCGATGCCGACGAGTTCGCGGTAGCGGTCGGGGTCGGTGGCGCCCTCGGTGACGATGAGCAGCACACGCGAATTGCGATCGAGGCCGATCGCGGCGCGTATTTCGGGATCGCGCGCCGCGCGGAACAGCCCGGCCATGCCGGCGGCACCGCTCTCGCCCGCGACTACCACCGGATCGTGTCCGAGCGGGCGGGCCAGCCGGTTCATGACCTCGACCGCGTCCTCGTCTTCCACGGTCATGAAGGCATCCGCGGTGCGCGAGAGGATGCGCCAGGCGAGCAGCGACGGCTCGTAGCACTCGAGCATCGCCATGACGGTGGGTTCGCCATGCTGGAGCTTGACCGGGTGGCCGGTGCGAGCGGTCTCGAAGATGCAGGCGGCGCGGGCCGGGTCGACGACGACGAAGGTCGGACGCGCCTCGCCGAACCGGTCGGCGAGATAGGCGGCCGTGGCCGCCGCGATGCCGCCCACGCCGGCCTGGACGAAGACATGGGTCGGCGGCGCGGGCAGCTTTTCCAACGCCTCGCGCATGATCGCCGTGTAGCCCTGCATGACCAAACCGGGGATGCGCTCATAGCCCGGCCAGGACGTGTCGGAGACGACGGTCCAGCCCTTTGCCTCGCAGACGCGAGCGGCCTCGGCGACGGAATCGTCGTAGGTGCCGGCCACGCGCACCATTTCGGCGCCGTAGCGGGCGATGGCCTCGACCCGGGCGTCGCTGACGCCGCCATGGACGAAGATGACGGAGCGCGCGCCGACCAGCTGGGCGCCCTGCGCCACGGAGCGTCCATGATTGCCGTCGGTGGCGCAGCCGAAGGTCATCGCCGACGAGATCTTCGCCACGTCGGGGGTGCGCAGATCGGCGATGCCGAGCGGCCGGCCGAGTTCCCGTTCCGCGGCCTCGAGCACCAGCCGGATGACCGCATAGGCGCCCCCGAGCGCCTTGAAGCTGCCGAGGCCGAGGCGATAGCCCTCGTCCTTGAGATGGATCGCGCCGACGCCGAGATCGGCGGCAAGCGAGGGCAGGGCGCGAAGCGGCGTGGCGCGATGGTTGGGCCGATGCGCCAGGAATCGCTCGACCGCGTCGGCCGCGGTCACGCCGAGGGTTTCGGTATCTTCGGCCGCGAGCGGCTTGCGATAGTCGGGGTGCTGGTTGCGGATGAGCATGGTCTCGGCCTCCTGATTGCGTGCATTGTTATTGCAAGGGAGGCGAGAAAGGCGCTCTATTCCGGGCTTCATTGTGCAAGTTTGTTTCGTGGAGCCGAGATTTGACCAGGCAGGCGCTGCCCGAACTCGACGAATTCGATCTCGGGATCCTCGGCATATTGCAGCGGAACAATGCCACGCCGCAGCGCGAGATCGGCGAGGCGGTGAACCTGTCGGCGCCGGCTGTGCAGCGGCGCATCAAGCGCATGGAAGAGACAGGCGTCATCGCCGCCAATGTCGCGGTCGTCGACCCCAACAAGGCCGGGCGGCCGATCACCATCGTCGTCGAGATTGCGGTGGAGAGCGAACGGGTCGACCTGCTCGACGCGGTCAAGGCGAGTTTTTCCGCCGCGCCCGAAGTGCAGCAGTGCTATTACGTCACCGGCGAGGCCGACTTCGTGCTGGTCGTGACGGTCGCTTCGATGGGCGAATACGAGGCACTGACCCGGCGGCTTTTCTTCGCCAATCCCAACATCAGGCGCTTTCGCACGCTGGTGGCGATGGACCGGGTAAAGGTCGGGCTGACGATTCCGCTGGGATAGCAGGCCCGCCCGCAGGGAGCGGACGGGCCGCCTCGGCTTACTTCTTGACCGGCGCGTTCATCGCCCAGGCGATGCCGAACGGGTCGCGCAACTGACCCCAGCGGTCGCCCCAGAACATGACGTCGAGCGGCACGACCACGTCGCAGCCGGCCTCGACCGCGCGCTTCCACCAGGCGTCGATGTCGTCTCCCAGAATGAGCTGCATGGTGTAGCCCTGCGCCTTCTCGTGCGGGTGCCCATGCTCGGGATAGGCGTCCGACATCATCATCGACGAGCCGTTGATGTAGACATGGACATGCATCGTCCGGCCCTTTTCGTCCGGCGGGATGGCGAAGATGGTCTCGGCACCGAAGGCGCGCTTGTAGAACTCGGCGGCTTTCAGCGCGCCGTCGACCTGCAGATAGGCGACCAGGCCGCCGAGGACCTTCGGGGCGGGGTAGTCGATCTTCTGTGCTTCCGTCATTTGTCTCTCCGTTCCTCGCAGTGATCCCATCGCCGTCGGCGATGCGGGCACGTTACAGGCATCGTCGCGCCAATGCCCGATCCGATGCCTCGCCTTGAAGACGAACGAAGACGGGCAGAACCGACAAGGTTACGAAAGTTTTTCCGATCATTCGGAGCTGGCCCGAAGGGTCAGCGTATCAGCTGTCTCCCGGGTGACGCAAAACGTCCGCTGATCCTCGCTGCGTTGCGAGGGACTGAGGTTGCTTCCCTGCCTGTCGATGCCAATCAGTTCGAATTGCTGTTGCTGTTCGACGAACTGCTGGTCGAGGTGCTGGTGCTGGTCGACGAACTCGAACCGGAGTTGCTCTGCGAATCCGCGTCGTTTGTACACGAGCCGTTGGAGCAACTGCTGGAGCGCGACCGCGAGATGCTGGTCGATTTCGACGTGCTGAGCGTCCGGTTGCCGACCAGAACCGGGCCGTTCACCGCCGCAAGCGCGGCATCACCGATGCGAGCCGGAATCGGGGTGGCCTGACTGGGTGAAGGCACCGCTGCCAGGCCGAGAAGGGCTGCGAATGCGAGGTGGGCGAGGGCTGCCATGGCACGCTCTCCACGATATCAGCCGCATCGTGCGGCGATCATCATTCAACACCCCATTCCGGCCGCGGTGAATTCGCGAATTGGAGCTAGACAGTCCGGGAGGCCGCAGCCTAGTGACCCGGACGGCCGGTCTTGCCCGGCCTCTTCTTCTCGCGCGCGGCTTCGGCCGGATCCTCGTAGGAGCCGGCGCCGATCTTGGCGCGCTTGATCGGCTTGATTCCTTCGACCGGTTTTTCGGTGCGCCGGACCGTCATCTCGTCGAGGTCGTTCTTGCGGAACAGCGATTTTCCGTCGTCGGGAACGCCATAGTCCGAGCCATGGGCCTCGGCCGCCGACTGCTTCTTGAACAGCGAGCGCGACACCGCGCCGGCTGGTGTGGTCATGTCGGTGCCCGGACCCATATCGTCGATATGAGGCTTGGCGAACAGCGACTTGCCTGCAGGAACCGCGCCGTCGGCGCCCATTTCGTCCAGCTCAGGCTTGCGGAACATGTTGGGCCGCGCGGCCTTGGCCGCCTCCTCGGCAGCGCGGGCCTCGTCGAGCAGGCGGAACCGTTCCTTCTCCTCGGCCGTACGGTGCTTGGCCACGCCCTTGTTGTGCTTGCCCTTCTCGCGGCCCGAGGCAGGGCTCTGGCCCTCGACCTCGCGCGCCAGCGGATCGTCGGAGATCGCCAGTTCCATCTCGCGCAGGCGCTTGATCTCGTCGCGGATGCGGGCGGCCTTCTCGAAGTCGAGGTCGGCAGCGGCATTGCGCATCTGCTTGTCGAGCGCGTCTAGATGGGCCTTGAGGTTGTTGCCGACCATGGCGCCGGCGTCGTCGGTGAACTGCGAGATGTCGGCGCGGACGTGGTCCTTCTCGTAGACCGACTCAAGGATGTCGGCGATGCGCGACTTGACGCTCTCCGGAGTGATGCCGTTGGCCTGGTTCCACTGCATCTGCTTTTCGCGGCGGCGCGTCGTCTCGGCCATCGCGCGCTCCATCGAGCCGGTAATCTGGTCGGCATAGAGGATGACCTTGCCGTCGACGTTACGCGCCGCACGGCCGATGGTCTGGATCAGCGAGGTCTCCGAGCGCAGGAAACCTTCCTTGTCGGCGTCGAGGATGGCGACGAAACCGCATTCGGGAATGTCGAGGCCTTCGCGCAGCAGGTTGATGCCGACCAGCACGTCGAACGCGCCGAGCCGGAGGTCGCGCAGAATCTCGATGCGCTCAAGCGTGTCGATGTCGGAGTGCATGTAGCGGACGCGGACGCCATTCTCGTGCAGGTATTCGGTCAGGTCCTCGGCCATGCGCTTGGTCAGCACCGTCACCAGCGTGCGGTATCCCGCCTGCGTCGTGGCGCGGATCTCGCCGACGACGTCGTCGACCTGGGTCTTGGCCGGGCGCACTTCTACGGGCGGGTCGATCAGGCCGGTCGGACGGATGACCTGCTCGGCGAAGACGCCGCCGGCTTCTTCCATTTCCCAGTTGCCGGGGGTGGCCGACACCGCAACCGAGAGCGGGCGCATGGCGTCCCATTCCTCGAAGCGCAGCGGCCGGTTGTCCATGCAGGACGGCAGGCGGAAGCCATACTCGGCCAGCGTCGCCTTTCGCCTGAAGTCGCCCCGGTACATGCCGCCGATCTGCGGCACGGTGACGTGGCTCTCGTCGATGAAGACGAGCGCGTTGTCGGGGATGTATTCGAACAGGGTCGGCGGCGGGTCGCCGGGGCGGCGGCCGGTGAGGTAGCGCGAATAGTTCTCGATGCCGGCACAGGAGCCGGTGGCCTCCAGCATTTCGAGGTCGAAGCGGGTGCGCTGTTCCAGACGCTGGGCTTCGAGCAGGCGGCCAGCCTTTTCAAGCTCTTGCAGGCGGTGCTGCAGCTCTTCCTTGATCGACTTGATGGCCTGATTCAAGGTCGGGCGCGGCGTCACATAGTGCGAGTTGGCGTAGATCTTGACCGACTTCAGGTCGCCGGTCTTTTGTCCCGTAAGAGGATCGAATTCGGTGATCTGCTCGATCTCGTCGCCGAACATCGAGATGCGCCAGGCCGAGTCTTCCAAGTGGGCAGGGAAGATCTCGATGGTGTCACCACGCACACGGAACGAGCCGCGGACGAAATTGATGTCCTGGCGCTTGTACTGCTGGGCGACGAGGTCGGCGAGCAACTGACGCTGGTCGAGCCGGTCGCCGACCTGCATCTGGAAGGTCATGGCCGTATAGGTCTCGACCGAGCCGATACCGTAGATGCAAGAGACCGAGGCGACGATGATGACGTCGTCGCGTTCGAGCAGCGAGCGCGTCGCCGAGTGGCGCATGCGGTCGATCTGCTCGTTGATGGTCGATTCCTTCTCGATATAGGTGTCGGTGCGCGGGACGTAGGCCTCGGGCTGGTAGTAGTCGTAGTAGGAGACGAAGTACTCGACCGCGTTGTCGGGGAAGAACTTCTTGAACTCGGCGTAGAGCTGGGCGGCCAGCGTCTTGTTGGGCGCGAGGATGAGCGCCGGGCGCTGCGTCTGCTCGATCACCTTGGCCATGGTGAAGGTCTTGCCCGAGCCGGTGACGCCGAGCAGCACCTGGGTGCGCTCGGCCGAACTGACGCCCTCGACGAGGTCCTTGATGGCGGTCGGCTGGTCGCCGGCCGGCTCGAACTCCGACTGCATCACGATCTGGATGCCGCCTTCGGATTTCTCCGGCCGGGCGGGGCGGTGGGGAACCCAGATCTCGCCGTTCTTGTGCAGCGGGTTGCCGCTCTCGATTAGCGCCGAAAGTGCCGCCACGGTGGCGGTGACGCCGGAATTGGACAGCGAGGCTGCGTCCTCGAGGCTGATGTCGAGGCCGGCGACCGGATTGAGGCCGGCAGCCGCGCGCTCCTTGGCGGAAGCCGCGCCACCCATGGATGTACCGCGCGCCGAACGGGTCGGGGCGGAACTCTTCTCCGGGATCTTGCGCGGCGCCTTTCCCTCCCCCTTGAGGGGAGGGTCGATCCGCGCAGCGGATCGGGGTGGGGTCATTGCGGCCGTGCTCGACGTTGCTTTTCGTCCCGCGCTGCCTGTGTCGCCCCCCTCTGGTCGCTTCGCGACCATCTCCCCCTCAAGGGGGGAGATTTCCCGGCGCTCCGCCTCCCTAGCGATCTCTTCGGCCCAGTCCGAGATCGAGCCGGACAGCGGCGTGCCCGAAAGCTCTGCCTGTGGCGCCTCGCCGAAACCGGGACGGTGCAGGGGTTCGGAAGCGTCGAGATAGGCGGTCACGCCATTGCCGCCGCGCTTGTTCGCGGCAACACGTGCGGAGGTCGCCGAAGGCGATTTCTTGTCGGGAGATTTGGCCATGACCGGAATATGGGCGGAGTCCGACGAAATGGAAAGGGCGGCGGCGCCGGCTTGCCGGCGGCCTGCTGACAGCGGCGTGTCAGGAGCGGCGTGAGATCAAAAATAGCCGGGGGTTGGCTCCCGCCCGCGGAGACAGCTGGCGTTTTGCTGGTAGGGTGGCGCCAGTCACAATCCCGGCCCGCGCGTGTCAAACTACCCGCTTTCCTACAAGATCAGCTGGCCCTTGCGTTTCCTGCGCCCGTCCGTGGCCGGGCGCGCGGACGGCTTCTTGCCGCAGCATTCCGATTTCCTGCCGCCGCCGGCAAGCAGCGTACGACTGGCCTTAGTCGGCGACATATCGGCCGTGGCGAACCGGCGCGCGCCGGCATGCGACGCACAACTCGCCACGCTGCTCGCTTCGGCCGACCTCGTGGTCGGCAATTGCGAAAGCCCGGTGGTCGCCAAGCCAAGGGCTGGGCTTCGGACGCGGCTCGGCACTCACCATGCAATGACGTCCGAATTCCTCGTGGGGGCGATGGCGGCCGTAGGAATAGAGCCGTCTAGGTTTGTCGTCTCGCTCGCCAACAACCATGTGCTCGACCAGGGGATCGAAGGCTACGACGAGACCCTCGCCGCTCTTGCGGGCCTCGGCATCAGGACGATCGGCACGAAGGCGGGCCTGACCAGCGTTACGGTCGGCTCGCTGCGCGTCGGCTTTGCCGCCTTCACGCAATGGCGTAACGCCGACGCGGCGAGCTTTGCCGGGCGCGCGGTAATGGCCGACGAGTTTTGCGCCGCCAGAGGCAACGGCAACGACGCCGCGGCGGAAGTCGATCTCACATGTGTCGTGCCGCACTGGGACTGGGAGTTCCGCCATTTCCCGCACGCGTCGACGCATGCCCTGGCGCTGCGGCTGGCCGAAATGGGCGCCGGCCTGGTAGCGGGGCACCATGCCCACGTCGTGCAGCCTGTGGAGCGCATCGGCGAGACGGTGGTCGCCTACGGCCTCGGCGATTTCCTCGGCACCGCCTTCGCCCGCCAGCCTTGGCCGGGACGCATCGGCGCGATCCTGGTCGTCGAGGTCAGCGCGGACGCTGCCACGCGCGGGCGGATTGCGTCCATCAGGATGGTGCCGTTCTATCGCCAGCGCGACGGCGATTGCGAACGCCTCGTCCCGCTCGCAGCCGTTTCCGGGTCCCTCGGTATCAAAGCCCAGACCAGATGGGCAGCGATCTTCGGGCCAGCCTGAGTCTCAGCCTCGCCTTCCGATTCCGCTGGCGCCTGCATCCCCTTGTTTTCGAACGTTCCTTGCCGGGCGCTCCACTTTGCGAACGCCGCGCGACATTTGCCGAAAAGCCGCTATCATCGCCTCCGCTAGGGGCAGTTGGCGCGGCGAGGGAGGTAAGCATGGCGGGGTTCATGCCCGATGAAGCGGTGATCGCGGGCATCAGGAAAGAGCTCGAAGCCTACGAGCAGGCGCGGCAGGCGGCCAGTCGATCCACTCGGTGGCGGGTGCCGTTGTTTATCGGCCTCCTGCTGATTGTGGTCGTCCTGCTGGCGTACCTGCTCAACGCACTCGCCGACCCCAACGAACAATGGCTGTCGACGCTGCATGTCTATCTCTATGCCGGCGCCTTCGTGGCGGCGCTACTCCTGTATTTGCGCGCGAGGAAGCCGGCCGAGGCGTCGCGGGTATCGTTGCGCGCGCGGCTGCTGCCCATCGTCTTTGGCTTCGTAGGAGACATGCGCTTTTCAAAGGGCGGGACGCCAGCCTCGTTCGACAGGCTGCAGCGCGACACCGTCGGCGATTTCGATCATAGCCAGTTCGACGACATTATCGCGGGCACCTACGAGGGCTTCGCCTTCGAACTATACGAGACCGTGCTGTCGCGCACAGGCAAGGGCGCGGCCACCTTGTTCGACGGAGTGATCGTGGCCTTCGAGATGCAAAAGGCCTTTCCAGGCGAGCTGATCGCAACGCTCAAGAGCAACGCGGTGATGGGCTTCTTTCGCGAGATTTTCGGCGGAGGAATGGTGGAGATCGCTTCCGGCGTTGCGGAGCTCGATGCGGCCTACGATTTCCGCACCGACAATGCCGATGAGGCGCAGCCGCTGGTGAGCGGACAGATGGCGCAGGCTCTGACCTGGCTCAAGGAGGCCTGGCCGGGCGAACAGGCGCGCATCGCAATCAAGGATAAGGACGGATTTCTGCTACTGCCCGCCAAGAAGGACTTCTTCGAACTGCCGCTCCCGGATGCAGCGATCGACTACAAGACGCACGTCGAGCCGATTATAGCCGACCTTGCCACAATGTTGGCGATCACGGCGCTGGTGCGGAAGATCGGCGCTTGAAACCCACGCTGCAGCGCTAGCCGTAGCGCAATTTCAGTCCGACGATGGCGAGGATGAAGACCAGGGTGACCGAGTTGGACAGGATCACGGGCAGCGAGCCGATCGAGACGCCGTAGACGATCCAAAGCGAAATGCCGGTTGCGAGCGCGGCATTCGTGCCGAGCGAGATGTCGCTCGTCTTGCGCTCGCGCAGGATCTTCAGGATCTGCGGCAACCAGGCGACCGTTGTCAGTATGGCGGCGACGGCACCGACGATTTCGAACAGGGGAACCAAGGCAGGGCTTTCGAGAAAAAAAGCACGCATCGTGCGGCGCGAGCTATGCCAGAACAGACGCTGCCTGTGAAGGAGGCACAGCGAGTGGGATCATAGGGTCAGCCGGATCAAATCGTCGCGGCGTCTGCCGGGTTCGACGTCGGCAGCATCTTTCTGCCCGGGGCTGCCGAATATGAGTTTCGTGATCGGCGTTGCGGAAATCGGGCGACGACATGGCTCCGGAATGACAGGGATGTGACGCCGTCGTTACGTTGCAGGCTGGGGGCTTCAGCCTTTCTGCGGCATCGGCGAAGCAGGCAAGGCGGTGTCGCTGCCGCTGAATATGGCGCAAATAAGTCTATGAATATGTTCGATAATTTCACTCAACGTGATTTGCGCCGCAGCGATGTCGCGGCCAATCTCCAGGTCGTCCGGCGGGCCTTGCTGCGAAAGCGGGCTCGTGAGGGCGAAGACAGAACGGGAGTACGCTGACATGAAGAAGTTCCTTGCAACGACCGTAGCCTCGCTTGCCATCGTCGGTGCGGCCTATGCCGCGGAATTGGAAGGCACGGTGCATTCGGTCGATCCGGCGACGCGTTCGATCACGCTGGAAGACGGCAAGACCTATGTCATCCCCGAGAGCATTTCGGTCGAAGGCCTCGCTGCCGGAGCCAAGGTGAAGGTGACGGTGGACGATACCACCGGCGCGGTGACCGCGATCGAAGCGGCCTCATAAGCCCCTTTGCATCCCGCCCCGCCGGCCATGCCGCGGGGCGGCGTCTTGGCTCCTTTCCAAGACCATACGACTGCACAGAATTTTGGCCGGCTCCCTGGAGCCGGCCTTTTTTCGTCCCGGGCGGCCCGATCACATGCGGGCGCCGGCGCCGGCGCCAAGGCCCGGAAAAGACGTGGAAGCCCTCAACCACCCCTTGCGCATTCCCGCGCGCGGCTAACAATGGGCGCCGAGGCGGCGGCTCCAGGCTGCCGGGGAGGGTTGTGGTTAGTGAAGATCGGCGTCGTCAGGAATCCCGTGGCCGGAGGCGGGCGTCTGGGCGCCCATTGGGCCGATGTCGTGGCCGCACTTTCGCTGCGCTTTTCCGATCTCGATATCCGCGAAACCCAGGAACCCGGCGACGGCGCCGTGCTGGCCCGCGATCTGGTGGCGCTCGGCTGCGAGATCGTCGTTGCCGCCGGCGGCGACGGCACGATCAGCGAAGTGGCCGATGGCCTGCTGCAGATGCAGGCCGAAACGGGCAACGGCGCCGTGCTCGGCATCCTGCCATGCGGCACCGGCCTCGATTTCGCCCGTGGGCTGGGCATTCCCTTCGATGTCGCCGGCGCGGTCGAGCGGATCGCCACCGGCACGGACCGGTCGATCGATGCCGGCCGCATCTGCTTCATCGAGGATCACGGCCGGCTGGCAAGCCGCCATTTCGTCAACATCGCCAGCCTCGGCATGTCGGGTGCGACGGTGCGGGCGGTAAACGCCGACCGGCGCAAGGGGCGCGGCTCGGCAAAGGCGCTGTTCTTCTGGCGAACGGTGACGGAGTTCCTGCGCTATCGTTTCCAGGACGTGCGCATCACCGTCGACAACGGCGCGCCGGTGGAAGCCAAGGTCGCGCTGGTGGCGGTGGCCAACGAGCGGTTCTTCGGCGGCGGCATGATGATCGCGCCCGACGCCGCTCCGGACGACGGTCTGTTCGACATCGTCATCCTGCGCGCGACGAGCAAGCTCAGGCTCATCTTCGACATCCGCCTGCTCTATGGCGGGCGCCACCGCAACCATCCCGCCATCACCATACTGCGCGGGCGCAAGGTGACGGTCGAGCCGCTGGGCGACCCGCTTGCCAATGCCGCGCTCATCGACATCGACGGCGAGTCCCCGGGACATATCCCGGCGACCTACGAGATGGTGCCGAAGGCGCTGAAGGTCAGGTGCTGATTCAAGGGGTTGGGGAGGAGAGTCGGGAAATTGGGGTATGTGCCTGATTTCCTTGTGCGGCACCCAGCAGTCGGGGAGGGTAAGGGTGAGGGGCAATCGTAGGGCAGCCCGCTCAGCCGTTCATCGCCCTGACCATCGCCTCGATCTTCGTTGCTTTCTCGAAATGGTCGAGCTTGTGCGTGCGGATCCACCATTCTGCGGCTTCCATCAGAAGCTCCGGATCGTCGTTCCTGTTGGCGAAGAAGGCGTAGAAGGACAGGCCGACATCAGGGCCCTTGGCGGCGATCTTGCGCGCGCACACGTCGAGGATCTTGGCACGCAGGCTGGGACGCATGGGGGGAAACCTTCTTGGGTGGGTGGCGAGAGGTAAGTTGAGCTGGGGCCGGGAGTCAAAGGCGCGTTTACCCTTCCCCTTGTGGGGAGGGTCGGCGAGTGAACGGAACGAAGTGACGTTCGCGAGGCGGGGTGGGGTGCTCGTCAAGCTCTTCGCCTGCCGACCCCCACCCCGGCGCTGTGCGCCGACCCTCCCCACAAGGGGGAGGGTAAGAGGTGTCGGCCTCACAGCTTCGCCCGAAAGCCCGGGGCGCGCAGGTCGGTGCCGGTCGCATCCTCGAGCAGCTTGACGACCATCGTCGACCAGGCATCGCCGCCATAGGCCGCCTTGCCTTGCTCGAAGATGGCGTTGACGCTCTCGGCGAGGTCGAGCGGCACGCCACCTTCGCGCGCCAAGGCGAGCGCGAAGCCAAGATCCTTGAGCGCCAGGTCCATGGTGAAGCCGATGTCGTAGGAGCCGTTGAGCACAAGCTGGCTCTCGGTCTCGTGGACGAAGCTGTTTCCCGAGGAGGCTGTGATGGCGTGGTAGGCCTGGGCAAGGTCGAGCCCGCCCTTCTTCGCCAGCATCAGCGCCTCACCGGCGGCGACCAGATGGATGAAGGCCAGCATGTTGGTGATGACTTTTATCACCGCCGCCGAACCGATCGGCCCCATCAGGAAGGCGCGGGCGCACATGGCCTCGATCGCCGGGCGGTGGCGCTCGTAGAGTGCCGCGTCGCCACCGACAAGTGCTGTGATCCTGCCTTCAGCAGCAAGATGCACGCCGCCGGTCACGGGGCATTCCAGCGTGTAGATTCCTGCTTCGGCGGCGATATCGGCAAGGCGCAGGATCTCGTCGCGCCCGTTTGTCGACATCTCGATCCACGTGCCGCCCTTGGGCAGGCCCGATAGCAGCCCCTCCGGGCCTGCCAGTACCGCTTCGCTGACCTTGGGCGAGGGCAGGCAGGTGATGGAGTTGCCGGCGCGGGCGGCGGCGTCGGCCGGGCTTTGTGCGGCGACCGCGCCGAGCGAGACCAAACGGTCGATGGCCGCCGGATCGCGGTCGTAGACGACGACCTCGAAACCGCCGCGCACAAGGCATGCCGCGAGATTGGCGCCGAGATGGCCGAGGCCGACGAAGGCGTAGGCGAGGGGCGCGCTCACGGCATCAGCGGGGTCTGAACCATCTGCAGGTGCAGATGGGGGCCGTCATACGGGTTGGCCTCGCACACCGCCTCGTCGAGCTCGACGCCGAGGCCGGGCTCCTTCGACGGAATGACGTTGCCGTCCTGCCATTCGATCTTCTTCTTCAAGAGCTTGGCGTGGAAGCCATCCCATTGTTTGAGCGACTCGAGGATGAGGAAGTTGGGCAGGGTGACGGCGAGCTGGATGTTGGCGGCGCCGACGATCGGGCCGCAATAGCAGTGCGGCGCCACCTGGATGTGGTAGGCCTCGGCCATGGCGGCGATCTTCTTGGTCTCGAGGATGCCGCCGGAGCGGCCGAGGTCGGGCTGCAGGATGGTGGCGGCGCGGTTCTCGATGACGCGGGCGAACTCGAACTTGGTCGTCAGCCGCTCGCCTGTCGCGATGGGGATCGAGGTGCCGCGCGCGACCTCAGCCATCACCTCGGGCATATCAGGCGGCACCGGCTCCTCGAACCACAAGGGATCGTAGGGTTCAATGGCGCGCGCCATCCGCAGCGCGCCCGACGCGGTGAACTGGCCATGCGTGCCGAACAAGATGTCGGCGCGTGTGCCGACTGCCTCGCGTATCGCCTTCAGCATGCGCACCGAAAGGTCGATGTCGATCAGCCGTGGCTGGTGGCCGTCGAAGGCGGTCCACGGCCCGGCGGGATCGAGCTTCACCGCGCTAAAACCCTGGCTGACATAGAGGGCCGCGCATTCGGCCGCCATGTTGGGGTCGTTGTAGACGTTCTTCGGTGCGACGTCCTCGGTGTGGACGCTGCCGGTGTGCGGGTAGAGATAGGTGTAGGAGCGCAGCGTTTCGTGCACCTGGCCGCCGAGCAGTTTGTAGACCGGCTTGCCGGCCTCCTTGCCGATGATGTCCCAGCAGGCCATCTCCAGCGCCGAGAAGCAGCCCATGGCCGAGACGTCGGGACGCTGGGTGAAGCCGGAGGAATAGCAGCGGCGGAACAGGTTCTCGATGTCGTGCGGATCCTGCCCGACGAGGTAGCGCTCGGCCATGTCCTCGATCATCTTCGCCGTGACATGGGCGGAGAAGGTGGCGTTGTAGGCCTCGCCATAGCCGACCACGCCGCCGTCGGTGGTGAGCTTGACGAAGATGAAATACTTGCCGCCGATGCCGGGCGGCGGGTTGTTGACCACGAAGGTCCTCACGTCGGTGATCTTCATCAGTGCTCCTCCCGGTCGCGCCTGTTCGTTGAATCTAAGCGCTGCCCCTCATCCCCTGCCGGACCTTCTCCCCGTGAAGAACGGGGAGAAGGAGGCTGGCCGCAACGTCGACGCCTCCCTCTCCCCGCCCTTCGCGGGGAGAGGGTAAGGGTGAGGGGCTGCGCTGACGCTCAATACTGCTCATCCCATATCCTCCAGCACCATCTCCGCGCCCTTCCAGCCGGTCATGGTCGCGGCCGCGTTGGTGTTGCCGGTGATGTTGTCGGGGAAGATCGAGGCGTCGATGACGCGCAGGCCGGAGAGCCCGTGCACGCGCAGCCGCGGATCGACGACCGAGGTGGCCGGATCCGGACCCATGCGGCAGGTCGAGACAGGGTGGTAGACGGTGCCCGAGCGCTTGCGGAAATCCAGAATCAAGTCGGCGTCGGAAGTGATTGACGGACCTGGCAAAACCTCTTCCGCGATGATGTCCGATATGGGCGACTGCGCGGCGAGGCGGCGCAGGAATTTGACCGCGTCGAGCATCTCGGCGACGTCGCTGTTGGTCGAATAGGCGTTGACGGTGATGCGCGGCTGGACGGTCGGATCGGCGGAGCGGATCATGATCTCGCCGCGGCTGGACGGGCGGCAGTTGGACAGGCCGATGGAAAAACCGGGGAAGGGGTCGGGCGTCAGGATCGGGCGCTCGCCGGCCTTGGGCAGCACGGTGGAAAAGACCTGGAAATAGAGCTGCATGTTGGGGCGGGCGCGATTCTGGTCCGTGCGGAAGAAGCCGCCGCCCTGGTTCATGCTCATCGATAGCGGTCCCGAACGAAGCAGCAGATACTGCATGCCGGCCAGCGCCTTTCCCCACCAGGGGCGCAGCAACTGGTTGAGCGTCGGCACCTTGGCCTTCCAAGTGTAGTTGATCCCCTGGTGGTCCTGCAGGTTGCGGCCGACATGCTCGTTGGCGTGCACGATGGGAATGCCGAGTTCGCCCAATTGCGCGGAGGGGCCGACGCCTGAGAGCTGGAGAAGCTGGGGTGTGTTGACCGAACCGCCCGACAGTATCACTTCGCGTCCTGCGCGCGCGGTCCTCTTCTCGCCGTTCCGCAGGTACTCGACGCCGATCGCGCGCTTGCCCTCGAACAGAACTCTGGTCACCAGCGCATTGGTCTCGACGCGGACATTGGCACGCTTCATCGCCGGGCGCAGGAAGGCGCGCGCTGCAGACATGCGGCGGCCGTCCCTGGTGGTGATTTGATAAATGCCGACGCCCTCTTGGGCCTCGCCGTTGAAGTCCTGATTCAACGGCAGGCCAGCCACCTGCGCTGCTGCCAGGAAGCGGAGGGTCAGCGGATGCACCCTCTTCCTGTTGTCGGTGACGTGGATCGGACCGCCGGTGCCGCGCAGGTTGGTGCTGCCTGCCTGGTTGTCCTCGATCGCCTTGAAGGCGGGCAGGAGGTCGTCAAAGCCCCAGCCGGGGTTACCTGCGCCGCGCCATGCGTCGAAGTCCTCGGCAGCACCTCGGACCCAGACCATGGCGTTGATCGAGCTCGATCCGCCGAGGATTTTTCCACGCGGCCAGTGATCCCTGTTGCCGGCAAGTCCAGGGTCGGCCTCGGCGGCGTAGTTCCAGTTCACCGCCGGGTCGAAGAAGGTCTTGCCATAGCCGAGCGGCATCTGGACGTAGAACCGGCGGTCGCTGCCGCCGGCCTCGAGCACCAGCACCGAGAAGCGCCCGCTCGCCGACAGCCGCTCGGCCACCACCGAACCGGCGGATCCCGAACCCACGACAATGAAATCGAACGTCTGCATGCGGGCGGCGGCCTGTCGAAGAACATTGCAACCCGGCCAGACTATCGCCTCAGCCAGAGCCTTCGGCGTCGGTTACGGCATGGCCTGTGAAAAATGCGACCGTCCGATGCAAGAGATGCGGCGTTGACGCGACTGCTGCCGCGACGATACGGGTGGGACGAGGAAATCTGCAGGGGAATGACGATGGTTCAGTATGCCGATGGCCAGCCGACGGGCGAGCTCACGCTGAGGACGCTTGCCATGCCGGCCGATGCCAACGCCGCCGGCGACATCTTCGGCGGCTGGGTCATGGCGCAGATGGACCTTGCCTGCGGCATCCGCGCCGCCGAGCGCGCCCGCGGCCGCGTGGTGACGGCGGCGGTCAAGGAGATGTCCTTCGCCAAGCCGATGAAGGTCGGCGACACGCTGTGCATCTACACCCATGTCGAACGCGTCGGCCGCACCTCCATGACGCTCAAGGTCGAGGCCTGGGCGCAGCGCTACCTGTCCGAACTGATGGAGAAGGTGACCCACGCCGACTTCGTCATGGTGGCGCTGGACGCAGAGGGCAAGCCGAAGCCGGTTCCGGCGGAGTAGGGCTCACGCCGCCGCGGCGTCGAATCGCATGCGCGCCTCTGCGACGCGGCCCTGGTTGAGCCGGGCCCATTCGCCGAGCGCGGAAACGGGCACCAGAAGCTCGCGGCCGAGATCGGTCAGCTCATAGTCGACGCGCGGCGGAATCGTCGGGAACACGGTGCGTGAGGCGAAGCCGTCGCGCTCTAGCCCGCGCAGCGTCGTGGTCAGCATCTTCTGCGAGATACCGCCGATCGCGTGGCGCAGTTCATTGAAGCGCATGGGGCCGTCGCCCAGTTTGCCGACGACGAGCACGGTCCATTTGTCGCCGACCCGCTGCAGGATATCGCTCACTGCGCGGCAGTCCTCGGTGCGGTGCGGGTGCCTCGGTTTCAAGAAAGTGCCTCCTTGTGCACGCGTTTCTCGGTCACCAATATAGTGTCGGTATCGAATAGATACCAGTTTCGCCCGAGATACCGAGTTTCATACCGAAAGGTTCCTGCCATGTCCAAACCCAAGATCGCCATCGTCGTCGGTTCGACGCGCGCCGCCCGCTTCGCCGACGTGCCGGTGGAATGGTTCACCAAGATTGCAAAGGCCCACACCGACATCGAAGTCGAGGTCGTGGACCTGCGCGACTATCCGCTGCCCTTCTTCGACGAGGTCGCCTCTTCCGCCTGGGCACCGTCCCAGAACGAGGTCGCCCAGCGCTGGCAGAAGAAGGTCGCCGAGTTCGACGGCTTCATCTTCACCGCTGCCGAATACAACCACGGCCCGACCGCAGTGCTGAAGAACGCGCTCGATTACGCCGCCAAGGAATGGAACAAGAAGCCCGCCGGCTTCATCGGCTACGGTGGCGTCGGCGGCGCCCGCGCCGTCGAGCAGTTGCGCATGCACGCGGTCGAATTGCAGATGGCGCCGACCAAGGCTGCCGTGCACATCGTCTGGGCCGATTTCCTGGCCGTGCGCCAGGGCGAGAAGAAGCTCTCGGATTTCGAGCATCTCAACCAGTCCGCCAACGGTCTGATCGAGGAGATCACCTGGTGGGCGAAGGCGCTCAAGATCGCGCGCGAGGCCGACGTCATCGCCGAAGAGGCGAAGGCCGCCTGAGCGATCAGAAATTCCTCCCAGGGAAGTCGGGGCGGCGCGAGCTGCCCCTTTTTCTTGCCTTGTGAAATGTTGGCTGAGAGTCCTCATCCGGCGTGGATGAGGACGTTCGAGGCGCGTCAGCGCGCCTCGCGATGGGTCCCCGGCAGCCGGGACGCCAGCACCTTGTCGATGCGGCGGCCGTCGAGGTCGACCACCTCGAAGCGCCAGCCCTGGGCGTCGACGCATTCGCCGGTCGTAGGCAGGTGGTGCATGTGCGACAGCACGTAGCCGGCGACCGTCTCGTAGTCGCGGCTCTCCGGCAGGTCGATGCTGAGCTGGTCGGCCATCTCGTCGGCCTGCATGTAGCCAGCGAGCAGCCAGGATCCGTCCTCGCGCTGGACTGCGGTGTCGGCCTCGTCCTCGTCCAGGTCGGATCGGAAGACGCCGGTGATGGCCTCGAGGATGTCGGCCGGCGTGACAATGCCTTCGAAATGGCCGTATTCGTCGTGGACCAGCGCCATCGGCACGTCCGACTGCTTCAGCGTGGCGAGCACGTCGAGCGCGTCGGCCTGGTCGTGGACGATCGGGGCGGTGCGCACGTGCTTGCGCGGGTCGAAGGCACGTCCGGCGAGAAGGGCCGCGAGCAATTCGCGGGTCTGGAGGACACCGACCATGGCATCGACGGAGCCTTCGCCCGCCGGCAGGCGCGAATGCTGGGTTTCCATGAGAAGCTTGCGGATGGCCGCCTCGTCGGCCTGCAGGTTGATCCAGTCGACTTCGGTGCGCGGGCTCATCACCGCGCGTACGGCCCGGTCGCCCAGGCGCATGACGCCGGCGATCATGCGGCGCTCGTCGGATTCGATCGTGCCGTGATGCTCGGCCTCGGCGACCAGCATCTTGATCTCCTCGTCGGTGACTTTTTCCTCGCTTTCGCCGCGCTGGCCGAGCAGCCAGAGCACGGAGCGGCCGGAAATGTCGAGCAGCCAGACCAGCGGCAGCGCCACCTTGGCGAGCAGCGACATGGCGGGTGCGACGCGAACCGCGACGCCTTCCGGATCGCGCAGCGCGATCTGCTTGGGCACCAGTTCGCCGATGATCAAAGAGGCATAGGTGATGACGGCGACGACGATGCCGACGCCGAGCGCGTTGGCGGCACCGGCGCTCATGCCGTTGGCGGCGAGAACCGACGCAAGGCGCTCGCCGAGGGTGGCGCCCGAAAAGGCGCCGGACAGCACGCCCACCAGCGTGATGCCGATCTGGACGGATGACAGGAATTTGCCCGGGTCGGACCCGAGTTCGAGGGCGCGTCCGGCGCCACTGACGTTGCGGTCGATCATCGCCTTGAGGCGCGCCGGACGGGAGGAGACGATGGCAAGTTCGGACATTGCCAGGAGGCCGTTCACACAGATGAGGACGACCACGATACCGATTTCAGCGTAAAGCATAGCCGTCGCTCCATAGCATCCCGCCGGCCAGCTCGAAAAGATGGCCGCGAAAATACTGTTTTGCGGCGATGGGGCGATCGTGGGCTACTTGAACGGCACAAGTACCGCCATCAGCACCTTGCCATCCGTGAAATAGGGGTCGCCACCGCCGTTGCGCCCGGTAGTGGTGAAGCCGATTCCGGGGATCGTCTCGATCGACTCGGTGCGCCCGGCTGCAGTCAGATCGCCGATGAGCGAATCGCGTTCGGCGTCGATATCAGGCGCGATATGGTGGGTGATCTGGCCGGTGTCATGACTGAGGCCGACGCCGCGGTCGAAGCTCGCCGAGCCGTACCAGGTCGGCCGCCCGTCGGTACCCACAATAGAGGTCACCCAGAGGCGGACGTGGTGGCGCTGGTCGGCGCTTTTGCCGACCGGTTTCTCGAAGGCGATGTCCTCGCGGCGGCCGTCGAACAGCAACGTCGAGACGGGGGCGTCGACATCGGGGCGGTCAAGCAGCACGCTTTCGCCGATCTCGATGTCGGATTTGACCGACAGGCCTGCGGCCCGGTCCCAACGGGCAGCGGAGAAGGCCTGTATGACGTCTTCTTCGGTGCCGACCAAGGCGACATTGATGGGATCGCCGGGGATGCCGTCGGGGGTCGTCGTCAAAAAGGCGGCGGGCTCGGAACCATTGCGCAGGAAGCGGAAGGACCAGAATTCCGGCGCTGCGAGGTAGGCAAAGCCGAGATAGCTGGCGCAAAGAACCACAAACCACAGGGCAGCCTGTCTATGGAGTTTCCCCCGGGCCATCGGATGCCGTCACTGCAGATGGATTGAACCCAATATCTATCGCGATTTTGACTATGGGGCAAATCGCAGCCGGCCCTGCATGCCGGCGCAATTGCGGGCTCAGCGGCAGGCCCTGTAGCCGTTGCGGCGTTGCTTGATGTCGAAGTGGAAGTGATTGCGGTGGTCGTAGTTGTAGCCGGGTCCGAGAACCGTGTTGAAGTAGTTGCAGCCGTCGGCGCGCACCGTGTTGAGGAAGCCGCGCGTGCGGAAGGCGAAAAGGCCGGGCTTCTTCACGTCGATGTCGCGGCCGCTGTTGAGCTCGATTCGCATGATGTCGAGCGCGTTGCCCTTGCCGTGCTCGGACAGTGTGCGTGTGCCCGCGATCTTGCGGCACGAATAGCTCGAGCCCTGGTGGATGGTCTTGACACCCGAGAAGTAGCGCAGGCGCGCTGCGGGAACGAGCTCACGCTTGGTCCAGGCGGCGAAGCTCGCCGCCATGGCGCAGGTGACGGTCGCCGCCGGCTTCATCTGCACCGACCCGATGGCCGAGACCCTGACGGGATAGTCGATGCCGCAGGCTGCGCCGTCGTTGATCGGTGGCAGATCGCGGTACTGGACGCCCAGCGCCTTCAGGTCACTGCGGCACTGGACTTCGTCCGCCGGCATCACCGCGGGGACCCTGGGCGGCGCTACTTTAGGCATCGCGGGGTTCTCGGGGCGCGGATAGGCGACCATCTGGGGATTGGACGGCACCAGCGTCTCCAGCCCCCTGGCCGGTGCGAGTGCCACCGTCTGCGGCACGGCCTCAGGCGCGGGTTCGGCCGGAGCGACGTCGGCTATGGCGGGCGCTGGCTCGTATTCCGGCAGGGACAGCACGGACTCGGCGGCCGCGCCCATCAGCGGTGGGGGTTCGGCAATCGCGCTCGCCATCGGTGCAGGCTCGGCCACCACTGCGGCCATCTGTTGCGGCTGCGGTTGCGGAGCGACGTCGATGACGGGCAGGGAGGCGGTTTCGGTGCCGACGTCGACCGCTGGCTTCAGGGCGAACACGTCGCCTGTGGTGCAGGCCGCGACGAGGAGGCCGGTTAGTGTCAGGGAGGAGGCGAGCAGAATCGCACGGCCGCGCGCCATGCTACGCGGTGCGCCGGCTGCTGCTTCGACAGCGCGAATGTCTGCGGCCATGCAAGGCTCCTGTCCTGAAGGCAAGAGCCTAGCTGCCAAGGGTAAAGGAAAGATCAGCGGAGGGGTTTACGGCTGCGTCCGAAATGAGGCGCTACTTGCAGAACGTGCCCCCGTTGCGCCTCGGTGCGAGGTCGAGGTGGAAGTGCCGGGAATGGTCGGCATCGCTGCCGGGACCGAGCACTGTCTTGAACGGCCCGCACGCCGCCTTTCGCACGGCCGCGAGGAACTTCGCGTTCTTTTCGGGCGGGGCGGGCTCGACCTCGACCGATGTGCCCTTGGAGAGAGTGAAGCTGGCAATGTCGATCGCGTTGCCGAATGCGTGCTCCGACAGCTTGTTGGTGCCGTTGCGCGGCCTGCAGACATAGGCCGACGCCTGGTCGACGCCGGACAGGTCCTCGCCGAAGGTGGCCTTTGCCGCCGGGCCGATCACGTCCGCGGCAAGGCGCACTGCTGCTTCCGCCGCCGCGCAGTTGATGATGGCGTCTGGCTCGACGTCGACCGCAGCCGAGAGGCGCGACAGCTTGATCGGGAAGGGCAGGGCGCAGCCTTCGCTGCTGGCCTGGGGCTTGGCCTCCTCGAAGAAGGCGCCGAGCGCCTTGAGCCGCGTGCGGCAGGCGGTTTCCGCCTGAGGCATCTCGGCGGGCCGTTTGGCATTGGAGCGCGGGTCGGGCAGCATCCTGGGCGGCGCCGGAGGCCCGAACATCTCGGATTTCCTCGAAGGTGCGGACAAATCCGGACGGGGCTGGGGGATCGGAATTGCCGCTTCCTGCGTGGCCGGTTTTTCTGGCGAAAGCGGAGAGGCAGCAGGAAGCGGTGCGCGATCCGGCAACTCGACGGCTGCGCTGCCGGTGCGGACAGCACCGAGCAGGCAGGCGGTTGCCAGCGGGACGAGGACAATCAGCGGCGAGAGACAGGTCTTGCGCAGGAGCATGGCCGTCAAACGGCAGAGATGCGCAATGGTTGCGGCGGACGCAGCTGGGCTGCGATCAAGTTCGATGACTGCCGCGTAACCGGCGGCGCCTCAGGCCCCGAGCGCCTCGAGGCCTTCCTCGAGATAGTCGCCGAGCATCGGCATGCCGAGGAGGTACTTTGCGGTGCGGCGGTTGCCGCGCTGGCGCGCCTCGGCCACCGCTTCGGCCCATTCGGTGGCGTCGAAATCGCCGCGACCTATCCAGGCGAGAGCCACGAGTTCGGCGGCTTCGTCGACGTTGAGGTCGTCGATCAGCTCGCGCAGCTCCTTTTCGGTGAGGTCTTCCTCCTCCTCTTCCTGGAGGCCGTCGTGATGGTGATTGTCGCGCACGTCGCCGTCGAATTCGACCTCGTGCTCGGCGCCGTCCTCGTAGTCCTCGTTGACGCCCGCGCTGATGGCCTTGGCCTTGAGGATGAAAAGGCGGACCGTGTCCGGGCCAATGGACAGTTCCCAATCCTTTTCGCGCCGCTGCTGCACGGGCGTGCTCCCAAACTGCCTCCCCGCGGCGATGATAGCGCATTTGGCGGCAAGGTCACTATTTGCTTGCGTGCGCAGGGTTTGCGGCGATTGACACGGCACAAAAGGCAGCGGAAATAGCTCCGCCTTCCTCTCCTTTCACGGTCTTTCCATGGCATTGCTGCTTTCGCCGAAGATATTCCCGGTGTTGATGCTGATTGCGTCCAACGTTTTCATGACCTTCGCCTGGTACGGGCACCTGAAGTTCAAAGCCGCGCCCCTCTATGCGGCGGTGGTCTTCAGCTGGCTCATCGCCTTTTTCGAGTACTGGCTGGCCGTGCCGGCGAACCGTGTCGGCCACCAAGTCTATACGGCGGCGGAGCTGAAGACGATGCAGGAGGTGATCACGCTCAGCGTGTTCGTCATCTTCTCGGTCTTCTACCTCAAGGAAGGCATTACCTGGAACCATGCCGCGGGCTTCGCCTTGATCGCCGGCGGAGCGGCGCTGATCTTCCGCGGCTGATCTGGACGAAAGCCGATCCTCAGTGCGTTAGCCTCGGTGGGGGACGCATCGTGGAGGTTTGGCAATGCAGTCCCGATATCTGAAACTACTGGCAGGCGCGCTGGTGTCCCTGCCCCTGTTCGCGGTTCCCGTCCTTGCGGCCGATAGCGGCGGTGGAGGCGGAGGCGGTGGAGGGGGTGGTGGTGGCGGCGGCGGCGACAATGGCAGCAGCCAGGTCAAATGCCGCACCGGCCTCATCTACAATGCCCGTACCAAGAAGTGCCAGAAGCCACAGGCCGGCATGATCGACGACAACAGCCTGTATCTGGCCGGCCGCGCACTTGCCATGGACGGCAAATACGAGGAGGCGATCAAGGTGCTGACCCTCGCGGCCGACAAGACCGACCCGCGTATCCTGAACTATCTGGGCTACTCGCACCGCAAGGCCGGTCGCATCCTGGTCGGGCTCGGCTACTACCAGGAAGCCGTGCTCAACGATCCGGACTACATGCCGGTGCGCGAATACATGGGTGAGGCGCATCTGATGCTCGGCGACGTCGCCGGTGCCCGGCAGCAGCTGTCCGAAATCGAGAAGCGCTGCGGCAAGGGTTGCCGCGAATACGGCTTCCTGGTCGAGCAGATCGACACCTATCTGAAAGGCTAGCCACAGAGCCGCCGAAATGCCGAAGCGGCACGGCTGATGCCGCTTCGGCAACGGATGAAATCGCACCTCCGATGCGTTAGTCTGCTTGGGCAGGTTTCAGGAGGAAGCGATGCAATCCCGATTTGCGATGTTGCTTGCCGGCGCGACCGTGTCGCTGCCGCTCATGGTTGCTCCCGCCTTTGCCGCGGGCGAGAGTGGTGGAGGTTCGAGCACCACCCCGACCAAATGCCGTACCGGGCTGGTCTACAACAGCAAGACCAAGAAATGCGAACCGCCCAAATCCGGCATGATCGATGACGAGGATCTCTACCAGGCCGGTCGCGCGCTCGCCATGGACGGCAAGTATGACGAGGCGATCAAGGTGCTGACGCTCGCCGCCGACAAATCCGACCCGCGTATCCTCAATTATCTCGGCTATTCGCACCGCAAGGCCGGCCGCGTGCTGGTCGGGCTCGGCTACTACCAGGAAGCGCTGCGCAACGACCCCGACTATACGCTCGTGCGCGAGTATATGGGCGAGGCGCATCTGATGCTTGGCGACGTGGCGGCCGCTCGCGTGCAGCTTTCCGAGATCGAGAAACGCTGCGGCAAGGGCTGCCGCGAATACGGAATGCTCGCCGAGCAGATCGAGGCTTATCTGCGGGGGTAAGGGAGTAGGGGAGTAGGGGAGTAGGGCAGTAAGGTAGTAAGACAGTAATGTGGGGGGCGCGCCAAGTTTCGCCGTGTTTGTTTACCTACTCCCCTACTCCCCTACTGCCCTACTGCCCTACTGCCCTAATCACCCCTCGACAGCCTGACGATCGACCCATTGGCCTCATCGGTCAAAAGCCAGATCGAGCCGTCAGGGGCGACGTTGACGTCCCTGATGCGGCCGAAGGCGCCCTCGAGCATGCGCTCCTCGTCCAGGATCCTGCCCCTGGCATCGCGGTCGAGGCGGCTCAGCATCTCGAATTTGAGCGCGCCGACCAAAAAGTCCCCCTTCCATTCGGGGAACATGTCGCCCTGGTAGCTCACGAGGCCCGATGGCGCGATCGACGGATCCCAGTAATAGAGCGGCTGCTCGTAGCCAGGCGAGGCGGTGCCCTTGCCTATCTTTGTGCCCGAGTAGTTTCTGCCATAGCTGATCACCGGCCAGCCATAATTCTTGCCGGCTTGCGGGTGGTTGATCTCGTCGCCGCCGCGGGCACCGTGCTCGACGGTGAGCAGGCCGCCCAGCACCGGGTCGAATGTCGCGCCCTGGATGTTGCGATGACCCTTCGACCAGATTTGCGGCGCCATCTTGCTGCCGTCGGGCGAGGGGTTGTCGGCGGGGATGGTGCCATCGGCATTGATGTGCAGCACCGCTCCTGCGGTGTCCTGCATATCCTGGGCCCGGTTGGCCTGTCCGCGATCGCCGGTGGTGATGAACAGCGTTCCATCGTCGTTGACGACGATGCGCGAGCCGAACTGCAGCCCCGAGCGCGTCTTCCTGGCCATCGAATAGATGACCTTGAGGTCCTCCAGCCGCGCGCTTTGGCTATCGCGCACCAGCCTGGCACGTGCGACGGCAGTGCCCGCGCCGCCGGGGCCAGGCTCCGCATAGGCGAAGAAAATGGTGCCGGAGCTGGCGAAATCGCGGGCGACGGCAATGTCGAACAGGCCGCCCTGGCCGCGCTCCCACACCTCGGGCACGCCTTTCACCGGCTCGGAAAGCCCGGCTTGCGACAGGATGCGAATTCGGCCTGGACGCTCGGTCACGATCGCCTCGTTGCCCGGGAGGAAGTCGAGCCCCCAAGGATGTTCGAGGCTGTCGGCGACGATGTCGGCCTGCAGCTTCACTTCGTCCGTCTCGAAAATCCTGGTCTCGGCGAGTGCCGGAGAAACCAGGAGAATGACAGCTGCGGCCAGGAAGGATGTCCTCATCATTACCTCGACATAGGTGCGGGCGCATGTTCGACAACATCGGCAAGCAAGGCAAACGACACCAATTCAATCACAAGCGGGTGAGCGGCCCTGCCGTTGCATGATGCTCTGGGGAGCCTTTGCCCGCGTCCCAGAATTTTTTAACGTGAATTCTACGGCAGGGTTGCTATATTCGCCGGAGATTGAGGTGAAACGGTTCCGTAAGCCGAGGCTGCCGGACCGTTTTCTTTTTTTGTGCCTTGCGGCAGGGCCGCGGGGCAAAGGCCAGGAGAGGTCGACTATGAACAAGGTTCCGATGACGGCGGGTGGATTCGCGTCGCTTAAGGAAGAGCTGCGCTGGCGCCAGCAAGAGGAGCGTCCACGCATCATCGAAGCCATTTCCGAGGCCCGTTCGCATGGTGACCTGTCGGAGAACGCCGAATATCACGCAGCCAAGGAATCGCAGAGCCTCAACGAAGGCCGCGTCCACGAGCTCGAGGACCTGATCGCGCGCGCCGAGGTGATCGACGTCGCCAAGCTGAGCGGCGACAAGATCAAGTTCGGCGCCACCGTCGTGCTCGTCGACGAGGACACCGAGGAAGAGAAGACCTACCAGATCGTCGGCGACCAGGAAGCCGACGTGAAGCTTGGCCGCATCTCGATCTCCTCGCCGATCGCACGCGCGCTGATCGGCAAGGAAGTGGGCGACGCCATCGAAGTCAACGCGCCGGGCGGCGCGCGCGGCTACGAGATCGTCCAGGTCCAGTTCATCTGAGGTCGTCGCGGCCATGGTCGCCGCCATGCCGGATCAGGCAACAATGACAGAATCACAAAACCGCGCCGAAAAATCCGGCGCGGTGGACATGGCGCGGGTCGAGGTGATCGCGCCAAATCTCAAGAAGCGGCTTTCCGGGGTCACCAGCACCATCGTGCAACTGGTGCCGGTGCAGGCGCGCGACATTGGCATCGCGGTCGTCGGCCCCGGCCTGCCCGACAATCTGCCCAAGATGCGCTGGTGGCAGCTCCCATCGCTGCTCAGGCGGCCGGTTTCGGGGCGGCCGCGCATCTGGCATGCGCGGCGCAATGTCGAGATGGTGGCAGGGCTGGTTCTGCGGCACGTCTTCCGTGCGCCGCTCCGGCTCGTCTTCACCTCGGCGGCCCAGCGCGACCACCGGCCCTTCACAAAATGGCTGATCCGCCGCATGGACGGCGTCATCGCCACGAGCCGGCTATCGGGCGGTTTCCTGGAGGTGCCGCACAAGGTGGTCCTGCACGGGGTCGACCTCGAAAAATTCCATCCGCCGCGCACGGCCGATGACGCCTTCGAGGCCGCCGGCCTGCCCGGCAGATATGCCATCGGCTGTTTCGGCCGCGTCCGCCACTCGAAGGGCACCGACCTTTTCGTCGATGCGATGATCGCGCTCTTGCCGGATCATCCCGATTGGACCGCCGTGATCACCGGCCGCGTGACCGCCGAGCACAAGGGTTTTGCCGACGAGCTCAAGCAGCGCATCGACGCCGCCGGCCTGTCGGAGCGCATCCTGTTGCTCGGCGAAGTGCCCGACGTCGCCGTCTGGTACCGGCGCGTGAAACTCTACGTCGCGCCCTCGCGCAACGAGGGCTTCGGCCTGACCCCGCTCGAGGCGATGGCTTCGGGCACCGCCGTGGTGGCGAGCGACGCCGGCTCCTACGCAGAGATCGTTACCCCCGGCAAGTCCGGTGCGGTGGTGCCTGCTGGCGACGGCGATGCCCTACGCGAAGCCATCCGCCCCTATCTCGCCGACCCCGCGCTCGCCGAAGCCCAAGGTGCTGAGGGCCTGGAGGATGTGCGGGAGAGGTTCCGCCTAGAGACCGAAGCGGCTGGAATACGCGAGGTCTATGAGCGGGTGTGGGCTGGGGCTGCCGAGTGACCGGCCGCAGATGCGGCCTGGCCCAGACGACGAAATTACCTGCTTAGCAGGATAGTTCTGTGTGCTTCCGCTTCAATCTTGAAGCCCAGTCGATTTGTCTTCTCCACCATTTCCTGGATGCTCGCCTCGCCGGTGATGTGCGGGTGAACTTCGACTATGACGTGCTTGACCCCTTCGAGTTCGGAAGTTGAAAGGAGCTCGATCTCCGCTCCCTCGACATCCATGATGACGACGTTCGGGCGATGGCTCGCGACCACATCGTCGAGCCGGTCGCTTTCGACGATCATCGTCTCTGCATGAGCGCCTCTATCCTTTGTGGAGGAGGAGACGATGTTGTCGCTCCGATAAAAGGTGATCGGTTCCGCGTTGGTGGTAATAGCGCGCATGCGCAGATTGGGTGTCAATCCGTTCAGGGCATAGTTGCCGCGAATGATCTGCTCCAGCAAAGGGTTTGCTTCGTATGAGAGCACATTTTCGGCTCCGCACCTCTTCGCGCACAAAAGCGATATGAAGCCGACTCCGCAGCCAATCTCGAGCACTCGGTCCCCAGGCGACAATTTCTCTCGCACCAGTTGGCGCTCGTGGAACTCATAGCTTTCCTTGAAAAGCGCCGAGCGGACAAATCGGGGCAGTGTGTTCGCGGCTGTCGATATTCTCACGCCGTCCAGCACGACTTCCTGAGCGTCGGTCAGTCGTCGCCAGTGGAGCTTGAGATTGCGAAGGGGGCTGGTCATTCTGGGCTGATTCTATTTTTGAGCGGTTATGAAATATCCGAGGGCCACGCCACAAATCCGCTCGCCTCGACGACCAGAATAGTGCCCGCTGCCGGGGAAGGTGAGCTTGGCGTAAACGAGATCGAGGAAATGCGCTAGGTGGAACCTGAAGCGTCCAAAGATGCCGCTGTATCCTCGAATGCTACCGGCGCTGGTGTAGCGCCCCCAGACCAGGGGATGGAGTTGGATCGATGAAAAGCCTGCCCGCGTCAGTGTTTCGCGCCACCAACTGGGGGTGCCCCTGAAGTAGTCATCGGGGTGCCCGTGTATGCGGAAGATAAAGGGCACCGTTATGTGGACGCTGCCGCCCGGGGCCAGTACACGGTAAATTTCACTGACGACGAAACGGGCGTCGTATATATGTTCCAGCGTGTTGAGGCAGAGGCAGGTTCCATAGCTGTCGGCAGGTATCGGGAAAGTGCCATCGGGCTCCACCAGGAAAGTGGGTGCGATCTTGGGGTCGATGTTCAACGAGTCGTATCCGATGCCGCTCGGGAGCAAGTCGCGATAGAGCGAATTTTCTCCGCCGCCGACATCCAGAACGGCTCCTTGAATTTCCAGTTCCCGGAGTCTTTCGTACTCAAGGGCTCGTAAGCAGCTTAGCTTGCGCTTGCGCGCGTAGATGGTGCTCCAACGGGTAAGGCTTGGTAGAGGTGGTGAGACATATGTATAAGTCAAGATTCGTCTCTCGGAACCTGTCGTCTGTAGTGCGATTCTTCTGTTCGAAGGCGCAATGTCGTGCAAACGTCTAGCAAATAAATTCAGATATCTCTATATCGCGATCACTCGACCATCTGAGGTCGCCCGCTGCCCATTTCGTACTGTCACTCCGATGCAATCGTCCTCCTGTCTCAGCGCCCTCCCCAAGCACAACACACGCACAGTGGAATCAAGATTCCCGGTGTCCGTGTTCATTATCTGCCTCAACGAGGAGGACTACATCGGCAATTGCATCGATAGCCTGCGTGGCTGCAGCGACATCGTCATAGTCGACTCGGGCTCGACCGACGGAACGCTGCCGCTCATACAGTCTTACATCGACAAGGGCTGGCCGATCAGGTTGTTCTCCGAGAAGTGGCGGGGATATGCCGGCCAGAAGCAATTCGCACTCGACCAATGTCGGGAGGACTGGTGCTTCAATATAGATGCCGACGAGCGCTTCGACGAGGCGTTGCGAACGGCGTTGCCGGATCTCCTGGCAGCGGACGAGTCCGTCGTCGGATGGCGGATCGCGCGCCGACCTTACCTCATCGGTTATGGTTACACGCCCGAGCATGTGCATGAACGGCGTAACCTCAGACTCATTCGCCGCGGGCGTGGTCGTTATGACCTTGCGCAGCGAGTGCATGAGGGCATTCGCCCGGACGGGCGCGTAAAGGCTTCTCCAAAAGGGAGCTTGCTTCACTTCCGTCCTCTTCCGATGGATCAGCAAGTTCTCAAGGAGAATAAATATTCATCGCTCAAGGCCGACCAGTTGGTTGAGGCCGGAAATGGACCGCGCCGGTTCAGGCTTGTATTCAATCCGCCTATGTTTTTCCTTAGGCTTTACTTCAGAAATGGCCTGTGGCGCTGCGGATTTACCGGCTTCATCGAAGCAATGACCGGGGCGGTCTATTCCTTCATGACCGAAGCAAAGATATACCAGCGCAATGCGCTTCGTACCAAGCCGTCGTTCGATGACGTGGATCGAGGTGTGCGAGTGGGGCAGGGGAACGACTGATGCGGGTCCTGCACTTCCACTTCGGCAAAGACGGCGGCGCGGAGCGGTTCTTCGTGCATCTGCTGAATGCCTTGGCCGAAAAAGGCGTCGAACAGACGATCGTGATCCGGCCCGGCCGCAAGTGGAAAACTGAAATCCACGGTTCAGTCGAGATACTCGAAAGCCACTTCCGGACAGCGTCGCCAGATCGCTTGCTGTTGCCGCTTCGAGTGAAGGCGTTGATCAAGTCGTGGAAACCGGACAGCATCCTGGGTTGGATGCCCAAGGGCGCAAAGCTCGTGCCCGGGAATGTGGAACCGCTTCGGCTCGCACGGCTCGGAGACTATCCGACATCACTGCGAAAGTTCCGCAATATCGATACGCTGGTCTGCAATACGCCGGGAATTGCCCATCACGTCCGCTCCATGGGATGGGACCGCGGGGTCGAGGTAATCTCAAACTTCACGAGCTTGGAGCGCCTGGCGCCTGTAGGCCGCAAGTTGCTCGACACGCCGACGGATGCCTTCGTGATCTCTTCGATGGGACGGTTCGTTCCCCGAAAGGGCTTCGATGTGCTGATCCGCTCGCTGCTCGACTTGCCGGACGCCTATCTCTGGCTGATCGGTGGCGGTGAGGAGGAGGGCAACCTGAAAGGGCTTGCCGATCACCTTGGGGTCGCCGATCGGGTGCGGTTCGCCGGGTGGCAGAAGGAGCCGCGCCGCTTCGTCGCGGCAAGTGATTGCTTCGCCATGGCATCCAACCACGAGCCTCTGGGCAACGTCATCCTCGAGGCCTGGGCGCAAGCCATACCGGTGGTTTCTACGAAGGCCGAGGGCCCGCTATGGTTCATGCGCCACGGAGAGAACGGCTTGATGGTCGACATCGGTGATCACAAGGCGTTCGCTGCCGAATTCGCGCGTATCCGGGCCGACAGTGAGCTTGCCGGCAGGCTGGTCTCCGGTGGGTTGGACACGCTTGAGCAGCAGTTCTCGGCGGATGCGGTCGCCCAGACTTACATCGATCTGTTTGTTTCTCGCTCCAAACGCGCCTCCTAAATCCCCACCAGCCCCTCGTCCTTCACCTGCCTTATCGTCAGCGCCGTTCGCACAGTGTCGACGTTGGGCGAGGACGTCAGTTCCTCGATGACGAAGGTCTGGAAGGTGCCGAGGTCGGGGGCGACGCAGTGGAGCATGAAGTCGCTTTCGCCCGACACCATCCAGGCGCTGCGCACGATCGGCCAGGTGCGGGTGCGGTCGGCGAAGGATTTCAGGTCGACCTCGGACTGACGGTTGAGGCCGACCAGGCAGAAGGCGACCACATCCATGCCGAGCGCGGGTGCGTTCAGCACGGCCCGATAGCGCTGGATGATGCCCTCGTCCTCGAGCCGCTTCACCCGGCGCAGGCAGGGCGGCGCCGAGATGCCGACGCGGCGCGACAGCTCCACATTGGTCATGCGACCGTCGTCCTGCAATTCGCGCAGGATCTTCCAGTCGATGGCGTCGAGGTCGGCCTTGATCGGCATGGGCGCTCCGGGTTCCGCGCAAGAATCTTTCGTTTATCGTCATTAAACCAGCGGCGGGATTTCGGAAACCCGAGCCCGGCAAAATGCCTCGCCGGCACGCCGCGAAAGCGGCCGGTTGCAAGCTTTCAGGGGAGTAACATCTTGTCGCCTTGCACCGGGCAGGGGTGAACCCCTAGATTAAGGTCGATCCGCGCCCCATTTTTCGGGCGCGATACCCGTTTCCATCGACCATGAAGGCCCTGCGATGACCGCCAAACATGCGCCCGTCCTGATCATCGGCTCCGGCCCGGCCGGCTACACCGCCGCAATCTATGCCGCGCGCGCCATGCTGAAGCCCATGCTCGTGGCCGGCATCCAGCAGGGCGGCCAGCTGATGATCACCACCGAGGTGGAGAACTATCCGGGCTTCGCCGAGCCGATCCAGGGCCCGTGGCTCATGGAGCAGATGCGTCTCCAGGCCGAGCATGTCGGCACCGAGATCATCAACGACATCATCACCGAGGTCGACCTCGACGCGCGGCCGTTCCGCGCCAAGGGCGATTCCGGCACGCTCTACACGGCGGATGCGCTGATCATCGCCACCGGCGCCCAGGCCAAGTGGCTCGGCCTGCCCTCCGAGCAGGTGTTCCAGGGTTTTGGCGTCTCGGCGTGCGCCACCTGCGACGGCTTCTTCTACCGCGGCAAGGACGTGGTGGTGGTCGGCGGCGGCAACTCGGCGGTCGAGGAGGCGCTCTATCTCGCCAACCTCGCCAGGACCGTGACGGTCGTGCACCGCCGCGATCATTTCCGCGCCGAGCGCATCCTGCAGGAGCGCCTGTTCGCCAAGGACAACATCAAGGTCATCTGGGACCACGCGGTCGAAGAGATCGTGGGCGCGCCGGCGCAGAAGCCGCTGCCGCCGTCCGTCAATGCCGTCCGCCTCAAGAACGTGCACACCGGCGTGATCACCGAAATGCCGACCGACGGCGTCTTCGTGGCGATCGGGCACGCGCCGGCGGTCGAACTGTTCGTGGGCAAGCTCAAGCAGAAGCCGAACGGCTACCTTTGGACCGAGCCGAATTCGACGCGCACCAATGTGCCCGGCGTGTTCGCCGCCGGCGACGTCACCGACGACATCTATCGCCAGGCGGTCACCGCGGCGGGGCTCGGCTGCATGGCCGCGCTCGAAGCGGAAAAATACCTGGCCGGCATCGAAGTGCATCGCGAAGCGGCCGAATAGGCCGGCCAAACGCCAAACATAAGAGGGGAACCATGGCGTTGGATTGGGATAAGTTGCGCGTGTTCCACGCAGCGGCGGAGGCTGGCTCGTTCACGCACGCGGCGGAAACGCTGAGGCTGTCGCAGTCGGCCATCTCTCGCCAGGTGAGCGCGCTCGAGCACGACATCGGCGTGCCGCTGTTCCACCGCCATGCGCGCGGCCTGGTGCTGACCGAGCAGGGCGAGATGCTGTTCCGCACGGCGCACGACGTGCTGATGAAGCTCGAGACCATCAAGACGCGGCTGACCGAGACCAAGGACAAGCCGTCCGGCGTGCTCAGGGTGACGACGACCGTCGGCCTCGGCGCGGGCTGGCTGACCGACCGCATCCAGGAGTTCCTCGAGCTCTATCCAGACATCCAGCTGCAGCTCATCCTCGCCAACGAGGAGCTGGACCTGACCATGCGCCAGGCCGATTGCGCGATCCGGCTCCGCCAGCCGCAGCAGCCGGACCTGATCCAGCGCCGGCTCTTCACCGTGCATTTCCACCTCTACGCCTCGCCGGCCTATGTGGCCAAGTACGGCAAGCCCGAAACGATCGCCGACCTCAAGAACCACCGCATCGTCACCTTCGGCCTGCCGGTGCCGATACATCTCAGCGAGCTCAACTGGCTGGAGACGGTGGGCGATTTCGAAACCGGCCAGCGAGTGCCGACGCTGCAGATCAACGACATCCTGTCGATCAAGCGCGCGGTGCAGACCGGCGCCGGCATCGCCATGCTGCCCGACTACGTCATCGGCAAGGACGCCGGGCTGGTGCAGCTTCTGCCGGAAACCGAGGTGCCGTCGTTCGACACCTACTTCGCCTATCCCGACACGATGCGCGACCAGGCCAAGCTGCACGCGTTCCGCGACTTCGTCATCGCCAAGGCCCGCAGCTGGGCATACTGACCTTTCCGGTCAGTCTCCCTTCCATGGCGTGAGCCGCGGCAACCAGCCGGGCACGGCCCCGCGATAGGCTTCGTATTGCGTGCCGTAGCGGCGGGCGAGGACCGGTTCCTCGTAGCCGCGCACGAAGGCCGCCATCGCAGCGCCCACCAGCGCCGCATAGGCGACGAGCGGCCAATGGGCGAAGATAAGCGCCTGTCCCAGGATGATCGAGATCACCGCCACGTACATCGGGTTGCGCACGTAGCGATAGACGCCGCCGACCACGAGCTTGTCCGTGGGAGCGACCGGGGCAGGGGTGCCGGTGCCCTCGAGCGCGAAGCGGGCGAAGGCATGCAGCAGCACCGCAAGCGATGCGCCGATCAGCACTGCGCCGGTTGTAACCAGCGGCCACTGCGCGAGGGGAAGGCCGTATCGCTCCGTCAGCCACCAGGGAACAAGCCCGGCCACGACACCGGGCGCCAGGACGAAGAACACGGCACTGCCGGCGATTGCGGAGGGTTTGCGCACCGGTGCACTCCCGTTGAGCGGCTTGCCGCCATCTTGCCCATGTGGCGCATTTCTCCGCAACAATGGACATTTGCCTGCCCGCTCGCGCGCCAGTGCAGTGCAGCGTAATGTTGCGGCCGTTCGGCTGCGTTTCACAGCATGGCGAAAGGCGATCCATGCGCCGCAGCAAGCCGGATTTGGCGAGTTTGCTTGGTCCTATTGGGATTCTAACGTTGTTGGACCACAGCCAGCGCCTTTTTGCATGAGTGCGTTGCAAAATAGGTGCTTGTTTGTTGGGCATGGAGGGCACATATATTGATCATCTCAAGGGCGCGTTCCTCCTCCCATTAGCGCCCTCGAGTGTTCCCCTCTGGAGGTTTAGCCTTAATCGGCACTTCCAAACAAACTCAGCCGGATCAGCACTGATCCGGCTTTTTTGTTGCCGAAATTCAGGCTTGGGACACCGCGTAACAGTGACATGTAACGTCAGGTAACATTACCCGAACCCCCTGATCGGCATAGCTTTTACGTGGACGCGGTGGTGGCGCTGCGGGAGATGGGGGCATCACTCGTCGCGCCAGGCTCAGGCAACACGCCGCGTCCAGCAGATTGCCGATGGACCCACATCGGCCACGAAGCGGCGGACCTGCCGTCCCGCCTCCCGCGGAACGGTCCGCAAAAAGCGGCGTCCGAGATTCCTCCCCGGACGCCGCTTTTCTTTTGCCTGTTACATGTAGAGCCTGGCCGGGTCCTTGCCGGCATAGAGATGAGAGACCTCCGCCGCGTAGCCGTTGAACAGCTGCGTCGGCACGAGTTCGCCCGTGTGCAGCACACGCTCCCTGGCCTGGCTCCAGCGCGGATGCGGAACCTCCGGGTTCACATTTGCCCAGAAGCCGTATTCGCTCGGCTGGATGGCCTCCCACAGCCCGACTGGCTGCTCGGCGACGAACTCGATCTTGCGAATCGACTTGATCGACTTGAAACCGTACTTCCACGGCAGTGCGATGCGGATCGGTGCGCCGAACTGCTTGCCCAGCGGCTTGTCATATGCGCCGGTCACGACGAAGGGCAGGTCGATCGCCGCCTCCTCGATGGTGACGCCCTCGACATAGGGCCAGGGATAGATGAAGTCGTTCTGGCCCGGCGCCATCTCGGGATCGAGGAACGTCTCGAAGCGGATGAACTTCGCATCCGACCTGGGACCGGCCATCGCGACCAGGGACTTCAGCGGGAAGCCGCTCCAGGGAATGGTCATCGACCAGGCCTCGACGCAGCGGTGCCGGTAGAGGCGGGTTTCCAGCGGGAACTTGCGGATGAGGTCGTCGATGGCAATCGTCATCGGCTTGTCGACGAGCCCGCCTATGGCGACTTCCCAAGGCCGTGTCTTGAGCTGCTGGGCGTTGGCGGCGATTTCCTTGTAGGTGCCGTATTCGTAGAAGTTGTTGTAGTTGGCGTTGATCTCCTCCGGCGTCAGTGGGCGGTCGAGCTTGTAGGTTTCGTTGCGCTTGGCCGGGTAGAGGTCGGCAGTAGGGTCCTTCTCCTCCGCCCGCGCTTGGCGCGGCAGTACGCCCGCAGCCATGCCCAACCCCATGCCCGCGAGGATAGCGCGGCGGTTGAGGAAGATGTGCTCGGGCGTGGCCAAGGCCTCGGCGATTGCCCAGGACGGACGTCGATGTATGGCTGGCATGTCTAATGCTCCAGTGCGCCGGAAGGTTCGACCTTCGGGACGGCGAAATCAATTGTCTGCGTGTTCACATACGTGTGCGCGGCCCGCCATGTTTCGCGGTCACGGGAGTTTGATGGCGGTTGGAGTGGCAGTGTTCGTGCTGGGAGGGGAAACTGCCAGGGAGCAGGACTTAAGATCATGGTTGTTGCCGTGCGTTGCAGGTGCGGGAGAGGCATTCGGAGAATGCAACCGGGCGAACTCCAAGTTCCAATACCGTCGCCGTCGCGGCATGGATTCCCGACACTCTCCACTCGCTTCGCTCGCTCACGAGGCCGGGAATGACGATGGTGGGATTGCCCCCGCCAATCTTCTGCGAACGACAAAGACGGTGCTGAGGTAACCGATGCAAAGTTGAAGTCTTTTCCAGGGCGACACCCCCCGGCCTCGCGAGCGAGCGAAGCGAGTGGAGAGTGTCGGGAATCCATGCCGTGACCTGAATGAAGGCGGTGACGGTCAAGACCGTTCGGAATCGTTAGCTCACGCTCACATCAGATGCCACGCGATATCCCGCCACTCGGGATTGTGCTCCTCGATAAGCTTGATCTTCCATGCCCGCGGCCATTTCTTGATCGCCTTCTCGCGGGCGATGGCATCAACCACGAGATCGTACTCGTCGAACCAGACGAGCCGTATCGCGCCGTAGCGAGCTGCAAACTTCGAGCCGGTTCCTGTCTGGTGCTGGAGCAAGCGACCGGCAAGATCGGATGTCACGCCGGTGTAAAGCGTGCCGTTCTTCTGCGAGGCCAGGATGTAGACGTACCCCTTCCGTCCCATTCGGGGACCTTAGCCGGAGGTGGCTGCGCGGCAAGGCAATTCTTGAACCGGATCCGATCTCGTCGCGATCGCGGCATGGATTCCCGGCACTCTCCACTCGCTTCGCTCGCTCACGAGGCCCGGAATGACGGATTGCAGGTGTCGCTCTGGCTAACCGTCAACGTTTGCATCCGTTGCCGCAACACCCGCTGTCGTCATTCGCAGGCCCAGAAGAATCGCGCAGGCTCCCCAATCCGTCATTCCCGACCTCGTGAGCGAGTTAAACGAGCGGAGAGTGTCGGGAATCCATGCCGTGACATCAACGAGGCGCGCGGCGGTGCAGGATGTTCGGACGCGTCGGGGAACTACACGGGCGGTAGTCAGAACCGCCGGGCGACCCGATGGATCGCCCGGCATAGCAGGAGCGCCTACGCCGCCTTGCCGGCGGATTGCATTGCCTCGTCGGCTAGGCGGCCGGTGAGTTCGGACATGTGGTCGAATTCGGCGCGGTAGGTCGCGGCACCAGCGGTTGCCGAGCGCAGCTCGATGATGAGGTCGCCTATCTCTGACTGGGGCATCGTCGCCTCGACCACGTCCCAGCCGGGCCAGCCGGCGCGGGCGTCGTAGCCCAGGATCTGGCCGCGCCGTTGCGGCACCAGGGCGATGATGCGCGCGGTCGCGTCCGAAGGCGTGAAGATCTCGACCTTCATCACCGGCTCCAGCAGCACCGGCGAGCAGGCCGCCATGCCTTCCTTCATGGCGATCTTGGCCGCCATCTGGAACGCCATGTCGGACGAGTCGACCGTGTGGTAGGAGCCATCGGACAGGTTGACGGCGACATCGACCACCGGGAAGCCGAGCGGACCGGTCTTGAGGAAATCGCGCACGCCGGCCTCGACCGAGGGGATGTATTGCTTGGGCACCACGCCCCCGGTGATCGTGTCGGTGAACTCGAAGCCGGAGCCGCGCGGCAGCGGCTTGATCTCGATCACCACGTCGCCGAACTGGCCGTGGCCGCCCGACTGCTTCTTGTGGCGCCCACGCTGCTGGGTGCCCTTGCGTATGGTCTCGCGATAGGGGACCGCAGGCGCGTGGCCCTCGATCGGGATCTGGTTGCGGCCCTCCAGGCGCTCCCTGACGACGCGCAGGTGCATCTCGCCATGGCCCGAAAGCACGGTCTCGGCCGAGTCCTGGTTGTGGTGGAGGGTGAGCGAGGGATCCTCTTCGGCCAGGCGCTGGATGGCCGCCGACATCTTCACCTCGTCCTTGCGTTCCTTGGGGCGCAGCGCGAAGGCATAGACCGGCTTGGGCGGGTCGAGCTTGATCGCTTGCCTGGTTCCACCCTTGGCCGTCGTCAGCGTTTGGCCGGTGGCGACATTGTCGAGTTTGCCCAACGCGACGGTCTCTCCGCTGCTTGCGGATGCCACCTTGGACTGCTCCTTGCCAAGCATGCGGTAGATGCCCGAGACCTTTGCCGTGTCAGTGGTATTCAGCCAGAGTTCGGTACCGTCCGGAACGCTTCCTGACAGGATCCGGGACACCGACAGCTTGCCGCCATGCGGCGTGTGGATGGTCTTCATCACCTGTACTGTGGCGCCGCTGCCGTCGGAAATGCCGAGGCGCTTGCGGGTGGCTTCGACGTCGGGAGCGTCGTGGCGGATGGCCTTGAGCAGCCGCAGCGCGCCGTTGCCCTTTTCGGCGGCGCCGATGAGCACAGGAGTGATGCTGCCGTCGCGCAGGTCGGCGGCGAGATCATCGAAGACCGCATCCTTCGGCGGTTCGATCTCCTCGAGCAATTGTTCCATCAACTGGTCGTCGTGGTCGGCGAGGGTCTCGAGCATGGCGAACCGCGCCTCGAGCTCGCGCGCCTTCTCGTCGCCGGGGATCTCGGCGATCTCGCTCTCGGCATATTCGCGGTAGATGTAAGCGCGCTCCAGCGCGAGGTCGATCGAGCCGACCAAGACGCCGTCCTTGCGAAACGGGATCTGGCGCAGGAGCAGCGGAGTGCGGCTGACGGGCTGCAGGAGCTTCAGCGTGTCGCGCACGCCGGCGGCTGCCTTGTCCACCTTGTTCAGGAACAGGATGCGCGGCACGCCGAGATCGTCGAGCTTGCGCATGATCAGCTGCAGGGCAGGGATCTTCTTTTCGTCGGGCTCTGCGACGACGACGGCGAGGTCGCAGCCGGCAAGTACCGGTTCTGCCTCGAAGGCGAACTCGACCGAGCCGGGGCAATCGACGAAGGTGATGCTCTCGCCCATGAATTCGGTGATCGCAAAGACGGCCTCGACGCTCATTGCGTGGGCCTTTGCCTCGGCGGAGTGGTCGGAGACGGTGTTGCCGGAGGATACCGGCTGCTGCTTGGTGATGGCGCCCGTGCGGGCGAGAAGGGCTTCGAAGAGCGTGGTTTTACCGCTGGCGTAGGGACCGACGATGGCGATGCATTTCGGTCCCGTACGCCTGCCTCCGGCGCGACTACCCATGATCTGACCTCCACTCAGGCATTTTTCCCTGAAGCGGCGGCCGGCCTGTTCGGCCGTCGCGGGCAGTGTCGTTTGTTCTTGGTCCTCCCGGTCACAGTATCGTCACATGGCTTTGAGGGCAGGGCAAGGGGAACAAAGCAGTGCCTGATCTCGCTAGCGCTGGCCGGCCTGAGCTGGCCTTCGCGATTGCCGCCAGTGCCGGTGAATCCGCCCCCCAATGGGCTGCGTTGATACGCCTCGAATTATCGTATTAGCTGACTGGGCTGACGCTAATGTTTGTGGGGGACCATGGACGTTGTGATCATCGGTGCCGGCTGGGCCGGGCTCGGCGTGAGTTACGAGTTGTCGCGGCGCGGCGTCGCCCATCGCGTGTTCGAGCGTGGGCGCATCGGTGAGACGTGGCGCACCCAGCGCTGGGACACTTTCCGCCTGAACACGACGATGGCCGACACGCTGATGCCGGGCGAGTGCTATCACGGCGCTGACCCGGATGGGGCGATGACCCATTTCGAATTCATCTCACTGCTGGAGGACTACGCGCGCAGGCATGGCCTCCCGGTCGAGGAGGGCCGCACAGTCACGAAACTTGCGGCCGACAATGGCGGCGGCTTTGCGGTCCAGCTCGGCGACGAGATCGTGCGCGCCACCAATGTTGTCGTCGCGTCGGGCAGTCTCTGCCGTCCGCTGCCCCGCCCGACATGGGCCGAGCGCCTGTCGCTACCGCAGATCGACGCCTGTGACTATCGCAGTGCCGCTGCCTTGCCTGCCGGGCCTGTTCTGGTAGTCGGCTCCGGCCAGACCGGTGCGCAGATTGCCCATGACCTTCAGGGCGCCGGGCGTACCGTCTATCTGGCGACTGGCCGCGTCGGCCGCATCGTCCGTCGCTATCGCGGCAAGGACATGCTGCGCTGGCTGGACGACAGCGGCTTCCTGGACGTCCGGCGCGAAGAGCTCGTCGCCGCCGCGCCGAACGGTCGCCTGCCGGGCAGGGGCGTGATCGGCGCGACACGCACATTGTCCCTGCAATTTCTGTCAGCCGAAGGCGTCGTGCTGACCGGCCGGCTGACCGGCCTTGCCGATGGCCGGCTGAGCTTCGCCGACGACCTCGGCGACCATCTGCGTTTCGCCGACGAGGCATCGGAAAATCTGAAGCGCTTTGTCGACGCCTACATCGAGCGCGCCCGCATTGCCGCAATTCCGGCTGAGGTCGACGCAGCCGAGGCGATCGCGCCCTGCCTGCCAGATCCGCCGATCCTTGCGCTGGATCCGGGCAACCTCGGCTGCATCGTCTGGTGCGCTGGCCTTCGCGGGGACTATGGCTACGTGACGGTCGATGGCGCCCTCGATGTGGAAGGAGCGCCGGTGCACAAGGATTGCGTCGGTGCGGTCCCCGGCCTCTACTTCGCCGGTCTCGACTTCGGCCTGACACGGAGGTCCGGGACGATCCGGGCGGTCTGCGAGGAATCGGCCCTCATTGCCGAACTCATCGCAGGGCGACGCTGATCTCAGTGTCGCCGGGCGCTGCGGCAGCACCCGAAAGAGAGCGTGGCCGGAAACGGAAAAGCCCGGCAGGCTCGCGCCTGTCGGGCTTCTATCGTGCGTGCGCCGAAGGCTAGTCCTTGGCGTTCAGGTCGGTGCCGAGCGTATCCTTCACGAAGAGCGTGCCGATGATGAGTGTCATCGCCGCGATCGCGATCGGGTACCAGAGGCCGTAGTAGATGTCGCCGGCCGCAGCGCTCATGGCGAAGGCGGTCGCCGGCAGCAGGCCGCCGAACCAGCCGTTGCCGATGTGATAGGGCAGCGACATGCCGGTGTAGCGGATGCGGGTCGGGAACATCTCGACCAGGATGGCGGCGATCGGGCCGTACACCATCGTCACGTAGACGACGAGGATGAACAGGATGCCGATGACCATCGCCCAGTTGACCTGCGCGGGGTCGGCCACCATCGAGAACGAGCCGCCGCCGGGGATGTTGAAGAAGCCGACCTCGGGGGTGCTGGCTGCTTCCTCGGCCGTGAGCAGCTTGTCCTTGATCGCCTGTTCGGCCGTCATCGTGGCCTTTTCGCCGCCGCGGATTGCGGCCGCGTCGAGCTTCAGTTCGGGGTTGGCGGCGATGAAGGCGTCGAGCTTCTGGTCGGCAACCTTGACCGCGCCGCGGACCAGCGGATAGCCGCCGTCCTTGAGGGCGATGTTGACGGCCTTGACGAAGGCTGCGTCCTTGGCCTTGGCGGTGTCGCCGGCAGCGATCGCGTCGTAGGATTCGACGGTCTCGTTGCCGATCTTGACCGAGGCCGCGGTGCCAGGAGCCGCCGTGGTGACGACGTCATAGGGAACCGAGTTGCGGGTCAGGAACGAAGTGGCGATGTCGCAGGACGTGGTGAACTTCGCGGTGCCGACCGGGTTGAACTGGAACTTGCAGTCGCCGGGAGCGGCAGTGACGGTGGCGCGAACGTTCTGCTGCGCGGTGGCGAGTGCCGGGTTCGCGGCCCAGGTCAGCGCCTTGAACAGCGGGAAGTAGGTCACGATCGCGAGCGCAAGGCCGGCCATGATGATCGGCTTGCGGCCGATCTTGTCGGACAGCCAGCCGAAGAGGACGAAGAAGCCGGTGCCGAGGATCAGTGCAATGGCGATCATGATGTTGACCGACTGACCGTCGACCTTGAGCACGTTCTGCAGGAAGAACAGCGCGTAGAACTGGCCCGAGTACCACACCACTGCCTGACCGGCGGTGAGGCCGAACAGGGCGAGCAGGGCGATCTTGGCGTTCTTCCATTGTCCGAATGCTTCCGTCAGCGGCGCCTTGGAGCCCTTGCCCTCTTCCTTCATGCGCTGGAAGGTCGGCGATTCGTTGAGCGACAGGCGAATCCAGACCGAGATGCCGAGCAGCACGCAGGAGAGCAGGAACGGAACGCGCCAGCCCCAGGCGGCGAAGGCTTCCTTGCCGAGGTAAGTCTGGACGAGCAGGATCACCACCAGCGACAGGAACAGGCCGAGCGTCGCCGTCGTCTGGATCCACGATGTGTAGTAACCGCGGCGGTCGTCGGGCGCGTGCTCGGCGACATAGGTCGCCGCACCACCATACTCACCGCCGAGCGCCAGGCCCTGCAGCATGCGGAGCACGATCAGGATGATCGGCGCAGCGATGCCGATCGTGGCCGAACCGGGCAGCAGGCCGACCAGAAAGGTCGACAGGCCCATGATCAGGATGGTGACGAGGAAGGTGTACTTGCGGCCGACGAGGTCGCCGATGCGGCCGAAGACGAGAGCGCCGAACGGGCGCACGAGGAAGCCTGCGGCAAAGGCCAGCAGCGCGAAGATGTTGCGGGTCGCCTCCGGGTAGGAAGCAAAGAAGGTCGCGCCGATGAAGGCTGCGAGTGAACCGTAGAGATAGAAGTCGTACCATTCGAAAACGGTACCGAGCGACGAAGCGAAGATGACCTTCTTCTCTTCGCGCGACATGCCTCGCCCTCGGCGGGCGTCGGCGGTTGTCGAAATTGCCATTGATCTCTCCTCCCAGAGTGCCGGCGGTCTGGGCCTGGAGATATGCCTCCGGGAATCCGCCGAACCTTACGACGGTCGAAGTGATAACGCCGCTGGACCGGCGTTTTCCATCGCTGCTTTGGGATTATGACTTTGGTCGTAGAAGCAGGTGCGAAGGGCCGGAGGCATGGTTTTCGCAATGCAAACAAGGCTAAGTGCCGATTGAGCCGCCATGTCCGCACGATCAACGCGCGCTGGCCTGGGCCCGCGACCTTGCCGGTTTGCCCCGGCGCCGTGCCTGGCTCCGGGGCATTCGGGTCATCGGGCTCAGGCGGCCCTTTCTTCCTTTTCGACGAGGTAGCCGCGATCGCGCAGCCACCGGGCGATGATGATCTCCACCATCGACGAGACCGAGCGGTGGTCGTCCTTGGCGGCTTTCACCAGTGCTTCCTTGAGATCGCGTTCGATGCGGAAGCCGAGAGGATGGGTCTTAGACATGGTCGTTCCTGGTACTGTTCGGGACCGTCCGGTCCCGTGGAGTTCGACCGTCAACTGGCGACATAGCTTGCTTCGTGAAGTCGCTGGCTGGTCGGTCGGGCGGCGCAGGTGGGGCGCGTTGCGCCGTCAGACCAGAAGTGGTGGCGCGCGCGGCTCGCTGGTTCTTGCGCGCAGAAAACCGAAGACCAGATAGGCCGGCGTATTCGCGGCATCGATCAGCACCGCCGGCAGGCCGTGACCGGAATGGGGGATTGCTGCATCGCCGAGGCAGTCGGCCGAGCATTCGGCGACGGGGATGCACGGATCGTCCGTGACCAGCAGCAGCAAGTCGGGGCCGAGGCCGTCCGTCGCCGGAACGGTCACATGCGGGGCAGGGTGATAGGTTCCCAGATGAGCATGGCTCGATGCAACCGACGCTGTCAGCACAGCAAAGACGGACAACAACAGCAAGAACAAGTGCGTGAGCAAATTCATGCTCCTTCGCTCCTGCTGCCTTTGCTCAAACCGATACAATGCCTGCCCTCGGATGCCTCTGCACACCCCCGCCCATCGCGGCGGATATAGTTATTTTAGAGTAACAGCAATTGGCCTGCGGCGGCAATATGCAATTCTATAACAGCGTATGAGATTCAGAGGTTTTGTCGCCGGCTGGTGCCCGACATAGGACACGATTCGTGGAGCCGACAAAAGAAAACCCGGCCGAAGCCGGGCTCTCTCAACTACGGTGCGCGCGTCTCAGACGAGAGAGGCGGTGAAACGCTGGATGCGGGTGCAGGCCTCTTCCAGCAGCTTCTCCGACGTGGCGTAGGAGATGCGGAAGTTCGGGCCAAGGCCGAAAGCCGAGCCGTGGACGACCGCCACGCCTTCGGCTTCGAGCAGCTCGGAGCAGAAGTCGGCATCGTTGGCGATGACCTTGCCGCCCTGCGTCTTCTTGCCGATCAGTCCCTCGCAGGACGGATAGACGTAGAACGCGCCTTCCGGCGACGGGCAGGAGATGCCGCGAGCCTGGTTGAGCATCGACACGACGAGGTCGCGGCGGCCCTGGAAGATCGCCTTGTTCTTCGCGATGAAGTCCTGCGGGCCGTTGAGCGCCTCGACGGAAGCCCACTGCGCGATGGTGCAGGCGCCCGAGGTCTGCTGGCCCTGGATCATGTCCATCGCCTTGATCAGCTGGATCGGACCGGCCGCGTAGCCGATGCGCCAGCCGGTCATGGCATAGGCCTTCGACACGCCGTTCATGGTCAGGGTGCGGTCATAGAGCGCGGGCTCGACCTCGGCGATCGTCTTGAAGACGAAGTCGCCATAGGTGAGGTGCTCGTACATGTCGTCGGTCAGCACCCAGACATGCGGATGCTTGAGCAGCACGTCGGCGATGGCACGCAGCTCGGCCTCGGTGTAGGCCGCGCCCGAGGGGTTGGACGGCGAGTTCATCACCAGCCACTTCGACTTCGGCGTGATCGCCTTCTCGAGCGCCTCGGCCGTCAGCTTGAAGCCGTTGGCGATGGTCGTCTCGGCGAAGGTTGGCGTGCCGCCGCACAGCGCCACCATCTCCGGGTAGCTCACCCAATAAGGGGTCGGCACGATGACCTCGTCGCCGGGGTTCAGCGTCGCCATGAAGGCGTTGAACAGGATCTGCTTGCCGCCGGTGCCGACGATGGTCTGCTCCGGCTTGTAGTCGAGGTTGTTCTCACGCTTGAACTTCCTGGCGATCGCCTCGCGCAGCGGGGCGATGCCGGAAACCGGCGGATACTTGGTCTCGCCGCGGCGGATCGCGTCGATCGCCGCATTCTTGATATTGTCGGGCGTGTCGAAATCCGGCTCGCCTGCGCCAAGGCCGATGATGTCACGGCCGGCGTTTTTCAGCTCGCGCGCTTTCTGCGTGACCGCGATGGTCGCGGAAGGCTTAACGCGGGAAAGGGCATCGGCAAGAAAGGCCATGACTTTGTGTCTCCGGTTCGGAAAATGAGCGGCCGCACGACCGCGGGCCTCTATTGTCGCATGACGCAAGGAATCGCAAGCAGATTGACGCTCTGGACCGCCCGATAAGGCGGTCTGTCGCGGCTCTCGTCACCTGTGCAAAACCCGTGCTCGCGACGGGGCAGTTCGACTTTGATCCATTGTGTTAACCGCTGGTCAAATCTTCGGTGATTATTTGTCGGAGCAATTTCGCTAGCATTCCGGAAATAGGACGGACCGTGTCGAAGAGCAGCGGGCTCGCCCAAATTATCCGGCACGCGGATGGATCCGTGACTGGCGTGTGGAGCATCTACACGCTGCGCAGCGCGTTCCAGCCCATCTTCTCGTTCTCCAAGAGCAAGCTTTCCATCAGCGCCTTCGAGGGCCTCATCCGGCCGTTCAGGGGCATCGACGCCGTGCCGCCGGGCGCCTTCTTCAGCAGCGTGGCCTCCGCCGAGCGGCTTCAGGTCGAAAGCCTGACGCGCACGCTGCACCTGTTGAATGCGGCGGCTTTCCTGCCCAGGGAAACCTCGATCTTCATCAATTTCGATCCGTCGGTTTTCACCGATTGCGAGATCGCCGACCTGGCGCTGCGCGACATGCGGCAGGTGCTCAACCAGGCCGGCATCGACCCGCGGCGGGTGGTCTGCGAGGTCACCGAGAAGAAGCCGGCATCGGAACAGGCGCTTTTCGGCTTCGTGACCGCGCTCAAGGCCAATGGCTTCCGCATCGCGGTCGACGATTTCGGTTCCGACGAGTCCGACATCAAGCGGATACGCGACCTCAAGCCGGACATCGTCAAGTTCGATGCCCACTGGATCAGCAGGCTGATGGATTCCGGTGCGGGCTTCGCGCTGCTGAAGGAAATGGTGGCGAACTTCGAGGACAAGGGCATCCGCACGGTGTTCGAGGGTCTGGAGGAAAGCTGGCAATTGCAGCTCGCCGAGCGATCCGGCGCATCGATGGTGCAGGGATTTGTGTTAGCCTTGCCCGAGATCGTGCCCGCGAGTTTCCCGTCTTCCGCCACTGTGGCGGCGACGGAACCCACCTGGGAGGGAGCCGGCGCCGAATCTGCCGTCGACCTGCCCGCACGCGCCCACAGATCGAGCCGCAGTTTCGGCAAGAGGACATTCCATGAGTGATGCGTTTTTCGGTTTCGGATCGCTGCCCGCGGGCATGGACGGCAAGATCGTCGCGGACGAGGTCGGCCTCGAATTCGGCATCTACGGTCCTTTCCGCCTGCGTTGTGTCATCCAGCCCGTATTCAGCCATGACAGCGGCCGGCTGACGCCCGTGGCGGCTGACGCCCGGGTCGTGCCGTATCTCAAGGGCCAGCCGGTGACGATGCCGGAGTTCCTGACCGAAGTGGCGGAGGCCGACCGTTCGGTGATTGCCCGCATCTGTGGCCTGCTGCCGCTCGCCAACGTCCACAACCTCGGCGTCGACGACATCGCGATGCTGTTCAGACATGAACCCGCTGCCGGCGAGGCCGGAATGCAGGACGTGGCCTTCATGGTGAGGCGACTGGCGGGCGAGGGCGTCGAGCCGTCGCGGCTGATCTGCGCCGTCGAGGACGGCGACGAGGAACTCGTATCCGCCCTCAAGGCGCTGGGGCTCCGCATTGCCCTGGGCGGTGCCGGGCAGCCGGATCAAGACGCGGTCCGCAGGACTGGTGCAAACCTGGTACGGCTGGATCGGGCGTCGTTCCAGCGCTTCAGTGCCGACGCGGTCACCGGGCGGCTGTTAAGGCCGGTCGTGTCCGAACTCAAGGCGCACGGCGCTTCCGTGCTGGTCGAAGGTATCGACAGCGAGGCCGGCCTCGAACTCGCGATCGCCGCTGGCGTCGACCTGCTCTCGGGTGATCTGCTCGAGCCCTCGATGCTCGTGGGCAGCGTCTTCGACGAGGGGCCGCGCGAGGCGTCGCAATACCGTCGCGGCGACTGCATCGTCATCCCGCTGTTCGGCTGAGCCAGCCAAGGGCGTGTCGGCCGCTGCCGGTCTCGATTGGGGCCGGCATCATCCCTGCCAGCATGTGAGGGCAGGGGGCAATTGGGGATATTCCGGAAAACAAAAAAGGCGGGGAGAGCCCCGCCTTCGTTACCTGTCAGGCTGCGCGCCGAACGCGCGGCCATTCAGGCCTTTGTTCGCTCATCGGAGCCCCCAGAGACCTCGGGGCGATGCGCTGGCACTCTGATCTGGATGCATTTCCGTCGGGGGCTCACGGCAATCTGCCGCATCGTCCTTCCGCCATTCATGCAGGGCGCGCCTGTCGCGCGGCCGCCAGTACATCCGTGACTTGCAACGCAATCGGGACTTTCGTCCCGCGCGCCTAAATCAGATTGCCTTCAGAGCTCCGGCAGACGAGCGGCCCGTGCGACGGTCCTGCTCGATCTCGAAGCTAACCTTCTGGCCATCGGCCAGCGAGCCCATGCCCGAACGCTCGACAGCCGAGATGTGGACGAACACGTCCGCACCACCAGCGTCGGGCTGAATGAAGCCGAAGCCCTTGGTTGCGTTGAACCACTTAACGGTTCCAGTAGCCATTGCGATTATCCTTGGCGTTTGCAGTTGGTCTTGACCAAGCTTAAGATGCCGGTCGTTGGTATCGAAATTTTGGAGATAGACGTCAGCAAACGCGAGAGTGTCGCGGGGCACATATCTGTCGGCCGAAATATCAACGGCCCGCATATATGGGTTTCCGACGCCGAATGCAACCCCCTCTAGTCAACGATACCCGAGAGACGGTTACCTTGGTGTGCTTCATTGGCGGACGAGGGGCGTTTTATTGGCAGCCTGAGCTGACGTCGAAAGCCATGGGAGGCCATCTTGAAGGCAATTCTGCTCGCTGCCTGCCTGTCGCTGATCGCCGCGGAGGCCCAGGCCATCTCGCGCTACAATTCCACCAGCATGAGCTGCGCCCGCCTGCAGGGCGCCGTCCGCAGCGAAGGGGCCGTGATCCTGCGCTGGGTCTCGCCGACATCGGGGGTGCAGCGCTACGACCGCTTCGTGAGCGACGACCGCTTCTGCCCAGCCGAGCAGGAGGCATGGATCACCACCGTGCCGTCGTCCGACAACAAATCCTGCCGCGTCTACCATTGCCGGCAGATCGTGCGCGACTTCCTGCGGTAGGTTTTTGGCGCGTCGCGGTAGAGCTTGCTGGGCCGACGGTCCGGTGGAATTGGCGTGCAACCGCGGCGAGCGAACGGTGTTATAATGACGGTTGCGGCAGTGCCGCCCGAAAGCCCGTGGAGGTTCCCATGAAAGCGATCCTGATCGCCGCCTGCCTGTCGCTCCTCGCGGCCGAAGCCCAGGCGCAGTCGCGCTATACCACGACCAGCATGAGCTGCGCCCAGACCCGCAGCACGGTGGTCGATCTGGGCGCGGCCATCCTGCAGTGGCGCTCGCTGACCTCGGGCGTGCAGCGCTATGATCGCTATGTCAGGGACGACAGCTTCTGTCCGACCGGCCAGTATGCCGAGCGGGCATGGGTGCCGACTGCAGACGTGAAATCCTGCATGGTCTACAAATGCAAGCAGATCGACCGTGACGACTTCTTCTTCTTCAGGCGCCGGCTGCATTGATCTTGCTCTAGCGGCTTTCCGCTTTTCTTCGAAACGCGACCAGCCTCTATCTCTTTGTTTTGACGAAACTCCTGACGGAAAACCGCTGCGCACTTTTCCTGGAATTGCGCTACAGCGCTGCGCGTCCTCTTGGACGCAGTAAGACGTTGAATTTGTGCATGATCCTTTCCGAATATCGATCCCGATTCTCGGGGTCATGCACTAGAACCCGAACGACGCCTGGGTGCTGGGAGGTGGGCCGACGCGCACGCCTTCGAGCGCCAGCATCCTTTCCTTGGTGGTGGACCCGCCCGTGGCCGAGAAGCCGCCGATCTTGCCGCCGGCGGCGAGGATGCGGTGGCAGGGGATGACGAGCGGCACCGGATTGGCGCCGAGGGCGGCGCCCGTCTCGCGGAACAGGCCCTTGTGCCCGGATTTCTCCGCCAGCCCGCCATAAGTGGTGGTCTCGCCGTAGCCGAGGCCGCGCGCCGCGGCATAGATGTCGCGGCAGAAGTCGTCGACGCCCGAGAGGTCGACCGGCACGGCCGAGAAATCGACGTCCTCGCCCTCGGCATACCGGCGGATGTCGGCGACCAGCGCGCCGACCCATTCCGGCACCGTCCCCTTCGCCTCACCTTCGCCCGCAAGCCGCAACAGGCGGCGTTCCGCCGCAGCGGCACTTTTTTCGGGCAGGCAGACGCGGGTCAGGCCGGCCGCGCTCCAGGCCAGCCCCATGAAGCCGAGCGAGGTCTCGAACACCGCGTGCCCGGGCCTTGGATGGGAGATGGTGGTGTCCATGGATGTTCCCTAGTCTTCGCAAAACCAAGTACAAATCGGGAACATGATCGCATGATCTGCGACCGGATGCCACCCGAAAACCGACGCTTGCTGTGGATTGCCGGGGCAGAGTGGTTGCTGTAATGAGAATCGGGCGGGACGACAATTATCAAACAGAGCGTGACTTTGCCGTCATTCAAGACCCAACTGCTGATCTCGGCAGCTCTTTCCGTGGCTCTTCTTTCGGGCTGCCAGACCAATAGTACTGCTGACCTCGGCACCGATCTTGCGACCGGCGCGGACGTCGCGCTTTCGTCCGACATCGACCTTGCGCTGCCCGACACCGTCGCCGTCGTGCCGACCTCTTTCGCGGGTGGCGAGGTGTCGCCGGCGACAGCCGTGCTTGCGGCCGTGGCCGAGACGCCGGCCACCGGCGAGGCCGGCCTGGCAGCGGCGACCGACATTGCATCCGCAGCCCAGCCCGCTGACACGGCGAAAACGCCCGCAGTTGCCGCAGCAGGCGCGCCCGTGACGGCAACCTCCGTGGCAACAGCGCCAGTCGTGGCCTCGGCGAAGACGGCCGCCGTGCCGGCCGACGCAAAACCCTCGGAAGCGGCACTTTCGGCGCCCATGGCCGGCGGCGAGATCGTCGCCGACGCTTCGGCCAAGCTGACCGGCGCGTTCCCGCCGGCGCCGACGATCTCCGGGGCGGTCCTGCCGGCGACGGCACCGATCCCAGGCAGCTACCAGGTCGCCTCGCTGGGCAACGTGGCGCCCGAGAGTTTTACGGCCTCCTCCTATGCCGCGCCCGATTCGCCGGCCGCCGCTTCGCGCGGCACGATCGATGCGCTGATCGCAAAATACGCCGCCGTCTACGAGTTGCCGGAGCAACTGGTGCGGCGCGTGGTCCAGCGAGAGAGCAATTTCCGTTCCTCGGCGCGCAAGGGGCCCTATTGGGGGCTGATGCAGATCCGCCACGACACCGCACGCGGCATGGGCTATGACGGCCCGGCCAGCGGCCTGCTCGACGCCGAGACCAACCTCAAATACGCGGTCAAATACCTGCGCGGCGCCTTCATGGTTGCCGAGGGCAACGAGGCCCAGGCCGACCGGCTCTACCAGCGCGGCTATTATTACGACGCCAAGCGCAAGGGCCTGCTCGACGAGACCGGCCTCGGCCGCGACCGGGTGCGCCGCCGGGCCGAAAACGCCCTGTGACGAGATCGCTGCCGGCGGAGAACGACGTCCGGCTGCGCATGGAGCTCGGCTCCGCACTCAGGGCCCCGAACTGGCCAGAGGGCTTTTCGCTCCGCACGCTCGATCCTTCCGACGCGCCGGCGCTGCATGCGCTGTGGCGCGAGGCGTTCGACGATTTCGACCGGCCCCTCGACGAGTGGTGGGCCTGGCTTTCGGGCGACGCCGAGTTCGATCCTTCGCTCTGCTTTCTAGTCCATGCCGCCGACGGGCGGCTCGCGGGTGCTGCGCAATGCTGGACCAGCACCTTCGTCAAGGATCTCGCGGTCGCTCCCACCTTTCGGAGCAGGGGGATCGCCGAAGCACTGCTGTGGCAGGTCTTTTCACTGTTCAAGGCGCGTGGGGCGGCCCATGTCGACCTCAAGACCAACCGCATCGCCAACGCCGCCGCCTACCGGCTCTATCGCCGCGTCGGCATGGTGGAGGTCGACGGGGAGGGGTGATCCTTCGAGGCTCGCTGCGACCGCTCCTCAGGATGAGGACCGGCGCGCCCCGATGGACGCACTTTATCGTTGCCACGCCCCGTCGCCGGTCTGGCCATTGTCATCCTTCGACAAGCTCAAGATTCGACAAGCTCATCCTTCGACAAGCTCAGGAAGTTCGGGAAGACGGGCGGTCGCGCGATCGCTCATCTTTAGAGTTTAGTGCGGTCCCGCGACCGCCCGTCCGGCGATTTCTGTCTCCGTCCGTTCCGCTTCCGGCGGCAGGGGCATTTTCGCCTCTGCCCCACTAGCGCATCGTCCAGCGCACCCGGGCCGTAGTGCCCGGAGGGGAACCCTTGGACGGAGCCTCCCCAGCCCATGAGCCACGTTAGCCCATGATCGGAGGCGCCGGCTCCTCCCCACAGATCACCGTCGCGACCGGCGTTCCCGCGGGAGGAACTGCGGGGAATCATACGGGAGGTTTTCAGGGGTGTGGAAAAACGGGGCGGTTTGTCCACGCGGATTGCTGACAGATGGTGACAGGAGGAAGGGTTTTTGTGTCTGAGAAGCGTGAGAGACGACTGGGCAGAACCGAAGCAGACCTTCGCACGCAGCGTCGGCTTTGCGTTGCAAGCTGGACATCAGAGTTGCATTGTCCAACTTCCAAAGGCTGACATTGCTTATGACGCATCCGAATGCCCGCGGATTATTTCAGTGTATGCGTTCGAATCCTGTTCGCGATCCGCAAAACACCGCTGATCGCCCTTTATAGCCCGATGTTCCCGTCGACCACTGCACACCACCACGCGAAATAGGAACCACCTATTTCGCCATCAATCGTATCTGAATTGGGCCGAAGCCGTTTCGTCAAACCTCTGAAAGTTTGTTGGACACAGCACTCGGGACCGTTTTGGCTGGTCGCGGCGACTGGTACTGATGCCGTAGATGAACTGCAGTCTGGTCGATGCTCGGATAAACTGTTGTGGCGTTGATATTGATCCGGTCGAGTTGGCTAAGAATGTGCGTCTTGTTCTTAATCGTGACTCGGCTGATCTCGATACCGTCCTGTCCCGCGTCGGGGAGCGCGGCCTCATGACCGAACAGCAGAAAGGCACCGGACTGTGACTTGATGCGCGTATTCGTGCGCTTCGCTTTCACGCAAACAATGGCCCTCAAGTCGTCAGGAACGATTCGTGCCTCGAAAAAGCCCTTCTCCGACTTGATGTGATGGAGCAGCTTGCCGGCAACGTTGGTCGCGTTGAAGGCACCCAGGTTGAGACTCAGGTCGATGTCGTTCTTCTGCGCGTAGGTCAGATTGGAGAGGTTGGAAAGGCAACTTACGGTGTCGGAATCATAGTATTTCACGCCATCCGACACGACCTGGAAAACGATAACCTCACCGTCTATTTCGAGTTGTTCCGGCTTGCACGAGCAGGCGAAGAATAGTGCCACCAGCGGATTGCCAGAGATGTCAAGCAGTCGCGTCGGCAGACCGTAATGCTGCATGCGTACGAGACGGTCGAAGCAATACTGATCACCTTGGAATTCGTCATGATGGGCGATCAGTAGCTCCTTGCACAGCCGCTCCTCGCTCGGCATGACCTGCCAGTCGCCGTTGTCCCATTTGCGCAGCAGGGACGGCGTCAACTCATAGCTCGCATCGCTGTGCCCTCGGAAGAAAGTTTCAGTCCCCTCCTTTGCCGGCGAGCTGTAAAGCAGCTCAAGGAATCGTTCTACGCTGTCTGCGACGCCGAGAATCTTTTTGTCACGCGGGGGCGGTTGAACATCCACGCCATCGAGCACAGGGGCGTCCTGTGCCGCGATGACCTTGGCAAGATCTGGCTTGGCCTCGGCCAACCGGTCGAGGATGTCACGAGCATCACCTTCTCGGACGGCCCAGTGGGTGCGATAGAATTGGAACCTATCCGCGCTAAAAACCGTGCGCGGGACCTCAATGTCCTCGAATTCGACCTTGCCGAAGTCGATCACGGTCTCAAAGGCAGCAGACACCTCCCTGTGTCTAGCAGTGGTGTTGGAAATTCGGCCGTACTTGATGAGCATGGAGACGGTGTCTCCATTTGTCTTGATTTCACTGCATAGGAAGGTCGGCAACTTTTCCAGAAAGGCGATAGCCGTACCGTCTAGGCTTTCAAGCCTCTTTTCGGTGTCGGACGGCGTATATTCGAACATACGCCCCCGACCCATGACGACGGCATCGACGTTGCGTTCGATATATTCCCAGTTGCCCAAGGAGATGTAATTGAAGTTCTCCGTCATGCGTCCCTATTCCGTCCTCTCAGCATCAGGTCGAAAGCAATTTGTCGATGCGTGGCTAGGCGCCGGTTCAAATTGACTGGTAGGTTGCATCGCGAACCTCGAAGACGAGAAGTGCCTCTCGCCTAACCCCTTCGATATCTCGAACGGATGGGTGGCATAGATGATCTTTGAATCCAAATCCGATCCTGTAGTCACGACCAATCTTCGAAACGCTGACTACAGCCTCAGCGCCATCCGAAGTTTTTCCTCGTAGATAACCAATTCGGTTCTCTTTCGAACGAGCCAAGTCATTCTCTCCCATGCAAGATCGCTAGATATGCAGCGTGATGCGTGCGGCACGAATATCCGCGATCACTTTCTGCCCTTCGGATTGCCTCCCCAAACTTCGTCGTCGAGAATCGCAGGTACATCGAGAGTATACTCGCCGATAATGACGTCGATCAAATGGTCAGTGCTTTGGTTCAGTAGAACGCTCTCAGTGAACTGCAGATCGCTCAACTGCATGCAGAGGGTTGTTGACCGAAGGAATTCGCCGCTAAACTATTACTGGAAGGGTAGCCGCACCAACTGCATGCCAAGCCCGCTCTTCAACGCCGCTTAGAGCAGCCAGGCGACGCCGTAGTTGTTTGCCCGCTTGTCGACTTCGTGGTGGGCGAAGGACCATGATGACCTGAGACCCTGACCTTCCTCCAGATTTGGGTAGAGTCCGTCGATCATGGAGACGGACAATG